>FUFK010807854.1_pt1 | contig 11300 bp, 12 predicted proteins | sample 1021851 | NCBI WGS metagenome assembly FUFK01 (sample SAMEA51879418, study PRJEB19060) | metagenome
ATACAAAAACAATTAAAACTATTAATATAGGTAAAAGTATTCCTAAAATAGGAATTAACAATGCCATTTCTCCCACTTCAAAAAGATCAATTTGAAGAGGTGACAGTGAGTTCATAAATTTTAATACTTGATATTGAATAGTAAACATAATTTTTTAATTTTTTATTAATGTAACGCAAACGTAACATTTTAATTAATGTTACGCAAAGGTTACATTGTAAATTTTTGTTAAATATTATTTCTTATCTATGATTGAGCTTGTTGCTTGTGCTTGAGGAAGTACTAAAATATCTGCAATATTGACATGGCTTGGTCTATTTATAACAAATTCAATAATATCAGCAATATCATTTGCTTCTAAAGCTTTATAACCCTGATAAACCTTTTCTGCCCGATCACTATCCCCCTTGAAACGTACATTTGAGAAGTCAGTTTCCACAAGTCCTGGATTAATTTCAGATACTTTAATGCCTGTCTTATTTAAATCAATTCTCATAGCTTTTGAAATTGCATTCACTGCATGTTTTGTTGCGCAGTAAATATTGCCCTTTTCATAAACTTCCCTTCCTGCTAGAGAACCTATATTAATTATATGCCCACTTTGTTGTTCAATCATTTTTGGCATGATTATGCGAGAAACATAAAGCAAACCTTTTACATTACTATCAATCATATTATCCCAATCATTAAGCGAACCATCTTGAATTGTATCAAGCCCATGAGCATTTCCAGCATTATTTATAAGAACATCAACAGAGCTAAATTCCTTAGGAAGATTACTTAAAAGTTTATTTACTTCATCTTTATCTGAAACATCAAAGCAGAGGGTTAATACGTTTGAAGATTTTGAAATTTCCTCAGAAATTTCATCTAATTTACGTTGTCTTCTGCCGCATAAAATCAATTGATTTTTTTCATTTGCTAATTTTTTAGCAGTTGCTAATCCAATGCCGCTTGTTGCCCCAGTAATAAGTATAGTTTTCAAGTCTTAAATTTTAAGTTATTTAAAATGTTAATTTTTGGTTAAAAATGGTCTTTTTTAACCTAATGTTAACAGAGATATTTNTAATGATTTANCAATTTGCAAAACCAATTTTAAAGTTATAATAATTTTTAGTCATGGAAAACAAAGTTGATATAAAGAAAATTAATGAAAAAATAGAAAAAGAAAGTGCTTTCATTGATTTGTTGAGATCAGAGATGAATAAAGTAATTGTTGGTCAAAAGAATATGGTGGATAAACTTTTAATAGGTCTTCTTGCAAAAGGCCACATATTACTTGAAGGTGTCCCTGGTTTAGCAAAAACCCTTGCCATCAATACTTTATCAAAGGCGATAAGTGGTAGTTTCAGTAGAATTCAATTCACACCTGATCTTTTACCTGCTGATGTCGTTGGGACACAACTTTATAATGTGAAACAGTCAAAATTCTCTGTTAAGAAAGGTCCTGTTTTTGCAAATTTTGTTTTAGCAGACGAAATAAATAGAGCACCTGCAAAAGTACAATCGGCTTTGTTAGAAGCAATGCAAGAAAAACAAGTTACAATTGGTGAAGAAACATTTAAGTTGGAAGAGCCATTTCTAGTGATGGCTACTCAAAATCCAATTGACCAAGAAGGAACATATCCACTTCCGGAGGCTCAGGTAGATAGATTTATGTTAAAAACAGTTATTACCTATCCTGAATTAGATGATGAAAAATTAATTATGCGATCAAATTTAGAAAATACTGTAAGGAAGGTGAAACCCGTCGTGACACTTAAAAAGATTATAACTGCGCAAAAAGTTGTGAGAGAAGTTTATATGGATGAAAAAATTGAGTCTTATATACTTGATATTATTTTTGCCACTAGATTTCCAGAAAAATATAATTTATCAGAACTAAAACCACTAATATCTTTTGGTGCCTCCCCAAGAGGAAGTATTAATCTTGCCTTAGCTGCAAAATGTTATGCGTTCATAAATAGACGAGGATTTGTAATTCCTGATGATGTAAGAGCAGTGGTGTTTGATGTTTTACAACACAGAATTGGAATTTCTTATGAAGCCGAAGCAGAAAACATGTCATCTGTTGATATTATCACAAAAATTGTAAATGAAATAGCTGTTCCATAAACTCTTAACAATGGAAACAAAAGATCTTCTAAAAAAAGTCAGAAAAATTGAAATCAAAACCAAAAGATTATCAGATCACATCTTTGGTGGAGAGTACCAGTCCACATTCAAAGGAAGAGGTATGGCTTTTAGTGAAGTAAGACAATACCAATTCGGAGATGATGTCAGAGCAATAGACTGGAATGTAACAGCGAGATATAACGACACATTTATAAAAGTATTTGAGGAGGAGAGAGAGCTAACAATGATGTTAATTATTGATATTTCTGGCTCCAATTTTTTTGGATCTAATTCAGCCTTTAAAAATGAATATGTTACAGAATTAGCGGCAACTTTAGCATTTTCAGCAACTAAAAACAATGATAAAGTTGGATTAATTTTATTCTCTGATAATGTTGAATTATACATCCCCCCAAAAAAAGGTAAATCTCATGTCTTAAGAATTATTAGAGAGTTGCTAGAATTTAAATCGAAGAGTAAAAAGACTGATATTAATGTTCCTTTAAAGTTTGTCTCCAATATTTTAAAAAACAGATCTATTGCTTTTATTATCTCTGATTTTATTTCTCAAGATTATTCAAATTCTCTTAAAATATTTTCTTCTAGACATGATGTAACAGGAATTAGAATATATGATAAAACCGAAGAAATTATTCCAAATTTAGGTGTTATTGATATAAATGATAATGAAACCGGAAAACGAACTACAGTAAATACCAGCTCAAAAAAAATCAGAAGGAAATACAATGAATATTATAATTCCAAAAGGAGAGAGTTTGTGGATTATTTTAAAAGGTCAGGATCTGGAATAATTGAATGTAATACGAATGATGATTATCAAAAAAAATTATTAAAATATTTTAAGAGTCGATGAAACTATTTCTCAATATTTTAATTTTTTGTTTTGTTTTTTTACAAAGCGTTACATCCATTTCACAAAATGTTACTGCTTCTGTTGAATCTGATTCAACATTAATAGGAAAAGAACTTATTTATACAATTGATGTCAGTTCTGAAAGGGTGGAAAATATTATTTTTCCAGATTCAACTTCGTTTGTGCCTTTCGAATTAATTTCAGAATATCAGATTGATACAACTGAGGTTGAAGAGGGTTTTCTATTTTCAAAGAAATATGGTATTACATCATTTGATGAAGGAGAATATATCATTCCAAAAATAAAGATTCAAATTGGAGATAAATTATTTTCTACTGACTCAAAAAAAATCTTAGTTAATTTAGTTGAAGTTGACACTACTAAGCAAGGTCTCTACGATATAAAGCCATCATTCGATAAGTTCTCAACATTAGAAATTTTCAAACTTCGTTTAATGAATAATTACCCAATTATTCTATTCACTCTTTTTTTAATCCTGATTTTACTTTTTTTCAGAAGACAACTTGTCGATTTTTTTAATCCACTATTAAATATTAAACCTGCATTAAGACCTATTGAATTAATTAAGAAAAGATTAAGTGATTTAGAAAAAATTAATCTTGATTCGAAATTAGATATTAAGTTGTTTTATTCTGAATTAACATATGCATTAAGAAGTTTTTTTGAAAAAGAAGTATATGAAAGAGCCTTAGAAAGTACTACAGGTGAGCTAATCTTAAAACTAGAAAACTTAAGCGAAATAAATTCTTTTAATATTTCAAAGAAATCTATCAATAGAATTGAAGATGTTTTTAAAAGAGCAGACTTGGTAAAGTTTGCAAAATTTCTTCCTGAAAAAAATGTTATTCAAAATGACCTTAGCATAATTAATGATGAGGTTCAACTTTTTTCACAATTACTACCTGAACCCAGTGAAGAAGAAAAACTAAAAAATTTAAATTATCAAAAACAAGCAGAGAAGAAGTTGAGAAATGAAAGACTAAAAATTGTTTCAATTTCAGCTGCTTCTTTAATTTTATTATTGTTTATTTTTTCAGGTTTTATAAATGGTTTTCAATATTCGTTAGATAGGATAACATTTAATAAAAATCTTAGATTGCTAAATAAAATTTGGGTAAAATCCGAATATGGGTCTCCTGGAATATTTGCTGAAACTCCTGATGCTTTGGTAAGATTAAATAACGACAATGAGTTTTTATATGATGATTATAAAATGGAATCTCAATTTTATTTCTCGAATTCAAATCAATCTATTGAATTTTTTGTCTCAAACTATTCCTCTCAATCGAAGATTGAACCACAAAATTTCCAATCAATTTTAGATTCAAGTTTGGATGATTTAGAAAGTAGGGGACTTCAAAATATGCTTGTAAAGTATGAGGAATTTGAAACAAAAAATAAAGGAAAAGGTCTACTTATTTCAGGAACTTCAGATTTTAAAATAAGTGATAAGAAGTATAAATCTGGAAATTATAATGTTATTGGTTTTTTAACAGAAACAGGATTTAAAACAGCAATTCTTTTAACACATGAAAAAAGATATGTTGATGAGATTAGAGAAAGAATTATTAAGTCAATTGAAGTATTAAAAGAAGAAGAAAAATGAATTTAGAATTTTTAAATCCAGAGTACTTTATTTTATTGGCTATTATTCCTTTAATAGTCTTATGGAATTACCTAAAGAGAGATAATTTAACAAACTCGATTAAATTTTCTAATTCAGAAGCCTTTGGTGATTCAGGAAACTTCTATTCAAAACTAAAATCAACATTCAAATTTTTAAGGTTGATTTCATTAATATTAGTCATTATTGCTCTAGCAAGACCACAAGTAATTGATACATCAACTAGAGTAAAAACAAATAGTGGTATCGATATAATAATGGCAATTGATGTTTCTGCAAGTATGTTGGCAAAAGATTTAAAACCAAACAGGCTTGATGCATTAAAAAATGTTGCTGACGAATTTATTAAAAATAGAGTTTCAGACAGAATAGGGCTGGTTGAATATGCTGGTGAAAGTTATACAAAAACTCCGCTCACGTCTGATAAGAATATAACATTAAGATCTCTTAATGAGATAAAATACAATAATATTATTGAAGGTGGAACCGCAATTGGAATGGGACTAGCAACTTCCGTAAATAGAATAAAAGACAGTAAGGCTAAAAGCAAGGTAATTATTCTTTTGACTGATGGAGTAAATAATGCAGGATTTATTGACCCTATAACAGCAGCTGAGTTAGCAAAAGAATTTCAAATTAAGATATATTCTATAGGATTGGGAACAAATGGTCTTGCATTATCCCCGGTTGGTATTGATGCAAGAGGAAAATTTAATTATGCAAATGTTCAGGTTGAAATTGACGAAAACTTACTTACTCAAATTTCTGAAATGACCGGAGGAAAATATTTTAGAGCCACAGACAATGAAACACTAAAAGAAATTTATTCAGATATTGATGAGTTAGAAAAGACAGAGATAGAGGAGTTTAAATATTATTCAGTTGACGAGAAGTTTAGATACTTCCTTCTACCTGCAATTATATTAATTGCATTTGAGATGATTATGAAATTAACAATACTAAGAAGTTTTATATAATGTATGAATTAGAAAACATATCATGGTCTTGGTTGTTTTTGTTGATTATTTTAATCAGCATACTGTTTATTTTTGACAGAGCTTGGAAAATAAAAACTCAGAAATTATTTTTCTCAAAGTCCAATTTGGAAAGATTAAGCCCAAACATTTCAAATCTAAAACCTATCATAAAAATATTTTTTATGATAGTTGGGATTTCAATGTTTATAATCGCTATGATTAATCCTAAAATTGGAACTAAGATTGAGACTTTTCAAAGACTAGGAGTTGATATAGTTTTTGCAGTGGATGTTTCTAAAAGTATGCTTGCTGAAGATATAGCTCCTAGTAGAATAGAAAAATCTAAGCAGCTAGTAGGCCAAGTTATAAATAATCTGGGTGGTGACAGAATTGGTATTGTAGCTTATGCTGGCAAGGCTTTTCCTCAACTACCATTAACCACTGACTATTCATCAGCTAAAATGTTTTTGCAAAATATGAATACTGATATGCTTTCATCACAAGGTACTGCCATTGATGAAGCTATCCGATTATCTTCTACTTATTTTGATCAAGACCAGTCAACAGAGCGGTTATTATTTATTGTTTCAGATGGAGAGGATCATAATGATTTATCCTATGAAATGGCAGACTTAGCTGCAAAAAATAACATTACCATTTACTCGATTGGTGTCGGAACAGAAAAGGGCTCACCTATTCCAATTAAAAAAAATGGAATTGTAATGAGCTATAAAAAAGATATCAATGGAGAGGTGGTTATTACAAAACTTAATAAAAATTATCTTGAGAATATTTCTGATAAAACCAAAGGAAAATATATAGATGGTTCTGTAACTGAAAATGTGATAAATGAGGTAATTGAAATTTTAGAAAACACTGAAAAAAAAGAATTTGATACACAAAAATTTTCTGAATTTAAAGACCAATTTCAGTGGTTTATCTTGATTGGATTCGTATTGATAGTTATCGATATTTTCATGAGGGATGGTAAAACTATATGGCTAAAAAACTTAAATTTATTCAATGAAAAATAATATACTTTTTTGCTTTTTTGTTTCCATTCTGGCATCATATAATATTTATGCTCAGTCTGAAAATTATGCTAAATTTTATAACAAAGGAAATAAGTTTATTGAAAATAACTTTGAGGAAGCTGAAAAGAATTTTAGAGTTGCTATTGATGACTCACTAAGCGACTTAAGAGCCACATTCAATTTATCTAATAAATATTACAGCGAAGGTCTATATGACGAAGCAATTTCAAGACAAATTGAATCAACCAAACTTGCAAAAAATAAATCTGAAAAGCACAAAGCTTTTCACAATTTGGGCAACTCTCTAATGAAAAAAGAAATGTGTTCTGAAGCAGTATTAGCGTACAAAAATGCTTTGAGAAATGACCCCAGCGATGATGAAACTCGTTACAATTTAGCACTGGCTAAGAAGTGTGAAGAGGAACAGCAAAATGATGATCAAAACAAAGATGATCAGAACAAGGATAATGAGAGTAAAGACGATCAAAACAAAGATGATCAGAATAAGGATAGTGAGAATAAAGACAATCAAAATAAGAACGATCAAAACAAGGATGATAATAAGTCTGATAAACCTAAAGAAAACAAGAATCAACAATCAAAACTTTCTCCCCAACAGATTAAAAATTTATTGAAGGCTATGGAAAATGCTGAAAAGAAAGTTCAAGCAAAAGTGAATGATAAGAAACAAAAAGGCACAAAAGTTGTTTCTGAAAAAGACTGGTAATGTTTAGAAATAAATTTATACATATAATTGTTTTCTTGATTGGCTTTTCAGCCTTTTCACAAGTTAATTTTACCACAAAATTGAGTAAGAATCAATTGGGTTTAAATGAAAGAGTAAAAGTAGAGTTTTCGGTTGACAAAGATGGTGACAATTTTATACCCCCAACTTTTGAAAACTTCAGAATTGTTGGGGGTCCAAGCCAATCAATCAGAAATTCTTGGATTAACGGTAAAAGATCATACTCCAAAACTTATTCATATTTTTTATCTCCAATTGAAAAAGGCTCTTTTGAAATTGGTCAGGCCTCCATTGAAGTAGACGGGGAAATTTATAAAACTCTTCCCGTTCAAATTATTGTAACATCTGCCGTTGATAAACCAACAAATCCTAATGATCCAAATTACATTGCAGATAAAAAGATACACTTAGTTGCGGAGTTATCCGATAACAATCCTTTTTTAAACGAGGCAGTCTCAGTCATCTATAAGCTCTATGTTGCACCAGATACTGGGGTTGATAATTGGAGAGAATTGGAAGCTCCAAGATATGCTAATTTTTGGAGTAATAATATTGATATTAAGTCACTGAATGTTCAAAATGGCACATATAAAGGTGAACCTTACAGATATGTTGTATTACGAAGAACATTATTGTATCCTCAGAAAACAGGTAAGTTAAAAATTGAGCCATTAACTTTAGATATTTCTGTTCAGGTTCCTTCAAACAGGAGAGATTTTTTTGGAAATCTTATATCATCTAGTGTAAACAAAACTGTTTCCTCTGGAAGCTCAACTATTGATGTTAAGCCATTACCACTTAACAATAAGCCATTGGATTTTTCTGGCGCTGTTGGGAACTTTAATTTTGAGATTAAATCAGATAAAAAAGAATTGTTATTAGATGAGGCATTTCAATTAAGTTTGATTGTTTCTGGAAAAGGTAATTTTAATTTATTTGATGATCCAAAGATATCTTTACCAGTATCGTTAGAGGTATACGAGCCCGAAAAAATATCAAATGTTTCGGTTAGATCTAACGGAATTAAGGGAAAAATAAACAATAAATATACAGTTGTGCCCAATAACCCTGGAAAGTATACAATCCCACAAACAAAATTTTCGTTTTTTGATCCTGAGTTAGAAGATTATAAAACCATTTATTCAGATCCGATTTTTATCGATGTTGAAGGAGTTTACAAATCTTCCTTAGATTCTGAGGATAACTCTGAGAATATTAAAACAAATAAAATTCAATTATCTGAGAGTCAATTCTCATCCTTTAAAACCAAAACAAAATTTTCAAAAGTAAACGAGGGTATTTTTTTTAATTCAATTTTCTATTGGATTTTACTAATTACACCATTAATAATATGTTTTATAATTATAATTGTAACTAAGTTTATTAGGAACTATAACTCAAAAAAGATTGACGAATTAAAGCTTGCCCGAAATAAAACAAATAAACTATTAGATGAGTCAAAGGTCCTAATTGGAAACAAAGAAAAATTTTATGAATCTATTGACAAAGCATTAACAATATACTTAAAGACAAAGCTAAAAATTAAGAATTCTGATTTTAAAAATGAAGTTATTCAAATTAAGCTTGAGCAAATGAATGTAGAAAAAAACACAGTTGATTTATTATTTGAGATTTTTGAAAATTGTCAACTTGCCAGATACACTCCTTTAAATATAGATGCAATGAGCGATGATTATAATAAGACAAAACAATTTATTGAGCAGCTTGAAAAATATTAGATAATGATATTGAAATATTTACATAATGTAGTTTTTATTCTTTTTGTGATGATTTTCTCAAATAATCTTCACAGTCAAGATCAGCTTGATTTTTCTGATTTGAATGATAAATTCATAGAGGCCAACAATCTTTATAATGAATCAAAATATGAAAAATCAATTGAGCTATATTATCAAATTTTAGATTCAGGATTTCATTCGGCTGAACTTTACTTTAATCTTGGAAACTCGTTTTATAAATTAAATGATATAGCAAACAGTATATTATTTTACGAAAAATCGTTGAAACTTAATTCTAATGACAAAGACGCAATCAATAATTTAAAAATGGTTAATAATGCAATTATTGATGATATAACAAAAATCCCAGAACCATTTATCGAAAGTCAATTAAATAAAATTTCAAATGTTCTGAGTTTTTCTGCATGGAGCTACATGTCAATAATTTTATCATTCCTGTTTCTTGTTCTATTTGTCTTATATTTCTTTTCAAAAGAACCTAATTTCAAAAGAGCTTCGTTTACTTTTTTATTCGTTTTATTTATTCTAATCGGAACTACATTGAAGATTAGCTTTCATGCCTATGAAAAAAATTATGTTGAACAATATGCAATTATCTTTTCAACAAAAACTGAAATAAAAGCAGAGCCAAATGAAAGAAGTGAGAATTTACTTAATTTGCATCTAGGTACTAAAGTAAAGATCATTGATAGTTTCAATGAAGAATGGGTAAAAATAAAATTAGTAAATGGTCAAGAAGGCTGGATTAATAATAAAGAAATTAAGATAATATGATAACAAAAGAATTAATTCATGAAGCTCAAAAAAAATGGGGCGAAGGAATTATAAGAATCGGAAGCTTAAAGCATAACAATTCGGAGTGCATTCAATACACTACTTCATTTTTAAATGAAATGTATGATTTTGAAAATCATGATGTATTATTCAAACCGACAAAAGCATCTGTTGAACAATTTAGACCAACATTTAAAATGGCATTATCATATTTCCTAGGCGGAGATGATTCTTTTTGTTCTGAAGATGACGGCTTTGCCATGAAGCCCTGGGTTGAGGTAAATTTTGAAAATTCAGGATATATTATAGATGACAATAGAGCTATTGCAATGGGAAATTACTTTTTCAAGGATGGTTCAGACAATGTAGTAAAGGTGGAATTTACATTTGGTTATAAATTAAATCATGGAAAGCTAGTAATAGATCTTCATCACTCCTCATTACCATTTTCCCTATAATTACTTTCAATTATTAGATTATTGATTTTTTCAATTTTTGGGTAAAAAAAAGATTGGTTAAGTTTTTCTGCTTCAATTATACTTATCACCCTATTTATATTTGAAAATATAAAAACTAAAATACATAAAAGAAGGACTGTTTTTATAACTCCGAAAACAGATCCAATAATTCTATTTAGTAATCCAAGAGCAATTATTTTTAAGAGTTTTGTTAAAATTTTAGCAATAATTTTGAACAGCATAATTGTTATCAAAAAAATTACTGTAGCTGAAAGAATGGATATAAAATTTGCATCAGATTCAAAAATCGGTTTTAGTTTTAAATCTAAGTATGGGTAGTAATTTTTTGCTAAGAATATCCCCGCAATAACTCCTACTATTGAAGCTAATTCTTTTATTAACCCCTTTGAGAAACCACTGTAAGCTCCCCAGGCTATTATTAATCCAAAAAAAAGATCTAGGTAACTCATAATAAAATATTCATTGAAGTTAATTTAATAAATATTAACTTCTTTATATTAGTAAAGGTAATATTGCAATAAAGTTAAGCATTGAAATCTGAGTTAAAAATAAAGTGGGATAATTTAAAAAATAAACTTTCTGTTGATTTTTCAGAAGACCAAATAATCGATTTAGATTCAATAATTTTTTTGATCGGATTACAGGAATTAGGTCAATTTCAAAAAAGACTTAACAAGCAAAGGAAAATGGAGGTTATACACATAGCTGTTTGTAAGTTATTAAGTGATTATGGATATTATGAATTTGATTTTGTAGATGAAGATGGCTGGCCTCACTATAAGCTAATTAAAAAATTACCAAATCTAAAGCCAGGAGAGCAAACAATTCTCATGAAAAAAGCAATTATTAACTATTTTATTAAATCAAATTATATTAATTAAGTTTTCATAAATTTG
>FUFK010066719.1_pt1 | contig 11298 bp, 12 predicted proteins | sample 1021851 | NCBI WGS metagenome assembly FUFK01 (sample SAMEA51879418, study PRJEB19060) | metagenome
CCAAGGGTCTGCTGAAAAGGGAGAATCTTGAGATCTTACTGGTGGCAGATAATATGGAAGAATTACTGAAGCTGATGCATAATTATAAAGCCAGACCGGTTCCAAAATGGATGAATAAAAACCAAACCTGATATGAAGATCCATAAACTTTGTCTGTACACTTCAGATGTTGCACGTCAATACTCATTTTACAAAGATGATCTTGGAATGCAGATCATCAACTATGAAGAAGATAGTTTTGAAGTACAATGCGGATATTCAATTTTACGATTCGAATTCAGGGAAAATAGTGTGCCAACGCATTTCGCTTTTCATATNCCAGATGAGCAGGAACAGGAGGCGCTTAACTGGTTGAAAACTGTAGTTCCGGTTCTAAAGTACAATGATGAGGAGATCATTGACTTTAGTAACTGGAATGCGAAGTCGGTTTACTTTTACGATAAAGACCGAAACATTGTGGAGTTTATTTCCCGCAGAAATTTTTGCAAACCTGAACTTGGCGTTTTTACTGCTGAAAATATCGTAGGAATTGCAGAAATAGGCCTGGCAACGTCTAATATTAAAGAAGTATTTGAACAATTGAACGTAAAGAGTGATTTGCATAAATATGATGGAGATTACGAGCATTTTTGCGCAATTGGAGAAGATTCAGGCTTATTNATTGTCGTAAACAAGCATAANAAGGAATGGTTTCCNACNAATGATAATGCAGATCCTTCAGATTTTAAACTGGACTTCGAGCATGAAAACGAGAAATTTAAGCTGAAGTTCGAGAATGATACAGTAAGTATTTCCGAATAAGAAAAAGAAAATATGGACGCGGAAAAAAGGATAAAGGCTTTAAGAGAAGAATTACAACAGCATAATTACAATTACTATGTGTTGGACAAGCCTCAGATAAGTGACTATGATTTTGATATGAAGCTGAANGAATTGCAGCAGCTGGAAGATCAAAACCCAGATTTGTTCGATGAAAANTCACCTACTCAGCGNGTGGGTGGTNCGGTNACTAAAAANTTTGAAACCATNGTGCATGATCANCGTATGTATTCGCTTTCAAATTCCTATTCNAAAGAAGANCTGGAAGATTGGGAGAAACGNATTCGTAAAAGCGTNGATGGCGATATTTCTTATGTATGCGAGTTAAAATATGACGGTGCCTCTATAAGTCTTACTTATGANAATGGNAAATTATCCCGTGCGGTAACACGTGGTGATGGATTTCAGGGTGATGAGGTAACCAGTAATGTTCGAACGATTCGCTCCGTTCCATTAAAACTGAAGGGTGATTTCCCGAAACGATTTGATATTCGAGGAGAGATCGTTTTGCCTTATGAAGGTTTTGCAAAAATGAATGCAGAGAGAGTGGAAGCCGGGGAAGAACCCTACGCAAATCCTAGAAATACAGCTTCCGGAAGTTTAAAGCTTCAGGATAGTGCCGAGGTGGCTCGTCGCCCGCTCGAATGTTTGCTTTACAGTATCGTTGGAAATAACCTGAATATCAAAACACAATACGACGGTCTTGAAATGGCCAGGAAATGGGGTTTTAAAGCTCCTGCAGAATCGGAATTGAAATCATCTATTGAGGAAGTATTTGATTATATAAATTACTGGGATAAGCATCGCCAAGATTTGCCATATGAAACAGATGGTGTTGTGATTAAATTAAATGATCTCCATCAACAGGATGAGCTTGGCCATACTGCTAAATCCCCGCGATGGGCAATTGCTTACAAATTCAAGGCAGAACAGGAGTCTACCACGCTGGATANAATAACTTACCAGGTTGGAAGAACCGGCGCGATCACACCTGTGGCAAACCTGCAGCCTGTGCAACTCGCCGGGACGGTAGTACGTCGTGCTTCCTTGCATAACGCAGATCAAATTGAAAAGCTGGACATCAGGGAAGGAGATACCGTTTATNTTGAAAAAGGCGGAGAAATTATTCCGAAGATCGTAGGTGTTGATTTTACTNAGCGCGATCCGGATTCCAGTCCTACAGAATATGCTTCTCGCTGCCCGGAGTGTGATACAGANCTTATNAGGAATGAAGGAGAAGCACAACATTATTGTCCAAATACCAATGGATGTCCTCCGCAAATCATAGGTAGAATTCAGCATTATATNTCACGAAAGGCGATGGATATNGANGGTCTTGGAGGNGAAACCGTTGCTTTGCTGGTCNCCGCAGGCCTTATTAATAATTACGCAGATCTTTATACGCTCACTAAAGAGGACNTNCTTCCCCTGGAAAGAATGGCGGAAAAGTCGGCAGAGAATCTTATTACCGGTATAGAAAGATCCAGAGAGATCCCATTTGAAAGAGTCTTATTTGGATTAGGAATTAGATATGTAGGTGAAACGGTAGCTAAGAAACTGGCTAAACACTTCAAATCGGTCGAAGCNTTGATGGCNGCCAGNAAAGAAGAGCTGGAGAATATTGATGAAATTGGAGAACGTATTGCCTGGAGCGTTGNTGATTTCTTCAGTAATGCTGAAAACAGGAAGAATGTGGAGCGTCTNCGGGAATATGGGATACAAATGGAAATTTCCGCAGAGAAACTGGCGAATCAAACCAGTATCNTGGAAGGGAACACNTTNGTGATTTCCGGAGTTTTTAACAAGGTTTCCAGAAATGATCTAAAAAAGCTTATTGAAGATAATGGCGGAAAAGTTTCCAGTTCGATCTCTTCCAAAACTAACTATTTGGTGGCCGGTGAAAATATGGGGCCGAGTAAGCTTGCCAAGGCAGAAAAGCTGGGTACTCAGATGTTGAGTGAAGATGAATTCCTGGCTATGCTGGATAAATAGATTGCTGTGAAAAAGTTTTTATTTTTTCTAATTTTTCTGAAAACTGGTTTCTTTTCCATGGCACAAACCATCCCTGAAGATTTTGTATATCTGAGAGACGTGCTACCATTTGCGATCGAGGAAGTACGCTATGCAGGTGAGCATAATTTTACAGGCAGACCAGTTCCCAAATATGAGTCGGCGCAGATCATTCTGACCAAGAAAGCTGCGGAAGCCTTAAAAAAAGTACAGCAAGATCTTATTCAGAAGGATTTGATGGTAAAGGTCTTCGATGCTTACCGACCTCAGACTGCTGTTAATGAATTCGTAGCCTGGGCTCGAAAACCCGAAGATACCCTGGCGAAAAACGAATTTTATCCCGATGTTCAAAAAAGCAGGTTGTTTGAACTCGGTTATATCGCTTCAAAATCTGGACATTCCAGGGGTAGTACTGTGGATCTTACTTTGGTAAACGTGAACACCTGTAAGGAATTGGATATGGGCGGAGCATACGATTTTTTCGGAGAAATATCTCATCATCGTTCAACTTCGGTCACTTCAGAACAAAAGAAAAACAGGGAACTTTTAAGAACAGTGATGCTTAAAAATGGCTTCCGAAGTTATTCTGAAGAATGGTGGCATTATACCTTGAATGCCGAACCCTTTCCTTATCAATATTTCGACTTCCCGATNAAATAATTATATGGCAAGNTTTACACCGTCTGCGGAAGATTTNTTTCCATTTTGAAAGAAGAAATCAACTCTGCCCAGATAGACGCCATAGCANCCAACCTGGTTTACCAGTACCGGATTTCCTGCCTTATTANTTTCTACAGTTGGTTTATCAAGAAACGTATGCGTATGTCCTCCAATGATNAGGTCAATATCTTCTGTAGCTTTTGCCAGTTTAATATCTCCGATCTTTTGAGATGAATATTTATAGCCAAGATGTGACAAACATATAACCAGGTCACAATTCTCTTCATTTTTAAGGATCCGGCTCATATCGGTCGCAATCTCGATTGGATCTAAATATTCAGTTTCCTTGTACAGTTTGTTGCTCACCAATCCCTCTAATTCGATCCCGATTCCAAAGACGCCGATCTTTATACCATCTTTCACGAACGTGCGGAACTTATCAGTTTTTCCATCCATGANGGTATTGCTGAAGTCGTAATTTGATATTACAAAGGGGAACTCTGCATGTGGTAGCTGGGCATATAGTCCATCAATACCATTATCAAAATCATGGTTTCCAAGAGTTGCAGCATCATATTTTAGCATACTCATTAATTTGAATTCCAGTTCGCCACCATAAAAATTGAAGTAGGGCGTGCCCTGGAAAATATCTCCGGCATCCAGTAACAGGGTATTGGGATTTTCTCTACGTATTTTCTCCACCAGGGTAGCTCTTCTGGCTACGCCTCCAAGATTTGCATTTCTACCGGCATCTGGACCAAATGNCTCGATATGGCTATGTACATCATTGGTGTGCAGGATCGTGATTTGTTGTCTTTCAGGTTTAAATGACAATGCTGAAAGTCCGCCCAGACTCACTAAAGCTGTAGCGGCTGCCGTATTCTGAATAAAATCTCTTCTCTTCATGTTACTGTCTTATATATCTGTCATCGATCACACTTCTAATCGTATCGGTTTTACTAAAGTAGTCTATCATTACATTTCGAATCTTGTAATCACTGGAATGAATACTTACAGGATTAGCGAAAAATTTCATGTTATCACCACCACCCACAAGGTAATCTGAAGTAGCAACAAAGTAGGTACTATCCTTCGAGATCTGCTGTTCATTGATCGTCGCATTNTTGATCATATAACTGCCATCAGCAATGATCTTGATTCCGCTTACAGGATGTGCAGTTTTGGCTTTGCTGAGGTAATCCATCATTTCCAGCATCTTTTCACCTTTCAGCTCAGCAATGACTACTTCATTTTCGAACGGCATTATCTGGTAAGCAGTCCTGGTGCTAACATTACCCACAGGGATTTCTGCACGTATCCCACCATGATTTAGTAAGACCATATCTATACTGTTTCCGGTGTTTTTTCTGAACAACGGATTCACCTGTTCCATCAGCGCATCTGCCATCAGGTTGCCAATGGCAGTATTCAGGTCTCCATCGCTTTTGGAGAGAAATGAAGGATTGTAGCTAAGCGGTGAATCAAGAGTTTCGTTAAGGTGTTGCTTGTATGGAGCGATAAATTCAGCGATCTCTGAATCTTCTTCAATACTATTGTCGACAGCGATTCTTTTTCCATCTATCTGCTCTAAATGTTTAAACTCAGTTTTACAGGAGCTGAGCATAAGAACTGAAGCAAATATAATCGTGGTAAGGTGTTTCATTTAATTTTGCATTACTTTTCAAATATAATAAAGAATAGCCGGTCAGTCCTGTATTCAGCTTATTGATAAGTTGAAACTTTATAAAGTTCTGGCTTCTGGCAATTCTATTCGTTTTCCAACATCCTAATTACAAAATTGATTTTTAGAGTTAAGTCTTCTTTTAAAGCATGCGAACCTATCAATTATGATTCTCTGCTTTCTTTTTGTCTGGGAATTAAGATAGCTTATNTAGCTGACTNGGCTTGGTCTAAAATTTTACAAATTATAGAAAGCTGTTTAATCTGTAGAATCTTCTCTTCGGAAGCCACCTCCAAGGCATAGTTTGCTTATAGAAATTATTTACATTTGCCCTCCGAAATCATTTAATGATCACAAATAAAATTAAATCGGTTCAGCTTAAAAAAGCTATTGAGAAACTGAAGCNGAAGAGACAATTCGGCGCTAATATTTCAAACCGGGTATTACTGGTTGTTTCTGAAGATAATTTCGAAAATTATGGGAGTCTTCAGAATCTCTGGAAAAGTTTAGGCCTGCACGAAAATGCTTTTGATGTTGTGATCTGCGGAAATGTTCGTGATATTGATGATAAAGATCTGTTGCAGATTAGTTTAAAAGACTTAAGTCTTGATGGCGAGTTCAAAAACAAGGATCTCTCAGCGCTGCTGGAAAATGAATTTGGATCAGCAATNGTTATAAGCGGAGAAGAAACTTTGCTTTCAAATTNTGTGGCTTTAAGATCTGGGGCAGCATTTTTGATGGGTAAATCTCCGGATCCATTTTCGATNCTGGATTTNGANATTTTTGAAAATGATCCTTCTCTTCTTGAAGCAGAATTGATCAGATATTATAAAATATTAAAAAATAAAAAGTAATGGAAGCTTTTATTGGTACCGGAGTAGCGCTGGTTACTCCATTTAATGATGATCTTAGTGTAGACACGAACGCCCTTTCAGCATTAGTGAAAGATCAGATAGATAACGGGATTGAATACCTGGTGGTTTTAGGAACTACTGCAGAAAGTGCAACCCTTAGTAANAAAGANAAGGAGCTTGTAAAAACTGTGNTCAAANAGGCAAACCAGGGGAAACTACCTTTAGTGCTTGGAATGGGAGGTAATGATACGGCTGGGCTGGTTGAAGAACTTCTATCAGAAGATCTGGAAGGTTTTGATGCAATACTATCAGTTTCTCCATTTTACAACAAACCAACACAGGAAGGTATTTACCGTCACTTTAAGGCAGTAGCTGAAGCTTCACCACTACCGNTNATTNTATATAATGTACCGGGTAGAACTGCGAGTAACATCCTGCCGGAAACCATCAACAGGATCGCCAGAGATTTTAAAAATGTGATCGGGGNAAAAGAAGCAGCCGGAGATATAGTGCAGGCTATGAAATTGATCTCGCTTGTTCCCGAAGATTTTCTGGTTATTTCAGGAGATGATATGATTACTTTGCCAATGACACTGGCAGGCGGGAAAGGTGTGATTTCGGTTATTGGTCAGGGCTTGCCTAAAGAATTTTCAGAAATGGTACTTCTGGGGTTAAAAGGGGAAGTTAGAGAAGCTTATAAATTACATTATCGCATTGCACCTTCCATAGATATGATCTTTGCTGAAGGGAATCCAGCTGGAATTAAAGCTATGCTACACAAAAGATCTCTAATTAAGAATAATCTGCGACTACCTTTAGTCGAAGCGACCGATGGTCTTTATGCTAGAATTTCAGCCTTCGTTGAAAGTTTCTAGTTCTTATTGCAGTAAAAATAAAATTTAAAAGACTTTCCTGATACAATAAATGCCCGCAAACAGGGTTATTTGAGTAGATTAGGAAAGTTTTTTTTATACTAACAAAAAATGTATTTTTGCCAGATGTTTTTACGTATCATGAAAAAAGGAATTCTCGCTCTAGGCCTGTTGATGGTCACTATATCCTGTAGTGAATATCAGTCATTGCTTAAAAATGAGGAAACTGCACCTAAATATACGGCTGCAGAGGAATTATATACCGAAGGTAAAGAAGAAGACGATAATGGAAAGCTACGTAAGGCTTTACGGTTATTGGAGCAGATCGAGCCTGAGTATCGAGGAAAACCTCAGGGGGAACGCCTGGTTTATATTCTTGGAGATACGTATTACCAGTTAGGTGATTATTATAATGCGCCTTTCAATTTTGAACGTTTTGTTCAGTTGTATCCAAATAGCCAGAAGGTAGAAGAAGCCGAATATAAAACGGCGGTTAGCTATTACAATCGTTCTCCGCGCTTTAATCTGGATCAAACCGATACCAGAAAAGCGATCGAAGAACTTCAGGTTTATCTAAATAAGTATCCGGAAGGAGAATTTGTAGATTCAGCAAACGATTATGCGACAGAGTTGCGTGTAAAGCTGGAGAAGAAGGCGTACGAGATTGCAAAGCAGTATCACAAAACCAGATATTATAAAGCGGCAATCGCTTCTTTCAACAACTTCATTGCAGATTATCCGGGATCGCCGTTTAGAGAAGCTGCTTATTACTATCGATACGATTCAGCATACCAGCTAGCGATCAATAGCTTTGAAGTTTTAATGCAAGAAAGACTTGAAAATGCCAGGGAATTTTATAATTCCTATAATAAATATTATCCAGAAGGAGAGTTTACTCAGGACTCTGAGGCTTCCATGATGGAAATTGATAAAAGGTTAGAGAATTTTTAATAAAGGAATGATGGATTTTAAAAAAATTGATGCCCCGGTTAACACAACTACTATCAACAAGAATGAAGTAGATGCACCTACCGGAAACATTTACGAGGCNATATCTATCGTAGCGAAGAGAGCTGGACAGATTAATGGTGAAATCAAAAAAGAGCTTTTAGAGAAGCTTGATGAATTCGCTACTTATAACGATTCTCTTGACGAGATTTTTGAAAACAAAGAGCAGATCGAGGTTTCAAAATTCTACGAAAAACTTCCAAAACCGCAATCACTTGCGATCCAGGAGTGGCTTGATGANAAGATCTACTGGAGAAACACTATGGAAACCGAAGAATAGAATCGGTTAACTGATATGTCTGTACTTCAAGGCAAAAAAGTTTTACTCGGCATTACCGGAGGTATTGCTGCCTACAAAACTGCTTCACTGGTACGACTATTTGTGAAGTCTGGTGCAGAGGTGAGGGTTGTAATGACCCAGGCTGCAAAAGAATTTATCACTCCTCTTACACTTTCAACTCTTTCAAGGAATGAAGTTTATTCTTCATTTACTAGTGAAGAGGATGAGAATGAACAATGGAACAATCACGTGGAACTCGGCCTTTGGGCCGATTTCATGCTTTTAGCCCCAGCCACAGCGAGNACTCTATCTAAAATGGCTTCGGGNAATAGCGATAACATATTGCTTGCTACTTATCTTTCAGCTAAATGTGAAGTTTTCTTTGCTCCGGCAATGGATCTTGACATGTATAAACACCCATCTACAACCAAAAGTTTCGAAACGCTCCAGGGATNTGGCAATATCATGATTCCTTCGGGAACCGGTGAGCTAGCGAGCGGACTTTCAGGAAAAGGGAGAATGGCAGAGCCTGAAGAGATCATTAGCTTTATCGAAGATCACCTTTCTAAAGATCTTCCACTTCGGAACAAAAAAATTGTAATTACTGCCGGGCCAACTTATGAAGCCATAGACCCGGTACGATTTATTGGAAATCACTCCAGTGGTAAGATGGGCTTCGCAATTGCATTAANGGCGGCAGAAGCTGGTGCTGAAGTTGTATTAATTACAGGTCCTACACATCTTGATATCTCGCATGATAATATTGAACTTAAAAGAGTGGTGAGCACCCGGGATATGTACGAAGCTGCTCATGCGGAGTTTGAGAACACCGATGTTTTTATTGCTGCGGCAGCTGTAGCCGATTACAGGCCTAAGACGGTTGCAGATCAAAAGATCAAAAAGAACGATCCATCCTTAACCCTTGAATTAACCAAAACTGAAGATATTCTTGCTTCTCTGGGAGCTATTAAGAAAGATCAGAAGTTGGTAGGTTTCGCTTTGGAAACCAACAATGAGGAAGAGAATGCAAGAAAAAAGCTGGAAAAGAAAAATCTNGATTTTATTGTCTTAAATTCCCTTCAGGATANCGGTGCAGGTTTTAAAGGAGATACCAATAAGATNANNATCATTTATCCAGATAGNAAACTGGAATTNGACCTTAAAAGTAAANCNGAAGTTGCNCAGGATATCATTACNGAAGTAATNAAANTGTTTCATGCGTAGAATTGCCTTTCTAGTACTGTTCACTATATTTTCCTATTNAGGAATTGCACAGCAATTAAGTTGCGAGGTAGTGGTNAACGCAGAACAAACGGGNCAGGCAAATCTNTCTGTATTTAAGACACNCTGGAAAGATCGCTGAATGAGTTTATCAACCAGACCACCTGGACAGACAGGCGCTTACAGGATCATGAACGTATTAGCTGTAGTATGTACATTACGATTAATAGTTTTGAAGGAGAGAGCTTTAATGGAACTATCCAGATCCAATCTTCAAGACCGGTTTACGGAACCAGTATGATCACTCCGGTTTTTAATTTTAACGACGAACAATTTAGTTTTAGTTACCGGGAATATCAGCCTTTGAACTATAGTCAGAATACTTACACCAATAATCTCGTATCTGTTATTTCCTTTTACGTATACACCATTCTTGGACTTGATGCCGATACCTTTGCTCCGGAAGGTGGAACAGCTTTCTTCGAGGAAGCCAACAGAATCGTTACAACCGCCCAGCAGGGAAACTCCCGGGGCTGGAGAGGTTCAGACGGTCAACGTTCGCGTTTCCGGCTGAATGCAGATCTACTGGCGAACACTTATGCTGAATATCGTGAAGCACTTTACGACTATCACAGGTTGGGTCTCGATGTCATGCACGCTGATGTAATGGCTGGGAAAACTGCAATTGCCGAATCTTTGAATAAGCTGGAAGTGATGAACAATCGCAGAAATAACTCCCTGCTGCTTCGAGCTTTCTTTGACTCCAAGGCAGATGAAATTGCTTCCGTCTATACCGGAGGGCCTGCTTACCCTGCCAAGGATGAACTTATCAAAACACTGAATAATATCGCAGCCAGGTATGCCCGTAGCTGGCGAAATATTCAGTAGTAATTTTGGTTGATTACGAGTATTTTCTCTCGTATATTTAGCACAAATTTTAACTCAATTGCTTACATCTCTTTCCATAAAGAATTACGCGCTTATTGAAGATATTACGATGGATCTTCAATCTGGTTTTACGATTATTACCGGGGAAACCGGTGCCGGGAAATCTATCATGCTGGGTGCATTGGGTTTGTTGCTGGGAGATCGCGCAGACTTCAGTAGTATTAGAAAAACTGAAAAGAAATGCGTTATCGAAGGTCATTTTAGCATTAAAGATTATGCTTTACAGCAATTCTTTGAAAAAGAAGATCTGGATTATGAGCAGACCAGTATCATTCGGCGTGAAATTTTACCTTCCGGGAAATCCCGTGCTTTTATCAATGATACTCCTGTAAAGATCACTTCTTTGCAGAAGCTGGGAACTTCCCTTATCGATATTCATAGTCAGCATGAGACCCTTAGTCTGGGAAATTCAGATTATCAATTCAATGTTATTGATACCATCGCAAAAAATGAAGGAAGTATACTTCAGTATAAAGCAGAATTGAGGGAGTACCGAAAATTTCAGAAGAGATTTGAAGAGTTAAAAGAAGAACAGGCGCAGGCATCAAAGGAATATGATTACAATCTTTTTCTTCTGAATGAACTGCAAGCAGCAGGGTTGAAATCAGGAATGCTGGAAGATCTCGAAGAACGCTATGAATCTTTGAACAATGTAGAGGAGCTTACTGAAAATCTTAGTGCTGCTTTAAGCTCAATTCAGCAGGAAGAAATAGGGAGCCTGGAGACATTGAAGTCGGCTCGGTCCCATATTTCCAGAATAGCTAAATTCTCCGGAATTTATGATGATTTTCATGAAAGATTACAGAGTGCGATCATTGAACTCGACGATTTGGAAGCTGAAATGACAGATGCACTGGAAGCTGTGGAAGCAAATCCGGAAGAGCTGGAAAAAGTGAATCAGCAACTGCAGGTGATCTATAATTTACAAAAAAAGCATAATGCTGA
>FUFK010075583.1_pt1 | contig 11297 bp, 18 predicted proteins | sample 1021851 | NCBI WGS metagenome assembly FUFK01 (sample SAMEA51879418, study PRJEB19060) | metagenome
TTCTTTTAGGATTTCTTTGAGCCACCGAAGGTTACACGTGACTGTCTATCAATATTGATAGGCATGTCAGGGTGCTGTTCCTTCATGAGATCGGAATCAACCGCTTTAACTTTATCATCATGCATTTTTGCATAATACTCAGAACGCGATTTTGCAATCTCAACCGGTACCCTTGCCAGCACAAGGCCACCAACTCCGATCACTCCCTTGTATTTGCCATCTTCAACAATTGGATAGTCTGAATCTGGATATTCATCAGCTCTAACTAATTCGTATCCTGATCTTAGTCTTCCAGTGATATTTTTTGTATCTTGAAATCCTAATGATTCAGCCCTTAACCATCTGTGTTGAAATCCTGTTGGCGCAGGGGGTGCATCTAAAGATGATGGTGGAGTCCAAACTTTTTTTCGAGATTCTTTTTCTCTAGTCTGACTCGCACGAGAAGTTCTTTTTTCATTTTCATTACTCATATGCTTATACCTCCTTCGTGATTTTTAGTTGTTTCGCATATTCTTCAAGTGGCACACCTAATTTTTTAGCTATTGCGACTTGAGACGGTGTGAGTCTCACTGTTTTGCGACCACTATTTGTACTTCGCTTCGCACTAGCTACTGTTTGTACGGGTTTGGTCGTAGTTTCCCTAGTTTCTGATTTATTTGTATCAAATTTATGTGGGAATTCAAGTCTTATTCTCTTGTCTATTTCAGAATAATACTCGTCACTTTGTGGATCAAAACCCTCTTGCTCAGTCAAAGTTTTATGTAGATCAAATGCTGTATAAGTCATAGCATTATCACTGCCAAACCACGTATTCTTAGCTGCCCATGCTTCCGCTTTTGGATCAGGAGCTTGTTGTGGTTTAGTTTTTTGATCTAATTTAAGCTCAGGTTCTGCCTTTTTATTTTTATTAAACTCTTCTTGAGCCACTTTAGTCTCTTCGAGTTTTGCTTTTTTATAACCCAATTCAGAGATTGCAGTTAAAGCTTCTGCTTCAGCTTTTAAGTCTTGTGCCTCTCTAGCTGCTGCAAGTTTAGCTTGCGCTGCCTGTATTCCTGATACAATGCTNTCTTCTGTAGACTGCAGGTATCCGGGTTCAAGTTTTGAGATTTTTGCTTCTGCCGCTTCTTTTAATTTAATTTGNGCTTTAGCAAATTGAGTTGCTTCATCTTTTTGTCTCTCCGCTTCTCTCCATTTGTGGGTAAGCTTAGCAATTCTTCTTTGTACAGAATCACTATATTGTTCTAATTCTTTTTCTTTCTCTTCTTTTGATTCTTCTTTCTTCTCTGTTTCTTCAACAGTTTCTTCAGCTTTAGTTTCTACTTCTGGTGTTTCTACTTCTGGTGTTTCCNTTTCATTAGATTCAGGTTCTAATTCAACTTCAGCACCTGGACCAGATGTATCAATGTCAACTGTTTTATTTTCTTCTACGTCAGGCATAGTTTTCTCCTATGATTAATATTGATGAAGTATATCTTCAGGGTTTTCGATGGTTGCTAAAACTTCATCGTCATTTAGCAATCTTACTTCCCCACCATCGATCTGGATTCTTGATCCAGCGTATCTTGCAAAAATTACCCAATCTCCTTTTTTACACCAAGGTCCTTCTGGAAATTTTTCTTTGTCATAACAATGTGGACCCATGGCAAGAACAAGGCCACAAGTAGAACCTACTTGTTGTCTCTCAAGTGTATCTTGTCCAAGATATAATCCACCTTTAGTTTTTTCTGGCATTTTAAATGGNAGNACAACNANTCTCCATCCAGTTGGTTNNGGTAATTTATTTGATTCTTTTGTTTTTAAACGTTCGTAACCATCAACTTCTTTTTGATGATCATTTGCATATTTATCTAATAATGCAGGTTTAGTCTTCTCGTTTGAATTGGAAGATATTTGTGTTGACTCCGACTGTTTCATCTTTTTTTTGCTCCTTTGGGTTTAGCAGGTTAGAGATTTCCTGTGATATCCTTAAATAGGCATGTGCCTGTCCCATCATATACTTGTATTTTTCCATATTGTCAACACCTCCGGCAATCATGGAATCTCCAATATTTTGATAAGACTCTTTTAAAAATTTTTGTATTCTAGATATTATAATTGTTTCTTCAGGTAACATGTGGTTTTTTTCCTTTATTTATTCCTTCTTTGATTATGTAGTCTTGAGTGCCATTCGCACCTATCTCTACTTCCTTTCTAAGATTCTTAAAAAGAATTTTTTGTTTATTTTCTTTTTCTTTTGCTTTCGAAAAAGCTTCTAATTTTTTCGTGTCCCGCATAATATACAGTATCTAATTTATTAGCAAGAAAGTCAATACCAGCAAAAAACCTGTAAATAAATCTATCTAGCATTTCTTATAGCCTCTTTTCCTTTTTTAAATATAGCAGCGACTTTTGATTTACCCATTACTTTGGCTCTTTGCTCACCCACGGTAAGGATTTGAATTTTCCTCGCAAAAGGTTTTGAAATCTTTTTAACTTTCGCAACAGTTTTCTTTGCGTCCAATGGGGTAGCAAACTTAATTTTAACAGTATCTCTAGGATTTTCATCGGTGTATAATCTCCTTCCTGAACCTTTAGGCTTTTTTCCCGTTCCTTTTTTTGGATCCGCCATTTATAGCTCCTTTCAATATTTTAGCTTGTTTAGTATGAGCTTTAACTGCTTTGCCCAATCCTTTAATTACTTTTTTAATTGCTTTTTTCTTTAACATTTCCATCTCCTTCTTGCCTGTCGTATTCTTGAATTAGGATCATTTCTTGTTTTAGCTGAAGATCTTTTTAATTGTCCAAGCGATCTTGCACAGTATGATTTTCTACGTTTAGCAGCTTTTGATCCTGGCTTCACTTTACCAGTCACGGCTGTTTTTAATTTAGAGCCAGGGTTTGCAGCTCTGTAAGCTCTTACACCTTTTGCTGTCATTCCAGCTCCGGATTTTGTTGAACGATAATTACCTGCAGATTTTCTTCTGGAAGGCATAGTTCCTTTTGAATAATATTCTCTCATTATGATTTTTTCTTCTTAGCGAATGTTGCAGCTCTACTAGGTGTAGGGCCTGTATTCGCTTTCGCTTGTTTTCTTCTTACGGCACCCGCACGCTGCCCTTTGCTCATCGCTCTTGCTTTTGCAATGGGCACGCATTTTGGATAATTTTTTCTTTTTTCGCCACCACTTCTTCCACACTTCGGGTATGAGCCATCCGATTTTTTGTTTGCAATATCGACCCAATTGTCCTTGACCCATTTTCTTAATCCACCTTCTGAATAGTAACTACGCACAGCCAGCTCTCTTACGTCTAGCGAGTCCTCCAACTCTAAGTTCAGTTCTCATCATTCCACCACCCATAGCTTTTTTTCTATTTTTCTTTTTGCCACCTGGTGTAACTTTACCTGAACATACTGCTGATGCGTACATGTTCGCGTACGCCGAAGGGTACACTTTAAATTTACGCTTCGCTGCCGCTTTACCTCTAGGACAAAGTTTAGCCATTATTTTTTACCCTTCATAGCCATCATCATCATTCCTGGCTTTTTCTTTTTTTTATTTTTCATGACTTTTCTTTTATCTCTTAACATAGCGAAATCTTCTTTAGAAATTTTACCATCTTTATTTGCATCAAGTTTTGATTGACCACCTGCTAGGTAACCTTTTCTCATCATTCCGCCACCCATTTTTTTTATTCTACTATATCTTTTATTTGGCATTATTTTTTTCCTCCGTTTTTAAAAATTTGTGTACCCTTTATACCATAAATACTCGCTACGACAAGAATCCATAAATTTGTAAACCAGCTGGGCAGCTGTTGAAACTGTTCAAAGAACTCTTTTATCTTTGCAGCCGCACCCGGATCGTCCGAGAAGACCCCCCAGGCGATCACCAAAATTGGCAGCGTGAGCACGACCAAAACGAACTCGTCCTTCCAGTCCGATTGTCTTGCTTCTAATAATTTGCCCTGGTATTCGCTTTCCCCACGGGCCATCTTAGAGGCATGCATGTGTTGAGCGTCAGCCATCGCCATCTTAGTTTCTTGTTTTTTCTTATAGATGTGCGTTGCCGCGTTTAAGCCAAGTTTAAGAGCACTGAACCACATAATTAGTACGCTTTAGATCTTCTTTTCTTCTCAGCTAACACTGCACCTTGACCTCTTACTTCTTCTTCAGGTCCACCAGTGCCGATTAAATTGAAAGCTTTATTGTGAGTAGTTTTTGATCTAGGATCTATCTCAGTTTGTTGCTCACCAACTTTTACATCAGTTATTTTATCTAGTTTTTCCATTTTTTCTCCTTATTCCTGCTTCATTCAAAGCAATTGCTATCGCTTGTTTACGATTTTTTACTTTCTTATCAGATTTTCCGATAGAAAGCTTCTTTTTTTTAAACTCTCGCATCACTTTTGCAACTTTTTTCTGTTTTTTATCCATTTTTTAATTATCACTCCTAATTATATCTACTTTTGGCATCATTTGATCTGAACTTGGTAAAGTTTTTCCTAAAACAGTCTTTTGAATTGATGTATCAGCTCTTAATTTTGCTAATTCTTCGTTCTGTTCTAGTTTTTCGTCTTGATTTTCTTGTGCCATCATAGCTTTCATCTTATCAAGGTTCAATCTGTCTTCACCTTCCTTCTCTTTTCTAGAATTTTCTTTTGCTCGAAGGTCTAATTCTCTTGCTCTTAGTGCAGCAATAGGGTCATTATCAAATTGTGATGTAATTTTCTTCTCTTCGTTCATAAAATCTTCCATCATTTCAGCAATTAACTGAGCTTTTCTTGCTTCAATCTTTTGAGTTACTTGCATAACTTGCATTTGTATCTGTTGAGCCATCATTGGATTAGCTTGTGCCTGCACTTGCATCTGTTGTAACTGCATTAACTCATCTCTAAACTCTAACTCGACTTGTTCTTGAGCCATTAAACTAATATGTTCAAAAATATTTTTCTCAAGGCTTGCCATAACCATCGGATTATTTCTAGCCATGTTGGTTGCCATAAAATTTAAGTGAGCTGTAATATGTGATCTGTGATCTTGACCTGGAAAAGCTTGAAACTGTCCACCACTTAATGCTTGTATGTGTTCTAAAGCAGGATCCATAGGTTGTGGTGGCTGTGGTCTAACTAATATCTGGTCGATATTTTTTACACCCAACGCTTCATACATATTTCTATATGCTTGATACATATTATGCATTTGTGGATTAGATTGTGCCAGCTGCAGTTCTGACTGCGCGAGGGATATACGCTGTGTTTGTGAAAAAATGTTGGGGTCAGCAACTGGCAATATATCTACTCTATCATCAAAGTCTGTTTGTTTAATCATTCTTTGACCCCCAACTACGTCATACGGATACTCTTGAGGTAGATATAACTTGAATACTCTTGCTAAGATTCTAAATTCATTTTTCAAAGCAGAGTAAATTCTTTTGTGGATTGCTGACATTGTTCTTGATCCACGTTCTAGTAATGCAACTGTAGTTCCAACTGCAGCATTTTGATTGCCTTCTCCAACTTGCATATCAGCAATAGATGCAAATCTTTGTCCTGCTTGAACCACAACACCCATCAATGATAGTAATGTTTGTGACGGTTCTTTNAAAGGAAGCATCATAAATGAATCTCTTAAATTACCACCTGGTGCATCAACATCTCTGAACTCACCTGGTTGTATTGATTGTGCATCGTCTCTGATTCTGATACCACGCATCTTAAATCCTGCAGGTAAATTAGACAGAGTTCCGGCATCAAGTAATTGTCTTAATGCAGCTGTAGCTGTTCTTGATAATCCACCAATCATGTGAATTAAACCAAAGCCATAGAAACCTAAACCTGGTAAAAATTTAAAGTGTACAAAATATTGTATTTTGTTTTTATTTGGATCACCTATTTCATAGTTTCTTTTGATAGATAATATCTCTCTTGATCCTTCTTCAATAGTTACAATGTATGGAATCTTAATTCCTGACGGCTCACCAGTCTGTTGATTAACATCTTCAAAACCTTCAAGATCTAAATCAACATGACACTCTAACAATGTAAATACATCTTCGTTTGCAGATTTAGTTACACCTTCAAGTTCTCTTTCTTTTTTCTCAACATCTGTTTCTTTATCAGCAGGTTTTCCAAGTTCTATATCTCTATAAAAACCAGCGACTTGTTGTTTTCTTAAATCATTCTCTGAAATTTTTACACGATGAATAATTGCTTCCGCATCATCTAATGAGGTAGCTGTATACGGAACAATTAAATCATCTGCTGGAACAAATTTACTTACAGCTCTTTGTTCCATTTCATCGTAGTAAACTTTTTTAAATGTACTACCTGAAAGTGGTAAGTGAAATAACATAGAGTCGAACTCCGGTTCGTATTCTTTCATCTTCTCCATGATTTCATAATTCATNTAATTTTCAACACGTTCTGCTTGACTTGTTTTTTCAGCAGATGGTGCTCCTANAATTTGTGTTCTAACTGGTCCATCAGCTGGTAATAATTCTTTGTATGCTAATGCTTGAAACTGTGTAACTGCTTCTGCAAGAACTGGGTGAGTTGCACCTGATGCACCTGAGAAAGGTTCAGTTCTGTTATCATATTTAAAACCTAAAAGGTCTAAACCTTTTGTATAAGTTTGCTCCCAGTCTTTTCTACTAGAAATATAATCTTGATATTTTGAATTTAAATCTGACGCTAATCTTCCTAATACTTCATCAGGTAAAAAATCTGCTAAGTTTGCATAATGCTCGTCACCACCTTCAGGTGATGCAGCTTGTGGATCTAAGTTGATATCTACTGATCCGTCTTCGTTTTCTTGTATCTCTACAGGATCAGGAGACTCTTGTTCCTTTTCAACTGTTTCTACAATCTGTTCTTGTACTTCTTCTTCACCTGGAACTTCAAATGTTTTTCTGGGTTCGTTTGGAAGCGATTTGTCTGTTGCCATTTATTTTCTCCGTAAGTTTTATATGTTTAACAGTATTATAGGATAATTTCAAGCCCTGTGGCATAGGCCCTCTTTTTGGTGGTATTGTAGTTGTTAGTTTTTTAGTCATCGAAACCTGCATCTCCATAATCTCTATCATCCATTAAGTTAATTGGATCTCCTTCATAATCTGCTCCTCCTACATCTTCAGCCATTTGATTTGCTCTTACTTCAGCCTCAATAACTTTACCCTCACCTCTAGATAAGTTTTTAACTTTTTTACCCGTTGCATACTCTTCCATCTGACGAGTTGTACCTTCCATCATATCATCAACTGAATCTACAATAACTGCCTCAGTATCATATCCACCATCAGGATCTGTTGCGTATACCTCTTGATCCATAGCAGAAAACTCTCCTTGTGGCTTGAGTTCTTGTTTTTCAATTCCAGCTTGAAATTTATCAACTCTATCTAAATCAGGTCCTGTTTTTCCAGGTTTTACATAAACCATATCTACGGGTTGTGAGTAATCGTTTTCCCAATTGACTCGAACCTCACCATCAAAATCATCTATGTTAACACCAGGGAATTTGTCATTGGTATAAGTTGTTCCTATTAATTCATCTGTATCTTCTACTTTGTAATAAGTCATGTGATCAGGATTCTTAGCTTTGTATTCCGGTGTTCTAGGATCTACAAAATAATCTTTAGCTTTGCCTTCTGCTACTGCTTGATAATATTCTTGTTCAGTTACTTCTATTCTTTTTTTCTTGAACATGTTTTCTGCTTTTCCTTCTTTTCTAAATTTATCTACAAATGCTGGAAACCAATCAGGCATAAGTGTTTTAGTATTTTTTAACTTTTCTATTTTTGTAAATATATTTTTTACAACAGGTGCAGCCTTCTCACCTATATCAAAAAATCTTCCAACGATAGGAAGTGATGCAAGACCACCCATGATCTTCATAAATTTTCTTTTGCTAGGATCTTCTGGTCCATCTGCGAAACCAACACGGCCACCTAATTCATAACCTCTGTAATCTGCTGCTGCATACTCATCTATTAAATTTTGTTGATAAGGAGTTGCTTGAAGTGCAGCTAATTCTTCTGCAGTACGTATCATGTCTTGTGCTCTGTTTTTTAAAGTTCCAATACCAGTTATAGCAGTGCCGACAGGAGTTGATATTCTTGCACCTTTAGCCATTAAAGGTCCTAGTTTTTTAACTGTCTCTGGAAGTAATAAATTTAATCCAACCATGGGCTCTGTTACAGCATCAGCAAAATTTTTTCCTTCATCCATACCTGCTTTAGTTTCAAATCCTGCATAAGTAAGAGCAGCGGGTAATGACCCAAGAGTTTTAATTGTTCCTCTACCTACATTTTTTAAAATTTTTAAAAGTTGTGGTCCGTATTTATATGCACCAGCTGCACCGAGTGCAGTCGTTAAAGTTGGATCTGTTTTTTCTGGATCAAACTCCTCTTTTTGTCCTGTTTCTGCTGCCATTGCGTCTCCTGATTGACCTGCTAAGGATAATACTATTCCAGCTGGTAAAGCTACTGTAGGTAATTTAGAATATATGGCAAATCTTCTTCTAGATTCTGGATTATCTAATATTTTTTTAAATTTAGAAAATATATCTGGAGCATTTTCTTTTGCATATTTCAAAAGTGTCTTTCTATTTTTTGGATCACCTAAAATTAATCTAAAATCATAAGGTCTAAACCCACGTTTTATTTCTGCATCCACTCCTTTTGCTACGTCTTTTCTTAAAAGTTCAATTCTTTCTTCGTAAGGAATATTTTTTATTTCTTGAAATGTTTTATTTAAATTTGAAAATTTAAATTTTCTATTTTGACCAGTAAAAGAAATTTCTTGAGTGTTCGGGTCTATATTTACACCAATTAGTCTACCACTAGTTTTTTTAACTTCTTTGTTAATCAAACCATTTATATTGTTCATTTCCTCTACTAATTCTTTGGTAGCACCTTTAGATTTTATTTTATCTAAAATATTTCTTTGTCTTTCATAAAATTTTTCTAATCTTATTTCACTTGGTCTAACAATAATTTGATTAATAAGTCTCGAATCAAAACCTGTGTTTTCAGTTCCAAATTGAATACCTAAAGCATTAGCGTGTTCTTTAGAAATCCTATGAGCAAAATCAATAACACCTTTTGTAACTTTACCTGTTTTTTTAACAAGATTTTTTTCTCTTAATATAGGTTGTTTAAGTTTTTTACTTATTGTTTCTTCTGTTGTTAAATCTGTAACAGGGCCATATTTTTCTTTTTTTTGTTTATAACTTCCTGTTGTTTCACCTTTAGGATATTTTAATCCTTTTTTCTTTATATAAAAATTAATTACTCTTTGAACTTGTTTATCAGAAATAGGGTATTTTTTTACGAAATCTGCATTTTGCAAACCTTGACCCCTTGGTGTAGAAAATTTTATATCTAAATCATCAAGAAACTCTTGTTCCATAGTTTTACCTGATGGCATTTTTTTATCTGGAAAGATAACGTCTGAAATATTTTCTTGCCCTCTTTTAGCAACAGTTCTAATTCTATCAGGATCATCTTTTATTATACCAGTAGGTTTTGTTTCTAATGTAGTTTGTTTTGTTCTAATGTCAGATACCTTATATTTATTTTTAGTATCTCTTTGCCAATCATCAAAACTATCATAGTTTTTTATTTCATCTTTATAAACTTCTTTAGCTATTTTAACTTCATCTTTATTGAGCGGAACAAATTTATCGTATGCGTCTTCTGCTGTTATAATTTTAAAATTTTTATTATCAAACTCATCTAATACTCTTTTAAAAGTAGCAGATGCTGCTGTTCTTTTATTTCCAGTCAGATCATGTTTTTTCAAATATTTTGATATGTCGACAGTAGAGTTTGTTTTTAGTCCTTTTAAATATTTTCTAATTTCAGCAGCTCCCCCAGCGCTAAAATCCTCTCTTTCAACAGTGCCAATACCCTCAGGTATAACGTCCCTTAATCTTTGATAACGTGCTCTATCTTTTACTTCGCCAATTAATCTTCGAACCATGTCTCCGGCATCTTGCATAGAGAAAGTTCCTGCATCAATACCTTTCTGTGCAAAAGAATTTAATTTGTCTGCAATATCACCTTTTGGTATGGTGTTGTTGTGTAACATCAAAACATATATTTCAGCATCATTTCTAAAATCATTTATATCATATTCCGGTATTGGATTACTTGTAGTAGTATCCATCTGCATAGACTTTGGTGGTTCTGCTATTTTTGCACCGCCTGGTTGTTCTGCTATTTTTGGACCATCTGGTCGTTCTGCTATTTGTCTACCACCAATATCATTTTTCTTTCGTGGAAACTTTTCTTCAAATCTTCTAATTGCTTGAATTAATTTTGGATTACTTGGTGTGTATTTATCACCAGTTACAATCTTACCTGAGTCTTTTAATTCTTTTATTGTGATTGGCTTTTTACCACTGCCGCCGCTAAAACCCGGACGAGTTAGATAGGCCATCATTTGTTCGTATTCGCCTATCTTCATTACATCCCCATCAAATAACTTAGTCCGCCCTCAGCTTGTTTTTTTCTATTTAAAGCTTCACCTTGTATTTTTAATATTTCATCTACACCCATACCCTTATCAATCATAATTTTTGCTTCTTCAATTGTAGCAAGAGCAGCTGCTTGATTATTTGGATCAGGATCTAATACAATATTTTTTAAAAGATTATCGTCAATCATGTCACCATACTTTGTTATAATATCTAATTGTGTATCATTTAGTTTTTCAAAAAGACCTGGTTGTATGTCTTCTGCTTTTCTCATTATTTTAAGTTGTTTAGATATTAAGTTACCTGTAGCTTCGTTTGCGTTTAAATTAGTATATATTTCATCGTAAGCATTCATTATATCTTTTTGATCAAACATATCTCTATCAACGTTTAACTCTTCAAACATGTTATCTAATATTACATCAGCATCTACTTTTTTGTCACCAGATGGTTGGATAAAATTATTCATTGCTTTTCTAATTTCTTCTTTTAAATCTTTACCTCTTCTTGCAAGGAAACCTATTAATCTAATACCACCCATTGCAAAGTTAGTTCTGTTAATACCACCCATTGCATTTGGCTCTCTATCTTCTGGATCAAATTTTTTCAAAACATCTTCTGCTTCTGCTTCCTCCATTTTCTCTAACAACTCTTTGTTAGACATTGTTTTAGGAGCATCTTTATCTATTTTTAAATCAAACATACCTTGATCTTCTAAAAATTTACCCATGCTCTCTGTGATATTACCTGTTGTTTGTTTTTCTAATAATTCTTCTCCAACATTTTTTAAATCCATCAAAGCATCACCACCAAAGTTTTCTTCGAATACATCTATTGGATCTGCGC
>FUFK010075425.1_pt1 | contig 11296 bp, 11 predicted proteins | sample 1021851 | NCBI WGS metagenome assembly FUFK01 (sample SAMEA51879418, study PRJEB19060) | metagenome
TGCTTTTCCATCAGTTACATTTTTTACTACGACTGTAGGATTACCTGGTAAATTTGCGCTAAACGCAGGTCCGATTGCTCTAGCCCACGTATCAGAACCACCACCTGCTTTAGTTACATCTCTATAAACAATATTATGAAGTTCATGCAATCTTACCTCTTCATTAACTAAAAATTCATACTCTGCAGTAACAAAACAAAGCTGTCCTGTCCTACCTTCCTTTAGTTTTATGTCAGCTACCTTAGATTTTTTTATTACTTTATCACCTACTCTTANAGGTTTNATTACTTTGATCTGACTNCCTGCCCACATTCTTCTTGGAAGTGGGACTGGAGGCAAAAAATCACCTCTAGCTGGATGAGAGTCCACACCAAGTTCATCATTTTTTTTTAAATCCCAACCTAACATCCAATGCAAACCAGAGGTTGCATCCTCCCCAATTTTGGGATCGCCTGGATCAATATTTAATGTTGCTCTGTACCTCTGTTCAACAATTGGTGTAAGGTAATCTGTTACAGTCTCTATATTACCTAACCATTTATTTAAATGATTAATATCAAGCGCTTCATTTTCCATTTACCGAACCTTTATTTTTAAGAATATTTGAAACTATTAAATATAAAAATTATATTAATATCAATTAATAAAATATTTAATGATAGGATCTTTGAAATGCCTTCTTTAATTTTACATGTAGATGAAACCNTAGAAAATATTTTTGAAATTTCTGCAGTTAAAGCAATAGAAAAAAGCATAATAGATATTATCCAAGAAGAGTTAGAGGCTGAAAAAAACAACTGTCAAATTATATGGGTTAAGAGTAAAATAATNTGCTCAAATTATAANATATTTGGTGAATTGAAGTTTAGAGATAAAGAGACTAGAAATATTGACAAAAGAGATAAATGTTTAAAAAGAATTGGTAAAATTTTACAAAATAAATTTAATGCCTTTATAAGACTTAGGGCATTCTCAATTCAAGATGCATCAATAACTGCACTAGATCTTGTAAATTAAAATTGTATTTCAAGTGATAAAAATAGAAGGATCAGTAATGAGTNAAAATATTGTATTAACAAGNNTAAATGAAAGAGGAATTGCNGANGTTATTTTAAACCGTCCAGAAAGAAATAATGCATATAACGGAGATATGATTATTGAATTAATCAAAAGCTTTGAATCTTTATATAAAAATAATTCTGTAAGAATAGTGCTCATTAAAGGCAATGGAAAACATTTTCAAGCAGGAGCTGACTTACAATGGCTTAAAGAAATTGGTAAACTTAGTCAAAAAGAAAATATAGAGGTTTCAAGAAAAACAGCTTCAGCGATTCAAGGTCTTACAAAGTTCCCTAAGCCAACAATAGCCTTGATCCATGGAGGATGCTTTGGAGGTGGAACTGGAATTGCCGCAGCAGCTGATATAGTAATAGCTAGTGAAGACGCTATTTTTTCTATTTCTGAAGCTAGATGGGGTGTAATGGCAGGAATAATAATACCTCATTTAAACGCCAGTATTGGCGTAAGAAACGTTAGAAGATATGCTCTTACATGTGAGCGTTTTAGCTCTAGTCAGGCCAAGGAAATGGGTTTAGTTCACCAAGTTTGTAAAACGGGTGAGCTTGAAAATGCTGTTCAACCTGTTATTGAGGACTTGTTAATGTGCGCTCCAGATGCATTGGAAGCTACAAAAAGAAGAACTTTAATTGAAAGTGGTTTAATGTTGTCAGATGAAAAATTTGACGAACTTGTTTTTGAACATTCTCAAAAAAGGATGACTAATGAAGCAAAAGAGGGTCTAAATAGTTTTCTTGAGAAAAGAACTGCATCTTGGTATCAAAATTAAATCATAGGATATATAAATGCCTGCATTAGTTACAAATTCAAAAATATGGGGAGAAATGTTTGGTACTAAAGAAATGCATTTCTTATTTTCTGACGAGAGTACTACACAACTTTATTTAGATGTAGAAGCGGCTTTAGCAAGATCACAATCAAAGTTGAATATTATNCCAAAAGAAGCTGGAGAAAAAATAACCCAANCAGCAAAAGTAGATATAATTGATTGGNAGAAACTTGAAAAAAGGACATCTATAGTTGGATATCCAATTCTTCCACTAGTAGAACAACTAAGTGAAAAAGTTGAAGGCAACTTTGGACAATTTTGTCATTGGGGCGCTACAACACAAGATATTATGGACACAGCAGATATCCTTCAAATTAGAAAGGGTCTTGAATTATTATCTAAAGACCTAAAGTCAATTTCAGATGCTTTAGAAAAAATTGTTGAGCATCATATTAANACACCTATGGCTGGTAGAACACATTTGCAACATGCTTTACCTATATCGTTTGGTTACAAGGCATCTACTTGGTTNTCTGGGATNGATAGNCATCACAAAAGACTGGAAGAAATAAAGAAACGTATTTTCAATGTTTCATTTTTTGGAGCAGCAGGAACACTTGCTTCTTTNGGAGAAGATAANGGTCTTAAGACACAGTCAACTCTTAGCAGAAGAATTAGATCTGAATGTACCTGACGTNAGTTGGCATTCTATTAGAGATAATTTTTGTGAAGTAACTGGTTGGCTTGCAATGGTNGCNGCATCACTNGGTAAAATAGCTTATGATGTGATGTTAATGATGCAAACAGAAACACAAGAAGTNGCTGAACCATATCTTCACGGACGNGGTTCTTCTTCNACAATGCCTCAAAAAAGAAATCCNATTTCTTCNGAGNTAATGCTGGCTTGTTCAAAACTATTAAGAGAACATCATTCTTCTATGCTAGATGCTATGGTCCTTGACCATGAAAGAGCTACAGGTCAATGGCATGTAGAATGGCATGTAATACCTAACGCCTTTTTGGTTGCTTCTTCATCTTTCAACTCAGCTAAATATCTTTTGGAAGGTTTAGAAGTTTCACCTGAAAAAATGAAGGAAAACATTTATAAAACTAATGGGTTAATTGTTGCAGAGTCTGTTATGATGGCCCTCGCACCCAAAATGGGAAGACAAATTGCACACGATTTAGTTTATGACTGTTGTAGGGAATCAATCAAAAACAACATATCATTCATAGATATATTATTAAAAAACAAAGAAATTTCTAAATTTTTTAATGAACAAGATTTGTTAAAAATGATAGATCCATCTAATTATTTAGGAGCGGCTCCTACTATGGCACAGAGACTTTTAGATAAAAGAAAGTTACCATAATATAATGCAACAATTAATGACAAAAGAAAGCCTTGATAAATTTTTAAATAAAGAATTTCCTCAAGTAAGCAAAAACTTCAAGATATTAAATGTAAGCGACCAGTCTTTTTCAATGCTAATGTACATTACTGAAGAACATTTGAGACCAGGGGCAACAGTTTCAGGCCCAACGATGTTTTTATTGGCAGACGTAACTTTTTATTTAGCAACACTAAGCATTATAGGACCAAAAAGTCTTACTGTTACAACTAATTGTTCAATAAATTTTTTAAGAAAACCAAATGAGAAAAATTTAACTAGTAAAGCCAGAATTTTAAAATTAGGAAAAACTTTAAGTGTNGGCGATGTTTTAATTTATTCAGAAGATATTGACGAGCCTGTTGCCCACGCTTCACTTACATATTCTATTCCACAAAAATAAATTCATATTCTATCTCTATGCCAAATTAAATGATCTGACATAAAGGTTGATATAAAATAATATGAATGATCATAATTTGGGTGCATTCTAAGTTTTAAATTAATATTTTTATCTTTACATGCATCATCTAATAGCCAAGGTCTTAACCCTTCTTTTAAAAAACTATCCGCATCTCCTTGATCAACAAGAATTTCAGGAAAATGATAACCATTTTTAACTAAAGCTACACTATCATACATTTGCCAATCACTTTGATTTAAACCAATATATTTTTTAAAGGCATCACTAGACCAGCTGGCTGTCGATGGCTCGACAATTGGAGCAAATGCAGAACAACTTTTAAATTTCTTTGGGTTTCTTAAAGCCATTACAATAGCTCCGTGACCACCCATTGAGTGACCAAAAATACTTTGTCTAGACATATCAAAATCGAAATTATTTTCAATAATACTTGGAAGTTCTTCAATTATATAAGTGTACATATTATAATTTCTGTCATATGGCGGTTCTGTTGCATCCAGATAAAAACCAGCCCCACTACCAAATTGCCAATTACCTTTTTCATCAGGTATATCTTCGCCNCTTGGACTAGTGTCAGGACAGATAATTGCCATGCCTAATTCAGCAGCNTTTTTTCTGTACTCACCTTTTTCCATTACGTTTAAGTGACTACAAGTTAAACCAGATAGATACCACAAGACTGGAGGTTTTTTTATTTTGGGAGGGATAAAAACTGCAAAAGTCATTTCACAATTATTAACCAGAGACTGATGACTACAGACTAATTGTTTACCCTCAAATGAAAATNCTTCAGATATNTTTTTCATTAAAAAACTACGACTGATCTTATTGATTCACCAGCATGCATNAAATCAAANCCTNTGTTAATATCTTCTAATTTTAANTTATGAGTAATCATTGGATCAATNTCAATTTTNCCTTGAAGATACCANTCCACAATTTTAGGAACGTCGGTTCTTCCNCTTGCTCCNCCAAAAGCNGTACCTTTCCAGCTTCTACCTGTAACTAGTTGGAAAGGTCTAGTTTTAATTTCTTGCCCNGCTCCAGCAACNCCAATTATTATNCTCTCTCCCCAACCTTTATGTGCGCACTCTAAAGCTTGTCTCATTACATTNACATTNCCAATACATTCAAAAGAGTAGTCTGCACCACCACCTGTAAGATCAACCAAGTAATTAACTAAATCACCATCAATCTCTGATGGATTTACAAAATGTGTCATACCAAACTTTTTTCCCCAAGATTCTTTTTTGTTATTCATGTCGACACCAACAATCATGTTTGCTCCTATCATTCTCAAACCTTGAATAACATTAAGACCAATACCACCTAAGCCAAAAACTACTGCGTTACAACCTGCAGTTGCCTTTGCTGTATTGATAACGGCTCCAATACCTGTAGTTACACCGCATCCGATATAACAAATTTTATCAAAGGGAGCTTTTTTATTTACTTTAGCAAGCGCAATTTCAGGAACTACAGTGTAATTTGAAAAAGTAGATGTTCCCATATAATGCAATATGGGTTTCCCATTTATCGAAAATCTACTAGTGCCATCAGGCATTACTCCCTTACCTTGGGTAACTCTTATGGCCTGACATAAATTAGTTTTCGGATGCAAACAATACTCACACTCTCTGCATTCCGGTGTATAAAGAGGAATTACATGATCACCTTCTTTAAGAGATGTTACGCCTTTACCCACTTCTCTTACAACTCCTGCTCCTTCGTGCCCTAATATTGCTGGGAAAAGTCCTTCAGGATCATCCCCAGAAAGTGTGAACTCATCAGTGTGGCATATACCTGTTGCTTTTATTTCTACTAGAACTTCTCCGGAACGAGGCCCTTCTAAATCCACATCCATAATTTCAAGCGGTTTTCCCGCCTCTACAGCAACTGCAGCTCTAGTTTTCATTGTGTCCCCCAAACAATAATTTTCTTAAATGTAAAATTTATTATGATTTAATATCCATGACTTGCAAGATTTTTTAGTATATAAATTAGGTTTNAAGGATTTAGATATTAGGAGCATCTCTATGAGTTTTGTTGAAACTGAAATTAATGGCCAAATAATTACTATCAGATTAAATCGTCCAGAAAGATTAAATGCTTTAAGCACTGTTATAAGAAAAGGTATGGCAGAAGCGTTCAATAGATATCATGAGGATAAAGATTTAGAAGTAGCAATTTTGACAGGAACTGGAAGAGGGTTTTGTGCAGGCGAAGATATGAAAGAGTCTATTGACAGAGGCATCCCAGGATCCCCAAAAGAATTTGTAGAAGAAAACTTAGTTGACCCATTTCAGACAGGTGCTCTTCAAAAGCCAGTCATAGCAGCAGTAAATGGATATGCAATGGGTGGTGGATTTATGTTAGTTGAGAGAACAGATCTTAGGATTGCTGTAAAAGAAGCAATTTTTGAAATGTCAGAAGCAAAAAGATGGCTTCTTGGNGGTTATAANCATGGNCANTATGGCAATCTNCCNCATCCNNTTGCAACNGAAATGGCTTTTGGATATAGAATTTCNGCNGANAGGATGCATCAAGTNGGTTTCATTAATCGTTTAGTGGANGCTAAAGANCTNATGANTGAAGCTNATTCNATGGCAGAACATNTNCTNTCACTNCCTCCTGCNGCAAGNGTAAACACNCTTTATATGATGAANCATATGGCACCAAAAATNANNCCTAATATTGCNGACCTTGCTGAAAANCTNCATCTTCACGGCGANACTGAGGATAGAATGGAAAGTAGAAGAGCCTTTGCAGAAAAAAGAAAACCAAACTTCAAAGGTTGGCTTAANCCAGAAGATAGATATAATATGCCAAAATTAGAGGAAAATTAGAGGTCAAAATGAGTGAAATAAATGGAGCTCTTTCTGGGTTAAAAATAGTTGCATGTTCAACAGCACAAGCTGGAACTGTTCCCTACATGTTAATGGCAGATCTTGGTGCTGAAGTAATTAAAATTGAAACACCAGGTAAAGGTGATAACAATCGTAACTCAGGTTTTTTAGAAGGAGAGATTGGATCATTTTTTGAGACTAATAACAGAGGAGTTAAAAGTTTAACTCTCAATCTTAAATCAGAAAAAGGACAAAAAATACTTCACAGTTTAATAAAGGATGCCGATGTGTTTGGTCAAAATTTTAGACCAGGCGTTGCTGAAAAACTTAATTTTGATTATGATACTCTTAGCAAAATTAATCCTAAAATAGTTTACGCTTCTGTTTCTGCTTATGGGCCTGATGCCCCAGACGGACACTTACCAGGAACCGACGCGGTAGGACAAGCTTTAAGTGGAATAGCTGAAGCATANTCAATTCCTGGNAATAATNTAAGAACNGGAGTAGCCTCAGTTGCAGATGAAAGNTGTGCAATACTAACTTTTGGAGGAATTTTAGCNGCATATATAAATGCTCAAAAAACAGGAAAAGGTCAAAAGTTAGAAACTTCTTTAGTTGGGAGTGCTTTCAGACTTCTTGGTTGGACTATGACTACAGCAATGTGGAGTAACAGGCCACCAATTACTGGAGCTAGAATTAATGGAACAAGAGAAAGGCCAGGTATTGCAGCATGTTTTAACGATATTAATGGTAAACCTTTTGCACTCCAGCTTGACCCAGATGACTGGCAAGAAGCAATGAAAGCNCTTAACTTTTTTGATATTCTTACAGAAAATGGTCTTATTGACCTTGGTTTGGCATTTGAATCTGAAAAAAAGAAAACTGAAATTTTGGATAAACTTGCTGAATTATTCTCAACTGATACCAGAGATAATTGGATATCAGTCTTGAGAAAAGCTGACATGATATCTACCCATGTTAATACAATGCTTGAAGCATCTAATGATCCAAATATAAAAGAAAACAATTATGTAACNGAAGTATGGTACCCAGAACTAAACAAAAATATGAAAGTACACGGTACTCCTTGGAAATTTTCCAAAACACCTGCTAACATAAAAAGAGCACCTAAACTCGGTGAACACAATACTGAGATATTGTCTGGTCTAGGCTATACTAAAGATGAAATTGAAGGTTTTAAAGACNACAAGATTATTTAATTTCTCTCATTTCTTCTGCAAACTTTTTAAAGTTTGCTACGTAATGCTTTGAAGATCTTGTCATATTTTCAATCATCTCTTGACTTAGTTCTCTTACAGCTTTAGCTGGTGAGCCTACAATTAACCAACCATCCGGAAATTCTTTATTTTCAGTAACAAGGGCACCAGCGCCTACAAGACAATTGTTGCCTATTTTAGCATTATTGAGAATTGTTGCACCCATTCCAACTAAAGAATTATTACCTATTGTACAACCGTGTATGATTGCATTATGTCCAATCGTACAATTATTACCTATGGTGACAGGACAATCAGGATCAACGTGAATTATAGTGTTTTCTTGTATGTTTGTTTCTTCACCAATCTTAATAACGTCATTATCACCTCTTAAAACTGATCCAAACCATACACCAACATCTTTCCCTAAAATAACGTTTCCTATAACATGTGCATCTGGTGCAACCCAATATAGGTTATTTTCAGGTAATTGAGGTTTTTTTTCACCTAAACTATAAATTGGCATTAGCACTCCTTTATAATAAGTTAACGTTAAAATTATATCTTATATAATTTTTTCTTGTTGTTAATATTTTATTAAAAATTATGAGAGTTCTTTATGGTTATTAGAGATAATATTGTTTCAAAAGTTACAATTTACAGACTAGATGTTCCTCTAATAAAGCCTTATAAATTATCCTATAATACTTTCTATTCTTTTGAACCGTTGTTGATTCATATTGTAGATGATCAAGGTAATGAGGGATGGGGCGAACAGCACATATCACCTGGCTCCAGCAGTGAAACTAGAGACGGTGGATGGACATTTGCCAGAGTTATATCAAAATTAATTTTAAATAAAAAATTATACGAAGCAAAAGAAATCATTTTATCTAATTCCTCTATAAGTATTGTTGCTTCAAGTGCAATCTATACAGCAATCGAGATGCTAGAAAAGAATAATGTTTTAAATAATAAGAGTTCTCTAAAACTTAAATTATTAACTTCATTTAATGCAGAGGAAGAATCTGAAATAAAAGATGAATTGGACAAAGTAACTGAACAAGGATTTACAACAATAAAAATTAAGGTTGGAAAGGACGTTAATGCAGATATTAAAAAAATAAATAATATACAAACTTATTTGAATGGCAGAGCTACCCTAAGAATAGACGCTAATAGGGGGTACACAAAAAAAGACGGTTGTAAATTTGTTCAAGGGTTAAAGCCTGATTTCATAGAATTATTTGAGCAGCCTTGTGATGCTAATGATTGGGATGCAAACGCTGCGGTCGCTAAACTATCACGCATCCCAATAATGTTGGACGAACCTATTTGTAGTATTAAAGATATTGAAAAAGCTTCTAAATTAAAAGGCGTAGGATTATGCAAACTTAAGTTGAAAAGATTTTTATCTATTACAAAATTAACTGAAGCCATAAAATATGCACATAAATTAGGATTAAAAATTGTACTTGGTGACGGACTTGGTACTGAAATTAATTGTTGGATGGAAGCTAGAATTGCAAAAAACCTAATTGACAATGCTGGAGAATATAACGGTTTTTTAAAAATTGATCCAAAAGCAAGAATTTTGTCAAATCCCCTAAAATTTACGAATGGTTTTCTATTGATATCTGAGAATTGGAATCTTGAAATTGACAGAGATAAATTAGAAAAATACAGTATTAATAAAGAGGAAATTTACAAATAAATTAAATAGGAAAAAAGGAATGAAATTAATTAATAGTGTTAAGAGCTTGGGTGGAGAGATTGTAGATTTGGACATCAGTAANAAATTAACTCAAGATCAAATTAATTTCATAAATCAATCTTGGGATGAAAGGCTCGTCTTAGTATTTAAAAAACAAAATTTAGATGATCATAAATTAATAAATTTTAGTAAATATTTTGGTGAACTCGACCCTCCTGGCCCTAATCCATATGGCATAACCTTTTTACCAGAATTTCCTGAAATTAATGTAATTTCTAATGTCAAAAATGAACAAGGTACTCCTATAGGTAATTTAGGAGATGGTGAAGCAGTCTGGCATGCAGATATGACTTACCTACAACTACCTCCAAAGGCTGGAATTTTATATGCTCTTGAAGTACCTGAAAATCAAGGTAATACCCACTTTGCAAATATGGCCCAAGCGTATAATGAATTACCAAATAAACTTAAGGAAAAAATTGATGATAAAATCTTGATACATGATTCTGCTCATAATAGTGCTGGAATGCTAAGAAAAGGGTATTCAGAAGTAGATAATCCATCTGAAACTCCAGGGGCAAGACATCCAATGGTAATCACAGATAAAAATACTAATAAGAAACTACTTTTTCTTGGACGAAGACCTCACGCATATATAATCGGTTTAGAGCTAGAAGAGAGTGAAAATTTATTAAACGAAATTTGGGAACACGCAACACAAGAGAAGTTTACCTGGACACAAAAATGGGAAAAAGGAGATTTATTGATGTGGAAAAATTTGAACGTACTTCACAAAAGAGATGCTTTTGATCCTAACACAAGAAGAGTAATGCACCGAACTCAAATAAAAGGAGAAATGGAAATTACAGCGTAGTTATCATAAAATGTTAGAGTTATGTTGATTTATTTAAAAATCAGTAGCAGAATAATAAATGTTATGAAATCGGGAGGAAAATATGACACAACTTGGAAATTCTTTTAGAAGAAGTATTGTTAAGGCCGGTTTAGGTGTTGTNGCTATTGCAGGAATTAGTACCGTTGGTTTGGTTTCTATTGCTAGTGCTGACAAATATCCTAGTAAGCCGATAGAGTTAGTAATACATGCTAAATATGGTGGGGGAACTGACACTACTGCAAGAATGGTATCTATTAGAACAAGAAGAAATTTAAAAACTGATATATCTATTGTAGCCAAAAGAGGTGGTTCTGGAGCAAAAGCTCAAAACTATGTTTTAACTAAGCCTGCCGACGGTTATACAATCATGGCTTTAACACAATCTCATCTCTACACAATGGCTAGAGGTAAGTCTAACATGAAGATTGACGACATAGTAGGAGTTGCAAGAGCAATGGATGACCCAACCTTCATTACTGTATCAGGAAAAGGAAAGTTTAATACTCTAGAAGAGCTTGTAGCTGCTTCAAAAAAAGCTCCATTAAACTGGGGTGTTGCTCAGATTGGGGGAACTGAACATATAGGTTTGGCACAGTTCGCAAAAGAGGCTGGAATTAAGTTTAAAGTTGTGCCATTTGGATCAGGTGCGCAAATGGTACAAGCACTTATGGCAGGCAAAATTGACGCTACATTACCNAANGTGAGTGAGGCTGCTAATCAAGTTGCTGATGGAAGCTTTAAAGCTCTTGCTGTAATGGCTGAAGACAGACTTAAAGACTATCCAAATGTTCCTACTACTTATGAAAAAGGAATAAAGGCAAAGTGCTCAACAACTAGAGGTTATGCTGTATTAGCATCTACTCCAAAGCCGATTATAGATCAGATTTCAAAAGCTATGGTTAAAGCAATGAAACACGACGTCTTTGCTAGTTACCTTGCTGGAGCTGGTCTAACAGTTGAAGG
>FUFK010076588.1_pt1 | contig 11296 bp, 12 predicted proteins | sample 1021851 | NCBI WGS metagenome assembly FUFK01 (sample SAMEA51879418, study PRJEB19060) | metagenome
CTTGTGAGTCTTACTCCCATCTAGAGTACCAGTAAAACCAAACCTATACTTGGCATTGTGTAACTTAGTCATGATACCTGTCAATGACTTTGACTTAAAAAGATGTGCTTCATCACCAATTACGCAATCTATATCATCAAAATATCTTTTAGGAAATTTGTAGATAGATTGCCAAGTTGATATTATAATAGGTTTGTCAGTATTCTTATCCTTACCAGAGTAAATTTTATGTACAAAGTCGTTAGCACGCCACCCATAAGAAATAAAATCATTGACCATCTGCTCAACGAGGGATGTAGTTGGGACGACTATAAGTATCTTCTTTGCGGTGGCAGTATAGTATCTGACTATGGAGTAGATCATGAGAGATTTCCCAGATCCCGTAGGAGAAAGTAACAACTTACGATTATTTTTTATAGCCTCGTAGACTGCCTTGTATTGGTAGACACGAGGTTTTATATTGCAAACCTTATCCATAAAGGTTTTAACACCTGCTGGTGATACAAACTTATTCTCTTCATGTATATCACCATACCATTCACTAGTCTCATACTCTATCTGGTATTGTTTTTCATGTGCCCATGTATGAAGATGCTCTGTTAGACCATGATACAATGCACCAGTAGCGGGTGAATATAATTGTATAGTGCCATCCCAGTGTCTATACCTAGGATTCTTTTTTAAATACTTTGCTTCGGGAACTTCAAATGTAAAGTAATCTGCTAGTTCTCTGTGAACATATTCTTCTGGAGAATGAACAGTAACGTATACTTCATTCTTCTTTTTGACTAGGAGGTGTGTCATTACTGTCCATTGATAAATTTCTCCCACTCAATAGCACTCTTGACTTGGAATCCTCTGTTTGATATCTGTTTCATTACCTGATCTAACCAGTAAAGCATTTGATCTAGGTATTTAATTTTCGCTTCTAGGTTAATGATTTCATCATCAGACTCTAGATATACTTTCATCTTTTCAGATGTTTTAATACTATTGCCAAAAGGTTTTTCGGCATATACTCTTGCGTCAGCTTCTCCTCCATAGTACTCACGCTTTTCTTTTACAAGTTTGCGAACTTCAAATTCAAGTGAGGTTTTAATCTGAGATATATCGGTATAGTGGTTTAAGTATTTATTATGGCAGAAAGGAATGTCAAGTGCGATCTGTCCTAGGTCAGCACTGTATTGTTTATTTTTAAATTGAAAATCTACGTGACTATCTTCTGTCCACTCTGTTCTTAGTTTTTCAAATTTATTACGAAGGGTTTCAAAATTCATTCAAATGGTCTCATTCTTTCATCAAGTATATCGTACTTCTCATACTTAAACGTAACGTCAGCAAGTAGGTANTCTATATCTCCTACTGTAGCATCAAACGGTACTCCTGACAAGCTTACTGGAAATAAATTTGTAAATTCTACTACGTGATTTACATTGGAATGAGAGGTAAGAATAAATAACCTACCATTAGAATATAAATCTGGAGTTCCTTCAGCAGTTCTAGAATCAGCAAGTCCATAAGTTCTGATCCAGTTATGAATAGAATAATAATTTTTTAACTCTTCATCTATCATAAAACGAACAGATAGATCACCAAATGATACTCCACCACTAGCAGCAATAGGTACACCTCTGAATGGTGTTTGTACCTCAGCAAATGGCATGGATATATCTGGTATGGAAGCGGACTGACAGAAAAAATCTACACCATGAAATAACTGTAGATCTAATTTAAAACCTACAGGTATCAAAAAATTTCTATTCTTTGGTTGCTCGTTATACCAAGTGGCAGCCATGATTACTTCCTAGTTACTATTATTTAGTGTACCACCAGTAAGGACCTTCACCAGGACCTCCTGTATAATCATCGTCATCATCATCCCACGTAATATTAATGTTTGGTGGTCTTCTTTTCTTCCAAGTCTTTACTGTAATAATTGTAGCAACTGTTGCAGCAGATACTATGGGTGAAGCAAAGAGTAGTATCTTTTGTAACATCAGCTCCAGTATTCGTCTAATATNTCTAGTACATTATTTAGTATCATTTGTGCAGCTGCCCTTTCGTTTTCATCCCAATGTGGATACCATTGATGTTTATGTAATCCGTCTTTCATACGCATTATCTTCGCAGTCATTTGCACTTTATCCAATCTACCATTCATATCATACTAGAGTTTGTNTTATTATATCATGCCTAATAAAAAAAGGGAACCCGTAGGTTCCCTTTTGATAACATATGTAGTCTGTATTACATAAGGTTCGCAACACGAACACGTCTGTAGTACTGGTTAAGACCTGCACCGAGTGCTTCAGCATCAGGTGTACCGTTCGCTTTAACAACGAATGGGTTAGCAACCATACCATAACGTGTCTTAAATCCAATTTTTGGCTGGAATGTGTCAGGACCAATTGATCTGACCATTTGTAGGGGAACGTAAGGACAATAGAAGAGTCCAGCGTCATAAGGTGATGTACCTTTGTATCCTACAACGTAGTAGTGAGTGTCACTTACGTTAGCAGAGAAAGGATCAACAAATACCTTAATACGTCCGTTGATTGTTCCAACAAGTAGATTACCTGTGTCATCAACTTCACCGATGGAAGGACCACCAGCACCAGTTAAACCAGAAGAGTAGTCTAGAGTACCAGACATAGCAAGAGCACTAGCAACATCAGCAGATGTGATGATGAAGTTACCCTTTCCTCTACGAGTTTGCTGTGCGATTGCGTTAGCATCTCTTTCTACTTGGAACATCAGTCCTTTGAATTTTTCAACTGACCATCTTCCATTTGAATCAACGTCAAGGTCAAATACACCTTGGTTTGCTACGTTGTTCTGTGCTCCAGACTTAGCAACTGTGTAAACAGTTCTAACAACTTCTCTGTTGATTTCAGCAAGGATCTCACTAGACAAGATGTTAGCAAGTTCTTGCTCTGCATCTAATCCGTGGATTGCTTTCAAGTCTTGAGCGAGTTCTAATGTGTACTCAGCTTTTAGAGCTCTGGACTGTGCAGTCACAGAAGTCTTCTCAATGCTGAATGACATTTCTCTGAAGAGCTTTCCGCTTTCTCCTAAAGCTTCAGCATCTTCTCTTGCCATTGGTTTCTCACCACGTGCATAGTTACCAGAGGTAATACCACCACCAGTAGCATCGTTGAGTAAACCTGGGTTTGAACCTGCAACAGGGTTTGCTGTATCGTATGCGTTAGCAGTAGCATCAAATCCAGCAGAGAAGTCGTTGTCAGGCTCGTTAAATAGAGCTTCTGCTCCACTTCTACCTTCAAAGTGTGACTTCATTGCGAAGATAAGACCTGTAGGTCCTGACATTGGTTGTACACCACAGATGTCGTATGCTACTAGGTTAGGCATAGCACGACGGATCAAGCTGATTAGAACAGGGTCAAATCCAGCTAGTCCACCAGTTTGAGTGGTTAGTCCGCTACCTGATAATCCACTAGCACCAATAGCACCAGATANGTTACCAGCAGAACCACCTGCTTCGTTAATCATTCCACGCTCTTCACGTAGGAATCTTTCTTGGTTTTCTAACAGAACAGCAGTAACTGCCTTTTTATAATTGTCTTTGATAGGCTCAGTGCCTTCGTGACTAAGAACAGGGTTCCACTTTTCTGTCAGAGCTTGTGCGTTAAACATTTGTTTAATTGCTCCGAATTTAAAGTTAAAGATAATTTATTTCCAACGAGCGAGTGCAGCAGTGTACGCATCCATTGCTGGAGTTGTTACTGTTGTGTCTGCTCCCTCTACTGGAGTTTCATCAGCAACTTCTGAAGTTGCAGGTGCAGCTTTCTTTTCTGAGAANTATGCTTCCTTNAAGGTTGTTACCTTNTTAGTGAAGTCTTCTTCAGATACGAAGTCAACTGCTTCAGCAAGTTTGCTGAGTTTGTCCTTCTGAGTATCTGCCAATCCTTCTGACACAGTAGCCAGAATAGTAGTTCTTGCAGACTCATTTAGACGAGCTTGAAGTTTCACATTGGACTTGACCTGTTCGTCTAGTCTTTCTTCCATCTCACGAATTGATTCAGCCATACCTTCTACCACATCCACTTTCTCGTCTGGGATAGAAATGTAGTGCTCTTCAAAGAGACTCTTAAGACCTATCATAAAGTCTTCAGTAATCTCATTCTTTATACCACGATCAACAGCTAATTGATTCTCCTCAAGCCATTGAGTCACGGCGTAGTTTACAGTTCCGTTAACTTCTTCTGCGAGTTCTGACTGAGCAGCAAATATCTTCTCAGCAGCTTCGTTAGCGAAATGTTCTACAATCTTGTCATACTCTTCAGAAAGTTTTGCTTTGATAGCAGCTTCAAAGATAGTTGTTGCTTTCTCGGCAAACTCTTCAGAGAGTTCTGTTCCCTCAAGGAGGGCGTTTACATCGTCAGATACATCCACAGATTCAAACGATGGTTTAATTGGATACTTCACATCAGGACCTTTAGAGGTTCCGTTTGTAACTTCAGCACCTAGGGAATTAGGACCTGCTTCGTCACCTGGTTTTCCAGATGGGGATGATACGCTACTGTCCTGTGATACAGGTGCGGATGCTTTAGCACCAGGATTATCTTCACCTTCACCTTTAGCAGCATGTAAAGGAGGAGATTGAGATCCACCAAGATCGTTTCTTGATTGTCCGCTAGCTACAGCCTCTGGAACTTTAGGATCAGAACCAGATGGTTCATCCTTTCCGCTTGACTTCTGCTGTGGATCACCCGAAACTTGAGTTGGTTCGGAACCAGTACCAGGAATTACAGTTGCTGTAACTGTTGGCATCGGATCCTGATATTCTTTGAGAACATCAGCCTGCTCTGTGGCGAATTCCTCAAACTTTTCGTTTAATGTATTTGACATCGTAAGTCTTCCCTGAAATTACTGTGAATAATCTATGTTTATTTAGTTAATTACAAACCTGAAAGGAAATCTTCAAACACTCTCAGTGTTCTTTCCTCTAANTTTNTGCGTGTTGCNTTGTTCATGTAACTCTGATATTTAGCAACTTTAGTCTCCTTTAGTATGCCATTATCCCAAGCCCACTCTTTACCTTCCATGATACCATTGACAAAAGCATCAGGTGCGGAAGGATCAGCAACAATGTCAGCAGCAGTTGCTAACATGAAATCATCCATGACGACATTAACGTCTTCACGTTTGTCAATAGAACCCATACCTCTAGATGAAACACCTAATTTTACACCCTCACCTANTAGAGATGATGCAATTTTACCCATTGGAGTATCTANNATTTGTGCTTTACCTCTAAAGTTTGTACCATCTTCTGCAAGAGATACAATTCTATGAGAAACTCTATCCAGATTAACTGTAGGTCCGTCTGGATGTCCCAACTCACCAAGAGCACGTGATGTTTTAATGTACTCTTCGTTGTAACGATTGACTTCTTTCTGTAGAACTGAGAATGGATACATACGTCCATTACGGTTCTTTAGTTCTGATTGAAGAAATACTCCTTCTATGTACAATTTTTTACTATCACCTTTACCTTCGGTGATTACTTGTACATCTTCAATCGTTTCCGTTATCAGTTTCATCGGGCGTTTCCTCTGGGGGTTCTTGAAAATATGTCGCTGCTACTGATTTTTTATATTGATCAACAGCGTCACTTGATCTTGCGTAAAGCAAATCTTGAAGTTTGTCAATAGCATCTGCACGTTTGTTATCAGCTATATGTGATACAACATCCATTACTTCAGCTTCGGGATTTGCTTGATCAGTTTTGTTCTCTTCAGACATAATAATTAATTATTTAGTATTACTTGTAGGTGCAGGTTGAGATTTTGCCATTTTTAATTGTTTTTCATGAGCATCATCCGCAGCTGCTTGGTCAAGTGCTGCTTGGTTATCTGCTTGCTGTGACTGGATTTCTGGAGCATACGCTGTATTCATACGATCCATCTGATCTAGTTGAGTCACATCAATAGGATCCATAGCAAGACCTTGATCAATCTCTTTCTGCATTTGCTTGTCAATTTCTTTATACTCTTTCTCAGATTGTTCAAGAATATGTTTGCGGATATATTCAATTGAATAATATTTACCAACAAATACATCCATTTGAGTTGCAAGTTGAATGCGTTGAGTCATTAACTCCTTCTCTTTTAATTCATTGAAATGATTATCAAAGAGNAAGTCATACTGTATATGCTCTTTCATNTCATCCCAATCTTCAGGAGATATGACTCCTTTCAGGATGAGTTGAGTCTTGAGTATATCGTGAAATAATTCTCCAAACCTTTTACGTAAACGTCCAATNAACTTGGTGAACTTAAGTTCATCTCTAAGAACTTCAGTTGTTTTTCCAAGATTGAATCCTTTGTTATCATCTGTAAGACGACTAGGTGGCAAATTAAGTGAGTTGTATAACTTTTTCTTAAAGTACTCAACATCCTTAAGTTCTCCAAGATTTTGTCCAGCTGGTAGAGTAGTAATTTCAGTTCCACGACCTCCTTCTCTTCTAGGTAACCAGAAATCTTCAAGCATACTCATATGCTTTTTGTCATCACGGATCTCACCAGTGCTTGCATCGTAAACTAACTTGTTACGATAACGTGCCATCACATCACGTAAGTATTGTTCTGCCTTTACCTTTGGAAGATTACCTACATCAATGTAGAAGATTCTTCTCTCAGGAGCACGTGATAATCTATAGATGACAAGAGCATCTTCAATCATGCGGAGTTGATTAAGAGACTTAATCGCCTTGTGCATAAAACTAAGATGCATTCTTTTGTTTAAATCTTGTAGTCCAGAAGAACAGAAAGCAATTGAATCAACTGCCATCTTAATTCCTTGTGAGTTAGACATATCTCCCACAGGACCCATTGCACCACCCCTTAAATATCCTCTTGGGTTGTACAAGTAATAGTCAATATAGTTACCCCACTCATGCTCTAGAGCACTACCTTTAATTGCTCTTGAAATATTGGGATCCATATTAGTACCCATCTTTCCAAGTTTCTGTCTTACCTTACGCATTTTCATTGCGTCTACGTAACGTAATTCAGTGATACCTTGTTTAGGATTATCTAAATCTACTACCTTATGATAAAAAATTCGTCCGTCAATATACCACGAACGAACTATTTCATGAGCACGATTATCAAAATTCATCAATCTCTTGATGTAATCAAACTCATCTCTAACTTTTCTTTTAACGCCAGCACCAACATCTAGATTCTCTAGGTTGATATCAACGCAACTATCGTTGTTGTCAGAAACAACAAACTCATTCACTATCTCGTCAACAGCAGAATCCACCTCTGGATGAAGTGCCATATCCCTATATCTACGGATAAGCTCGTACTCATTCCTTGCAGTGGCATCTGTATCTACGTATGTTCCAAAATAACCGCCAGCTGCAATAGAGACAGGTTCATCAGCGAGAGGAGGTACTGGTGATTGACCTTTCTTTTCTGTCTTGCGGTTAATTTGAAAGCCAAATAATTGACCCATTACTAATTAAACTAAGTGTTTCCTACTGTTATTTATAGGATAGAAATTCCGCTATCTCCAGCAGTTGTATCACTATCATCTCCAACAGTCCAGTAAGAATACTGAAATTCAACTGAGAATTCTTCAATCTGATCGTTGCTATCATATGCAAGATCAATAGCAGATGTGCTTATTGGGAATGCATACCATAACTTATATGATCTTAGTTCAGAACCTGCGGGTGAGTTATCTTTCTCAAGTTGTCTGATAACAACTGAACGACCATATGCTGTAGGATCTTGGATAGCACCTGTGTTTGCTTTATGTGTGTTGATCTGGTTCAACCATTGCTCAAAGTAAGCACGAGACTTCATCTCTTTATCATTGATGAATGTCGCTGACCAGTTATCAAATGTTCTGTCTCCAGCAATCTTAACTGTTCTTCCTCTGAATGGAACTTCAATAACACCAATGTTTGATGCAGGAAGTGCAGCAGATTTACACATGTATGATACTAGTGTTTGATCAGCCTCAACTGTACCAGGGAACGTAATGTCCACCTGAAACATATTGGGTCTGACACCCTGTTTGACCTGTGTTAAAAAGCTTGATACGTTGCTTGTAATTGCCATTGTTTTAATGTCCTCTTCTTATATATTTAACGAATTAGCGTCCAATGACTTCACTGAACGATACACCAGTTCTAGTAGCAGTAAATGTTACTGTTACATAGTTGATGGAACGGGCAGGTTTGATGAACAGTTCCGCAACAAATTCGTTACGATCAATAACTGCTGGTGTGTTGTTTGAAGAATCACAAACAACTAAGAAGTCAGTGATACCCTGCTGTGCAACGATGTCATTCAAATATGAGTTGATATTTGAAAGGAATCCAGTACGAGTAACCTCATCATTGAGTTCAAATAGAACACCCTTAGCAAGTGCTTCAACTCTAGACTCAATGTTAAGGAATAGACGACGAACATTAATCCTATCAAATGCGGAAGGTGATGCAAGAGCAGTCTTGTCACCAAATAGTACAGCACCTGTTCCTGGGAAACTTACGATAGGGTTAATTCTGTTTTGATAGAGTTCGTCTCTATCTGCCTTGTTAGGATTGTATGCTAACTTAACTACGTTACGAACTCCACCACGTGCTAAACCTGCGGGTGAAATCCAATCAGCAACTGTTGTAGAAGTATTAACACATAAACCAGCAACGTCACCATTACATGCTACGTAACGATACTTGTCGTTAAAACGATCATACATGTACTTGTAACCACTATCTAAAACAGCATATGATGTTGAAGTAATAGTGTTAAAGAAGTTAAGTGTTTTTGTTTTCTGTTGAGATGAAGTAAGAGCAGATCCACCTGATCCAACTTGGTTACCTTTGAATGCAGAAACAAATGCTATACAGTCTTTTCTTGCAGCAGCAATAGCAACTGCTTTCTGTGCTTTTGTTTTGGTATCTGCTTCAGTTCCCATTGATCCACCCATAAGAACAAAGTCAACCTCTGTTTCTTCTGTGTCTAAAAATAGATCATAACCAGCAGTAACTTCACCAGCAGTATATGCATAGTCATCTGTACCACCACTTAGGTCAGTCTCGTTTCCACCTGAGAGTTTAAAGAAGTCACCAGAAGCAAGAGTAGATGATGCAACACCCCATGCTTTACCACCACCTGTACTGTTTGGTTCAAACAAACTTCCAACAGCAGCACCACTGAAAATAAATTGTGCTTGATCGTTAATGATATCCTTGTAGTAGAGTGAACCACCTTCAGGACTCTTAGCGTCAGATATCTTGGAAAGGAAAGTAAATCTTTCTAAAACTGTATTAGCAGCACCAGATACATCTCCTGTTGTGTCAATAACACCAACATGAACCTCATCATATCCAACACCTCTGTCAGATGCGAAAGATGAAGTACCAGGACGAGGTCCTATAGCAGATAGTTTCAATCCTGTTGAACCTATAGATGTATTTGTGTATGCATCCTTAACTGATGCAATATTGATATCAGCACCAGCATTACCAGCGTTGATAGTTGTTCCTTCTATGTTATCAGAGTCAGAGATTAGAACTGTTGGATCGTCAAGAACAACTGTAAGATCTAATCCACTTATTGCTTGAAGTTCAGCAGTTTTTGCAACACCACTTACATTGAATGTAACTGTGTCTCCAGCAGAAGGAGGATTAGATGGTGCAGAAGCAATTGTAATGATCTGGTCAGCACCACGATCAACTACAACTACCTTAATTCCATTACCCCATGTTCCAGCAGAACGTGCAGCAAATATCTTAGTGTTACCAACACCAGATTCCCATGCTGCGTCATTTTTAATAAGAGTACCACCACCGTTAGCAGCGTTTGTTACTCCACTAGAAGCACGTACTACAGCGAGTCTACCGCCATAACCTAAAAATTCTGAAGCGACCAACCAATCTTCTGCATTAGCTTCTTTGGGTGTACCGAAAACGCTGATGAGTGATTTTTGATCGGCGATGTTTACAATCTGATCAATAGGTCCTTTTTGAAATGAACTAACGATAGCACCCGTAAGAGCTGAATCTCCAACGATTGTTGCGTTTGTTAGGTCACGTTCTCTAAGAACTACACCAGGCGAGACTTGACTTGCCATGTTTTTCTCCTCTGATAATTTCCAATTTATCTCTAATTATTTAGAATTATCAAAGTCTTAGCGATTTAAAAGTCTTAGGGGACTTGCAAATCCCCTAGTAATTCCACATGTATTCCACGTCAACCTCGGAACTCCCGTATTCCCAAAGGTTTCCCTCACCATCTATAAANGTNTCCTCTCCTAAACCATCATCAACAAACCCAAAAGGAGCCATGTCTTGCTCTATTTGATTCCTTTGTTCTTCATAAATTCTTCTTCTNACATCCTGATCAGTCATCTCTTTGAAGTAGTCTTGCATGACTAACCATGAGAACAATACCATACACATTACAAGGTCATCATGATAACCATCATCAGCCTCCCATGACTGTTTTCTTTGTATGAATGTAGTAAGTTCTCTTAGTATATCAAAGTCTTTGAATGTAAGTTTATCATCTTCTAGTAATGCTTTTAGGTTAGAACAACCTAATTTCTTGACAGTGATACTCATCTTTACACCTAACTGTGTCTTTGTTACCTGAGAATCCTTGTCCNACTATTTGACCTGCTCTACCTCTCATAGCACACATGAGTACGTTAGGATATTCAAGGTCATAGTTNANTGTTGCTGCTATGCTAGTCTCCTATATCATTTACCTCTACTAGGATGTATGGGAATCTATATTCTTTTGCTACTTGTATGATTACCGATGGAAACAGTACAGGTTTAATTTCATTATCTCTGTACTTGGCCACGATTTTATACGGTAGTGTGGTAATATCAAACACGATGAAAGCACTGTAGTCGCCACCGATACCTCTGGCAACGTCAACAGTAATAATATATTCGTGACCTTCTTTAGCTCTTTCGTATACGTCAAGTCCTGCATTGCTTTGTATTGGATCCTCAAATGGTATTGCTTGTAATTTTGCTGGTGATATCAATGTATCAGCAGACCCAAGAAAGTCACACTCAAACTCTTGAGCAAACTGTCTCTTAGATGTATTCTTTAATGTCTCTTCTTTCCATTTAGCATCTCTGCCTGGTACTTGTGACCAATGTACTTCATTCGTAACATATCCATTCTTACCATTTCTAGCATCCTCCCACATCTTATAGAAGTGGTTCATGCCATTAGGAGTGGATATGATTATGACTTTAGTTGATTTACCAGAAGTAATAGTAGGATATACCGATGCAAAG
>FUFK010067015.1_pt1 | contig 11295 bp, 29 predicted proteins | sample 1021851 | NCBI WGS metagenome assembly FUFK01 (sample SAMEA51879418, study PRJEB19060) | metagenome
TCTAAATCTATTTTCATTTCAAAAAAATTTTCTGCAAAATTTTTTAGGATTAATTTTGAAACCTAACAAGTATTTTCTGGTTATGATTATACAAAACTTGGCATAAAGGGTATACTTGTGGGACCCCTTACAGTTGTATAGTAATTACAGTATTTTATTTTTTAGAAATTTGCAATGGCTGTGGTACCTCTATGCGCGCCGCCCGCAGGGCGGCGCACAGTTGTGGCTAATCTAATAACACCATGTAAGCTTTGGCATTGTTTCTACGAAACCAATCTAAATGCTTTCGCATAATATCCCAGTGCTTAGATGCACCGTAGCCTTTTTGTTTATCCTCAAGAGTGGCGAGAGCCTCATGATAAAATATTTGATCATGTTTAATCGCCTCCTCCTCTGTTAGTTCAATCGTCTCACCTGTGAAACGATTTCGTCTTGTGTAGTCTTTATTATCTTTCTGTGTTTCCATGGTCCAATATTATCCTACATTACTAAGCTTGTCAATCACTTTTGTTTTGTATTCATACCCGTCCCATCTTCTGACTTGTGTTTCTTCTCGCACCTCGCACGGTGTTTCGAGCGGCTCGTGCCTCGGTGCTATCTGCCTGATAGCGTTACCATGTGCTCGCCAAAAATCGTTTTGACAGCCTGTACTACAAAAATAATTACTTGCATGATTTACATCATACCATTCTCGGTCTGTGTCTTGTTTTATCTTTCTAGTTCTTAAAACCTTAGAACCTTTTGTGCCTCGCACACGGTCCTGAGTTGAATAGGTATGACAACTCGGACCGTGACACCAAAAATAACTACTCATTGTGGTAACCCCGCATACATTGACACAACTCCACCCGTTGCAATTAGTATACCTAGATATACATCTTGCGTATGAATTGCGTAAATTATTCCTAGCATTGCGATTGCAAAGCCAATTAATATCATTAACATTCTTGCAATAGTTTCAGCCATTGTTTAACTCTCCTTTCTGCAAAGAGATTGCTGACTCGCCACTTGCACAACGATAGCCCCCTCTATCTCTATCATAATAAATTATATAGCCATTTCCGATTTTACACTTGTCGTCCCATTTAGCATTTCTGTAAACAGGTTTGCCGTTGTACTTTTTTGGTTTGTAACAAATAGAAAAATATACTGCCTCTTTTAATTTTTCTATAACTGTTTGTGCGTCTGTTGGTTTCATTTTGTCCTTTCTGTTTATAGGGGATATTGTATAGGAATATCCCCTATATGTCAAATGTTAGTTTATGCTTTCTTTTTGGTTTAAATGTTGTTCAACATCTAGTCCCATTTTTCCCTCATACTCTAACCTTTGTCTTATTTTATCGGCACGAGAAACATTTTTGTTTTTCATACCTTTNATTAAGTTTGCCAAGTTGCTTGGNTTGTAGATAGTTAAACCTGTTGAGTTTGTTCTAACAAGTTCNGCNTCNTCTAATTCTATTCCAAGTTCTTTTGCTAACTCAATACCCTCGCTTAAATANCTGTATGCTTTCAAACCGATTTTTAATTGTTCAGTTTGTTTGCTGATACTATCTATCCAAGTTTGGTGTTTGGAAACAACATTCGCTTTTGACATTCGCCATTCTTCAAACTGTTNGTACTCGNCTTTGGTNCAAGCGATTGCTCTTGAACGACAATGANNAGTTCCNATNACATCAAGATGAAACTGCTCGTTAAANTTTGAAGTNATACCACTATGCTCATCATAACGACCNTTACCTAGAAACTTATTNTTCGCGTCCATNTGTTTGGTCTTATGTGGGTTGCTATCCTTACCTGATTGCTGTGCAATTATATCAGGGTTGCAACCATTGGCTTTGAGTTCTTCTCGATAGTAAGCGTGAGCAAAGTGGTCACAATCTTCATCACCACCATACTCGTTGCCATTGAGATTTCCATACAAACTAAAATCAAAATGTGATTTAGTTTCTTTTGTATCGCCATCTTCATCAACATCTTCCGAGTGTGAAAAGTAAAAGCATTTATCTTTTGCAACTACATCACACGGGTCGCCATACTTCTTCTTGAAGTGTCGTAGTGTGGCAACATCTTCTTTTGGATATGACCTCTCTACAACTTGTCTTGCAAGTTCGAAAGCTGTTGTTTGTTTATTCTCAAAGTTTTCTCTTGCTTCAAGAAATGCTTGTCGTTCTTGTGTGTCCTCTTTTTCAAAGACATCTTTGATACGATTATACAGCTTGTTTCTGTATTCCGTATTCATTCTTATTTTAGACATTTAGTCCTTTCTGTTAGTTATTAATAATATAGGTTTATCCTATTGACAAAAGATTGTCAAGTGTTTATATAGTATTAGGAACACAGGGGTAAGGTAGCTCTTTTAAGAGTGTTTCCCCTGTAGTCCTTTCAGGTTTAAAGGCGTTCGGAGTGTGAGCATAAACACTAGAGCAGAGGTTGAGACTTTCGAGGTGGCCTCTCGTAAGACCGGTAATAAGACAGTTCCGGACCCTCCGCGCACTTACGCCCTTGAGCCCTGACCTATCCTGCAAACCTGCGAGAGGCGAAACTCGTACATGGATGGGTCTGGGGTCAAGTACAGGTTAGGCCCTGGTCGACCCTTAAACAATTGCCGCTGGGCCTCACTTAAGAGTATGCTGTGCTTGGCCAAAATCAGAAAGGAATTTTATGAGATGGACCACGTTAACATTTAAAGAATTAGCTGCGCAGCGGACGTTGCGCATGGATGCCAGATACTGGCTAAAAAGAAAAAAGAAGCAGCGAGCTGCAAGCGGCAAGCAACGAGCTGCAAGCTGCAAGCGTCAAGCTTGACAGATTCTGGAATATAGGATAATAATATATCTATGAAAACATCAGAAGCTCTAAAATTAGTCGGTGGCCTAAGTAAGCCTTCAAAGATGCCGGGCTGGGCTTACGGTCTACCTGCAAAAGAATGCAAGACTGGCAGCAAGCTAGTCAAGATTAAAGGAAGCACCTGCCATGGCTGTTATGCCTTGAAGGGCTGCTATGTGTTTAAGGTTGTCCAGGAAGCGCAATACAAGCGACTGGCCAGCATCAAGCATGAGCTCTGGACCGGTGCCATGGCATTATTAATAAATTCAAAAAAATCTAAATGGTTCCGCTGGCATGACTCTGGAGACGTGCAAGACGAAGCTCACCTACTAAAGATCTTTGCCGTGTGCAAGCTTACGCCGGAGACCAGGCACTGGATGCCAACGCGGGAAGCGTGGGTGAAGCACTTCTTGCCAGAATGCCCATCTAATCTTACAATCAGATTCTCAGCTCCGATGGTGGACCAGGCTGCACCTTCAAGCTGGCCTACAACCTCTACAGTCGTTACTACCGGCTCGACATGCCCGGCCCCAAAACAGGGTAATGAGTGTAGAGATTGTAGGTCCTGCTGGGATCCNNANGTTAAGAANGTAGCATATGGCCAGCACTAAGAAATATCACCCGAATGATTTGTTAGATGCTCAGAACTCTGAGCACTTTGTAAGAAGCGCCAAGCNNCAAGCTACGAGCGGCAAGCTTCAAGCTGCAAGCAGCAAGCGGCAAGCCCAGAGCGGCAAGCTGCAAGCTTCAAGCCGCAAGCGGCAAGCTTCCTAATATCTTTTCCCTCGTAAAGTTTCCAGAGACTAGTGTCGAGAGACTTTACTAGAATAAACGTGTTGTTTGGGTGTTGCACATGAAACGCAATTTGGTGTGGTGAGAACCTTATTTTATTACTGCGTGTTACCTTCAACTCAACTGTAAAAAAGTGTTGGTGTTTATTATATCCAAGCAGGTCAGGAAGCCCTGGAACTGCCAAATTTTCAATACGATTCCAACATATTGTTGGCGTATTTTTCTTCAAATCTAGCCACAATTTTCTTTCAGGTTTCAACGTAACTACAGCTTTTTAATTACCTTGCCCATAGTCCATTGATTCTGTTCTATNGTGATAACTAAACGATGTGTCTCACGTACACCTAACANTTTGTTTTCCATTAATTGTATACCTTTGACATCATACATTTCACCATTTGGTAAACACACTTGAACTCTTGCGTCCTGTGCCACAGGTGAAACCATAAATTTATCTAGTGCCTGTCTTAATAACTTTCCTTGCATAATTTTGTGGGGCAGATTCAGTCTCCCTAGCCTGCCCCTGTAATAACTCTGTCGACTCTTGCTTTGTACGCTATATTACCTTATATGTCAATGTATGGGTTTACCAAAGAAACTTACAGAAATGCAAATTAAGTTTGCTCACTTACTTGTAACCAACGAAGGTAGAAAGACTCCAACNGAGTGTGCTATCGAAGCTGGNTATGCAAAAGAGAGAGCNACTATCACTGCATCAGAATTACAATCACCAAGAAAATATCCTTTGGTTGTTAAATATATTGGTGAGATTAGAGATGAATACAACAAGAAGTACGAAGTAGACTATGGCAAACACATAGCTGAGCTGGGCAAGATAAGACAAGCTGCGTTAGAAAANGGAGCATGGTCTGCTGCGGTGAATGCTGANGTTGCACGTGGAAAGGCAGCAGGTCTTTACATAGAACAAAAAATTATTCGTACGGGTAAACTAGAGGATTTAACTGCTGAAGAACTTGAGAATCGTATGAAGTTAATAATAGATGAGTACTCTCCGATACTTGAGGGGGAGAGTCTGTCTGACCTAAAATCCAAAGTCCTAGAAAAACATAGCAAATCCAATACATCTACTGAATCCTTATCAGAACTGAAACAACCCAAAGAAAGCACAGACAAACAATAACTGCATCTAAGACAGCATTAAACTTTTCTTCTTTGCTCAAAGGTTTGGGATCAAAATCATCTGGTGTCATATTTTTATCTTCTCCATCTTACTAATTATTGATCTAGGAAAACAGTTACGATCAGAGAACACAGCTGACTCCGTATCATAAGACGCAAAAGTCCAAACGTGTTTCTTATCTTTATCAAATATGTATGCTTGTGAAATCATTACAGCAGGTTTTAATTTTTTCATCTCGTCTACATCTGCATGACCTGCATCACCGCACGGATCGTGCCATACNATTTTGTAGAAGTAATACTTCTTCTTACCTATCACAGCNTGTTTATATTTGCTCTTCTTCCTTCTCATACCCTGTTTTATCACATTCTACATTTATAGATATAAATTTCTCATTTAAGGAGTCGTCTCTTGGATTTGATAAAATAAAATGTAGAAATGTAGAAAAACATACTATTAGTCAATAATACCAACGGTTCCCGCTTCTACATTTCGTTCTACATTTTCTACATTTTTCGATGTTACGGTGAAATAATCCTTATTTGACGCGGAGTGCCTTCTACATTTTTTGAGCTGATTTACCATGTCAGCAGCCTCTTTTACCTTCTTTTTCCAGTCCCTCGCCGCTCGCTCCCGGTCTGCCCCTGCTAATTTGTAGAAACGGGCAGCCAGAAAATCAGCTTCTCTACATTTTTTTCTTATAATATTCACTTAATCTAGCTAACCATAACCATTTGTATTGCCTAAATCTTGACCCATTTAGGACAAACTGTTGATAAAATAAATCCGGTGTACACATCATGATCACGCATTGTTCTATCTTTGTGCCATGAATACAATCGTGAGCTGTTGCATAGGCTACACCTTGGTAATAATAATCTTCTATCCATTCTTCTCTCTTTGGCTTGTTCGATTGTTTAAAGTCAATAATACTTTCTCTACCTTGATAGACACCAACTAAATCTGTTTGCCCTGCGTATAGTCCCGGATAAGATAGAACCACCTCAGAGCCCCATATTTCTTCAAGATTAGAAAAGCCCTTGTCGATGACCACAGATGCCATTCGATGCGCTTCCTGGCCAGCCTCTGTCATGTCTAAGATGTTGTTTCCGTTGATGTGATGTTCTAAAATACTGTGCATTGCAGTGCCTCTTTTACCTGCCTCATTTTTGACACGATCTGCCTCTTTTTTGCCTTTTTTAGCAATCCACTTTGCCAAAGACTCTCGCTTCTCGTCGCTCTGTGTAGCTGCTAGTATCGTGGTGACAGACGGTAGTTTCTCGTCGCCCACTTCATAGTGTCTAGCGTCATTGACTAGAGAACGCACAGACTTAGGATATGTAAATTTTTTATTCCACTTCACCTTTAAAAAACTTTGCTAAATGTTTTGCGTATTCTTCATCTTCATTAATGAAGATAGGATCTTTACCAAAATAAGCTTTACATTTCTTTTTATAATCTCTTTCGTCATGTTCTTCGAATCTAATTGTATCCATCTCGTCAGCGGGGACATCACGTCTGATACTCTCCCCGTCTAACGCCGAGGGTTCGACGCTACCCTTATCAGGTCTTAGCTTAGGTCCAGTGGAACGCAATTCTGCAGGACTTGTACCCCTACCTCGGTCAATTTTATTCTTCATAATTTTTTCTAAAATATCTTAACATCTCACGATACGCAATCGCACTATTATATTTTCTATCGTATTTCTTTTTATCTTTTACCACTTTNGGTCTATACTTTNTAGTCCTAAGTTCCTTTGCTACTGGGTTTTTANTCATCACTAAATCTTTCTTTATAAAANCCTAAATACCTTTTCGCAATTAAAGGTGTAATACTTCCTTTCATATCATTAGCTTTCCAAGAACAAAACATTAAGTTCTTCGGNCTATAAGGCTTAGAGCTATCTACTCTGTCTCTCGATATATTAGTCGGACAAGTTCTGCCCCTAAATCCAGGTTTATTCATTCCTTTTTTTCTAGTCATTTCAATATTTAAATAAGGACAACGAGTCCCGTATGTTTTTTGTTGTTCAACCCAATGATTAAAAAAAGAATCAAAATCTTTAAATTCATTACCATGTTTACTTTGTTTAGTAGAGTTCCATAGTTCCATAAAGTATCCTCTTTCAGAGTTTCTGTATCTATTATTTAATATATTTTTTTTCTTTGCGTTTATTACTCTCCATTTTGCTGTTCGTTCATTCTCACATTTAATACATGCTGTATCAAATTCTTTTCTACCCTTGTTTGTCCTATGTTTTTTTGGATAAAAATACTCACTGGTTCTTGGAAATACCTTTGAACATCTTTTACACTTTTTGTGTGATAAAGTTGAATTAACATATTTTCTTCTAAGAGTCATGATAACCAGTTCCTTTTTCTCTGTTGGACCATCTTTTGTTCCAAGCATAACAACTCATCTTTGAACCTATAGTCTCCATCCAAGACAAAGGGATATCAATAAGTCTTTTATACTTTCTTTTTATAAGATCTATTGTGTCCGGTATTGTCATAAAATCTTAGTCCTTTCTCTTTCCATTTATTATCGTCGATATAAAATTTTTCTTTTTATTTGTATACTCGACAAAGTATTCTTTTTTAGGATCGAGTCTTGCTCTTAATTTTTTAAAAGACATTGCATACATGTTTTCAGCTTCTTTTAGATTCACAACATTATCTTTCTTGTCCTGTTCATCTTGGGTCAACTCTCTTACTTTATAAGTGTAACGCATTATTTTTCCTTTCTGTTCTTTCTGTGTCGGCCCATATACCAGTCACCCGGCTCGTAATCCCAACGTTTACCATGATGTCCTCGTATATCGGCGTACCACATTCTTAATCTAACTATAAACTTCTTTAGAATCATATTTGGCCTTTATTTCTAAACTCCTGTAATTGTTCTTCAAGTTGTTTTGTTAGTCTTATGTTATCAGTACGAAGTTCTTTTATTTCTTCATAAAGATTATCTATATGTTTATGTAAATACTCGTTTCTTTGTATCCATATTTCTTTTGGAACATCAGCGTTTTTATATTCTTCATGCTCCGTCATNGTCTTCATCATTTCTTTATATTCTTTGACTCTCATATGTTACAGTTTTCTTTTGATATATTTACTTCACCTTTTTCTTTTAACCAAACATAACTCCATTCAGATTTGCCTGGTGTACATGCCTTACCAAAATGTATTCTATATGTACAGCTTGTTAAAATTAAGGCAGCCATTATCATTATTATTGTCCTCATTGTTTTTTACCTTTCAATATAGTTTTTACAACGGTTGAAGTCGGGTCCAACAAGTCGTTAGGATCAAAAGTTTTACTGCAACTTATTGTGAATAATACCACTATAATCATAGTTAAAATCTTCATCTTCCACCTCCCCTGCTGATTGGCACTTTACACATTGTATTGTTACCTTTTCTTTTTCGTGTTGGTCTTTCCATATCCTTCGATATCCGTTTCCCATACACTTATCACAAATTTTACGTACCATAATTTGGCACCTCTTTGTTGATTTTACCTTTTGTTTTTCGCAAGATATATCTTGGATCATATCCTGCAAAAGCACATACAGTGCAAAAATCATTATTAGATAGATCAATCCATTCTAATGCTGATCTTAACTCACCATAAGTCAATGGCAGTGCCTGTGCTTTTCTTGAGCATGCTTCGTATACTCCCTGAGATAATACTGCTTTCCAAAGTTTTTGTTCTGGAGTCAGTTTTCGCTCTAAGAATACTCCGCTATTTGCTAAGTCTGCCATTTAACTTTCTCGCTTTCTCATTCACTAATGTTTTTACAACTTGACTACGACTAAGTTTTACATCGGGTGCCAACTTCGTCTGCAGTTTTGTTATGGTCGCATACGTGTCATTATCGACCGTTATGTTTTTGTACTTGCTAAAGTCTGTCATAGCTTGTAACCTTTCTTTTATTATTTGTTTTNTNNAATATAGGACATTAACTCAAAATATACAAGGGGTCAAATGAAATTTTTATTGATAATGCAGGTGTGTTCTTCGATACATTTATCATGCATGAATGAGATGCCGGCAGGCGAATATGTGACCCATTTTGATTGTGCAACTGCAGGTTATCTTAACGCTATGGGTTTAATGAGAGAGTTAGGCGAAGATGAAGTTAATAGAAGTCAGATAACAGTTCAGTTTAAATGTGCAATGACTGGTAGTCCAGTTTAGAATTATTCTATTGTGGTGGATCATCACCACAAATATATCCAACAACTTGTTTACCTTTGTACTCGTGATAATANAGATTGCTAAACATTTTTCTTTGTTTTGATTCTAAAACTTTTACGTTGTAATGATACCAAGTATCACAAGGAATATTTATCTCAAAACTATCTAATTTAATATCACCAAAAGTTGTTAAATATAACAACGTAATTATTATAGGTTTCATTATCTGCCTTGGCCTTTGTATAATTTAAATGTTCTGCGTCTATGTTTGTTCATTTTTTGTAGACTTGGTCTGCGTCCGATCGAAGTTTTGTGATGTATGGGCTCATGAATAACTTTATTTAAAAAATTACCTTTCTTAGCCATCTTTCTCTTCTACTTCTTTTGTCTTTTCAATAAACTCTCTGTCTTTATCATCTAGTTTTAAATACTTAATAGAGCCATTAACATACTGTCTAGTTTCATGACCACACATAGTACACTTATAATAATCAGTTACAATCGCAACTAATAATGTGTCCTCTTCACAATGTGGACAAATACCATGAACAGTATCAATATAACCTATTCTGACCATGGCGTATAAGATACTTTACCATCAACTCTTTGTGCTCTTAATGATTGGTTTCTGTTATGATCTGTTGAATAGCTACAATGTATCCAGCCTGAAGTNGGTTCGTTATCACGGTAAAATTCNAAGATGAGNTGGTCGTATTCTAGCTCGTTNTTAATGTAAAGAGCTAGCTCTCTATTATCTACACCAGGTATTTCAAAGTCTGCTGCAGCTGCACCATTGTCTGCCACATGTTGGCTGTTTACACTGCTACCAATCTCTATGCAAAGCTGAGCACATCTAAATCCGCTAGATATAATTAATGGTTTTTGATAATGAGAACGAATTGGCTGTAATACATTTACTGCGAGAGCCTTTAAATTTTCTATCTGTGCAGGATTAGGATTATTATTTATTCCTTTACGTTCTGCTGTTTGACTCTTGGTAAGCTCGTCCAAGGTTATGTTAGCTGTAAGTTTCATTATTTATTATTATCTTTCAACCCTACATAAATTACAACACAAAGCAATAGAAAAGCTATGATAGTATTTACTGGTATGAAGGGTTCCATTATTCTAAAATTAGCGATCTAATTGACTTTGTACCGTCTATGTTTTCATCTAGATTAGCTTTAGAGCGTATACATTTATAAGTGATACCCTCTTGGTATTGGCGCTCTGCGACTCTCTTGTGTCGTAGGCAGGTAGCCATATTTTCTTGTATTCTGTGCTCCTTAATATCAGGGCCTATAAACATTAGGAGGGCTATAACTTCGGCGATCATAATATTTTACCTTTGTTTGGTCCTTCTTTTACCATATATTTTTGTGTGCCGTTAGCACCAATCTCTACTTCTTTTTTAAGATGCTTAACATAACTCATTTGTTTAGCTTTCTTTTCCATATCAGAAATATATTTAATTACCTGTTTTTGAATTCGATCCATTATAATACATATCCCTATTTTTATCTTTTAGCTCCTCAATATCTTCTAAGANCTTTNTCCATTTGTCCTNGTAANAANTCNATNTTNATTCTNTTNTTCATCATNGANTCTAATGTGTTTGTTAATCTTATCTGTAGTCTTATATAAGTCTTCCAGCATCATGAACTGCTCGCTGTCTGCGGGCAAAGATCCCATTTCACCACGAGGCCATTTTATTCTAAACTCCGTGTTTTCTTCAAGATCTTTTTCCATGATCTTAATTTTAGTGTCCGCTATGTTTAGGCGCTCTACAATTTGGAAATAGCCCATGGTGCCCAAGGCAACAATGACGATCAAACTGACAACCGTCTTCATCGGCATCTGTACAGCTTGTTCCTCTCCGATTTTTAACGCCATAAATTAGTCCTGCCAGAATTGTGACACGATCTTGTTCCAAATGGCTTTTATTTTAGCCCATACTCTGCAACAAATATTTTTACATTTTTCAATCATGTTTTTTCTCCTCAATTTCGTAGAAGAACTTATCAGTATCTTCTGTTTTCCATTGACTTGTGTTCTCTACGTTCCACTCAGATGTCTGCACTTTCCAATCTGGAATATTATCTTTCACTGTAAATGAAGGTATATCCCATATGCATCTATTGTTGGGTTGTGCTGCATAGTTCCCATCATCTAGGGCTATGATGTGAGCACACTTGTGCTCGTGCGGTATCTCTGAATGATCCGTGTCTAATATATTACTCTCTGGGTGAGCAAAATCAACAGTAAATAAGTATTTACCATGGTGCCATTTCTTGTCTTTTCCTATGTATTTNCCNGCTTGTNCNTCTAAAATATC
>FUFK010044438.1_pt1 | contig 11294 bp, 9 predicted proteins | sample 1021851 | NCBI WGS metagenome assembly FUFK01 (sample SAMEA51879418, study PRJEB19060) | metagenome
AAAGCACCTGCATCCATAACTTTCGATATTACTGCGTGATCTAATCCTGAAACTCTACAGATTGGAGTGACACCACTATTTCTAATACTTTGCAACATTGTGAATAAATCACTAAAGCCTACCATACCGTGTTGATAGTCGATGGTTAGGGCGTCATAACCTTGCTCAGACATAATTTCAGCAGTAAAAGTATTAGGTATTGATAAAAAACTATTTAGAACTACTTCTTTTTTTTGCCATTTAGCTTTTACCTTGTTTTCAATCATTGAGTGTTAGATACCAAATTATTTAAAAATAAAATTATAACAATTATTTATTATTCATGAATAAATGCATAATTTTAATCAATATTTTCCATCCTCCCACTTTTTACAGATTTATAGGCAGTTTCGGCTAAGATGAGAGCCCTTCTTCCGTCCTCAAAGCCAACAGATATAGGCTTTTTTTTCAAAATTGTTTCAACAAATGAGCTAATAGAATTCATATAAGACTCCTGGTATCTCTCAATAAAAAAATTTAAATAGGGTTCACTCTTGTCAACAAACTCTGAATTGTATTTTTTCAATTCATGTGGCTTTCTATTTTCAGATATAACCATCCCTTTGCTACCAAACAACTCAACTCTTTGATCATATCCATAAGTTGCTGATCTAGAGTTGTTTATATGACATTGTTTTCCCGAGGCTGTTTCCATTATAATCATCAAGGTGTCACTATCATTTAATTCAGATTTAATTTTTGGATCTATTAAAGCATTAGAAATTGCAAATACCTTAACTGGCTCTTCACCAAGCATAAAACGGGCTAAATCAAAATCATGAATTGTCATATCTCTAAATTGCCCACCAGACACTTTTAAATAATCCCAACTTGGCAGACCTGGATCTCTAGATGTAATCAGACATTGATGAAGCTCACCAATTTCACCATTAATAAAAGATTTTTTTGCAGCCTGATGACCAGGATCAAATCTTCTATTAAAGCCTAATTGAATTGGAACTTTATTACCTTCAAGTCTTTTTGAAAACTCATCAACTTTTTTTATATCGAGGTCAATAGGTTTCTCACACAAAACAGGTTTTTTTGATGCAACAGATCTCTCTATGAAATCAATATGTGTATTTGTAGGGGAAGATATAAGAACAGCATCAATATCATTATTGTTAAAAATATCGTCAACATTTTCCACAGCAAGTACGTTTAAATCACTTGATACTTTTTTTGCAAATTCTTCATTAGGATCATATATGCATGCTAAATTAGTTTGTCCATGAAGTTGAATATTCCTAGCATGCATTTGGCCAATACGCCCACACCCAATAACTGCAATACTTACTTTTTTCATACCACAGAAGTATAGTATTCTTTGATTATTAAAAATAAAAAAAAATTCATTTTGAGTATAATTTAAGTATCCTTTAAAAGAATAATTTATCTATAATGTTATTAGTAAAGGATTTTATGAAAGCAAAATTGGGAATAGCACCTATAGCATGGTCCAATGATGATTTACCTGAGTTAGGAGGAGAGACTTCTTTGGATACTTGCCTTAGTGAGTCTAAGCTCGCAGGATTTATAGGTGTTGAAACAGGAGGAAAATTTCCAAAAACAGCTGAAAAACTTGATCCAATTTTAAAAAATCACAAACTATACCTTGCCTCTGGATGGTATTCAGGAACTGTTTTAGATAATGACCTAGAAAATGAAAAAGATAAAGCTCTTCAACAACTCACTCTCTTTAGGGACTTAGGTGCAGCAGTTTTAGCATATGGAGAAACATCTGGAACTATCCAAAATGTTAGACATGCTCCATTAAACACAAAAAGAAAAATACATAGTGAGGATTTTAAAGAATACGGTAGAAAATTAACACTATTTGCAGAATTTTGTGCAGATTTTGGTGTGCCAATTTCATTTCATCACCATATGGGTACAGCCATTGAGACTGAGGNAGAAATAGATAAGTTAATGACTCATACTGGTGAAGCGGTAAAACTTTTGTTTGACACAGGTCATATGAATTTTGCTGGAGGTAATTCTCTTAATATCATAAACAAATATGCTAAAAGAATTAATCATGTACACACAAAAGATATTAGATCAGAAATAATTAGTAAATTAGATAGAGATAAGGAGAGTTTTCTTGATGCTGTGTTAAAGGGTGCATTTACTGTTCCTGGAGATGGTTCCATAAATTTTGGAGAGGTAGTTGAGGCTTTAGCCATAAACAATTACGAAGGTTGGTTTATAGTTGAAGCAGAACAAGACCCTGCAAAAGCCAATCCTCTGGAATATGCCAAAATTGGTTTTAATGAATTAGTTAACTGTTTGAAATCATTTGATTACCAAATTTCTGATTATCAAGATTAATTATCTAATTTTTGTTTTCACTTAAAATACTATCTGATCCTTTTTCAGCAATCATAATTGTTGCTGCTTGAGTATTTCCTGAAATAATTTTAGGCATTATTGAGGCATCAATTACTCTTAAATTTTTGACCCCCCGAACTTTGAGTTCATTATCAACAACACTATCTTTTTCAGATCCCATAAAACAAGTTCCAACACAGTGTAAAAGTGAGCCACCAATTTTCTGACAATATTCTTCAATTTCTTCATCAGTTTTAATTGTTGGACCAGGATTAATTTCCTCCATAATGTAGCTTTTCAAAGGATCTGTGTTACCAATTTTTCTTGCATATTTTACTCCGGCTACAATAGCGTCTCTATCCTCTTGAGACTCAAAAAAATTAAATTGAATAGCTGGGTGTTTAAGTGGATCAGGAGACTTTAGTTTTACAAATCCTCTTGATTGAGGTCTACTATGTTCAGCTAAAACTGTAAAAGCAGAAAATGGTTTTGGTTCACCCAAATCCTCTCCAGTGCACCAAGCCATAAAAGAAATCATCATGTCTGGTGTTGCTTGTGTTGAGTTTGTCTTAATAAACGTATTAGCATAATTACCATTACTGGCAAAAGGGCCAGATTTAAACAAAAAATATTTAATTGCAGCGAATACCCGCCTTGTATTACTATGATAAAGATCATTTACTGTAATTGGTTTGTTGCATTTATATTCTGTAACAACACCAAAATGATCCTGTAACCTTTTTCCAACATAAGGAGAGTGATGTATAACTGGAATATCAAATTTTTGCAACTCCTGCGAGTCACCTATGCCCGACAACATTAGTATTTGAGGACTATTGATAGTTCCACCACTAATTATAACTTCTTTATTTGCATTAAAATTAATTTTTTTTCCTTTAAAGATACACTCAACACCTTTAGCTGATTTGTCTTCAATATTAATTTTAATTACTTGAGTGTTTTTTTGAATTGACAAATATTTACTAAAATTATGATTTCTAAGAAAAGCCTGTGCTGGGCTCCATCTTTTATTATTTTTAGTAGTCACCTGATAATAACCTGTACCCTCTTGAGTTTCTCCGTTAAAATCATTGTTATATGGTGACCCTAAATTATATGAGGACTCTATGAAAGCATCTGCTAGCTCATCTCTTGAAGGTAGGTCTGATACCCAAAGCGGCCCGTCAATACCGTGATAATAACTTTCACCTCTTACCTGATTTTGACTTTTTTTAAAATAAGGTAGAACACTATCAAAACCCCAACCATTACATCCAGCTGACTCCCATGCATCAAAATCCTCAGGTTGTCCACGCACATAAATCATTCCATTTATTGAACCAGTGCCGCCAAGAACCTTACCTCTTGGTTGATAGGATTTGCGATTATTTAGAAATGGTTCTGGTTCTCCCTCATAACACCAATTAATTTTTTTATCTTTAAATAATTTTCCATAGCCCATAGGTATATGAATATAGGGATTGGTATCTGAAGAACCTGCTTCAATTAAAAGAACTCTAAATTGTTGTTCTATTAATCTTCGTGCTACAACACATCCAGCTGATCCAGCACCAACTACGATATAATCATAAGAACTATTATTCAATTTACTTTTAGTCTTCTAAAGACGGAAGTTCTTTCCCTCCCGCCATAAGATTTTGAAGTTTATCTGGAGAAACTTCATTTTTGTTAGCTGTAGCAATAGTTTTACCTCTATCTAATACTGTAAATCTGTCTCCAACTGAATAAGCATGCCTAACATTATGAGTAATAAATACAACAGCTATGCCTTTAGTCCTCATTTTATCAATTGTATCTAAAACATTTGCTGTTTGTTTAACACCAAGTGCAGAAGTAGGTTCATCCAAAATTAAAACTTTTGCGCCAAAATAGACAGCTCTGGCTATGGCAACAGTTTGCCTTTCACCTCCAGATAAAGTTCCTACTGCTTGTTCAGGTGATCTAAGTAAAATTTGAAATTTTGACATTTCATCCTCAGTAATTTTATTTGCAGTTTCATGATCAAATAATTTTACTGGCCAACCTTTAGTGGGCTCATTGCCAAGAAAAAAATTCCTACTAACAGACATTAAAGGTATCATTCCTAAATCTTGATATACTGTAGCTATTCCTTTAGAAATAGCATCATGTGGTGAGTTAAAAGTAACTTTTTCACCCATAAAATAAATTTCACCTGAACTTGGAGGGTGAACCCCTGACATAGTTTTGATGAAAGTTGATTTTCCAGCGCCATTATCTCCAAGTAAGCAATGACACTCTCCAGGATTAACATCAAAAGATACACCTTCCAATGCAATTACGCTTCCAAAGTTCTTTTTGATATTATCTAATTTTATAATTGGCTCACTCATTTAATCTAATCTCCAGTGCCAACTATTAACCTTCTAATGTAAGTATTTGTAATAACAGCAACTAATAGCAGTCCTCCTAAAAAAACTCTAAAAAGTGAAGCTTCAGCGCCGGAGAAAAATAAGCCTTGCTGAACAACTCCAAACATTATAGCTCCCAAACCAGCACCTATAACTGAACCATAACCTCCCGTTAGTAAAGCACCTCCAATAACAACACAAATGATTGCTTCAAACTCCTTTAAAAGCCCTCTGTCAGCTCCAGCAGATCCAAATTCCGTAACCTGACACATTGCAAAGGTACATGCACAGAAAGCAGTAAACATAAATAGTAAAATTTTTACTCTATTAACTGGAACACCAGCATATTTTGCTGCACTGGCGTCACCTCCAGCAGCATAGATCCAATTACCAAATCTAGTTCTAGTTAAAAGCCAATGACCAAAAATAACCAAACCTATCGCCCACAAAATTAAGTTTGGTACACCGCTTACCACAGGTTGACCTTCAAAAACTCCTCTTTTAAAAACTTCTATCCAGCCCTTATCTCCCATCCATTGAAATAGACCTGTAAGAACCTCTCCACCAAAAATTGGGGCTAACCAATCAGCATCAGCTAAAGGCTTCATCCCACTTAAAATTGTTTTACTGGTGGTAGTTACTGACATAAAAATTGTTAGACCTCTTAGAATATACAAAAAAGCTAACGTAACTATAAAGCTTGGTAATTTGGTTTTAATAACAATAAAACCATTAACCCCACCAAGAGCAATAGATAAAATATAAGCCAATATAATTGACTGCCAAACTGGCAAACCAAAATGTATAGATCCTATTGCAAGAACCATTCCTGAAAATCCAATCATGGAGCCTACAGATAAATCAAATTCTCCGGCAATCATTAGTAAGCAAGCCCCCACAGCTATAATTGCAAATTGAGCTGAAACTACAGTCCAGTTTCTTATTCCATCAGGATTAAACATCCCATTATCTGAGGCTATTAAAAGAAAAAAAATAATAACTAAAATAACACCACATATAGAACCAAATTCAGGACGCACAAGCGTCTTCTGAAAAAAACCTATATTTCTTATTCTCTCATCTATTTTATTTTGCATATCTAGTTTGTACCATTTTTTAAAAAAGAGGGTTTATAAAAAACCCTCTTTTGATGTTAAAAATAAGAAGATAATTCAGAAAAAAATTATCTAAAAGTACCAGCTAAGGACTCAACTAATCCAATATTATCCTTTGTAGTGAAACCAGGACCTGAATTAATGTGATGAGGCACAGTTACACCATATCTAATATGATTAGTCATTAGGTTAGCAGCTAAATACCCTTGAAAAAATTGCTGTTGATCAATTGACCATTGTAAAACTCCGCTCTTAAGAGCAGCGATCATTTCATCAGAAAGCTCAAAAGATCCATAGTAAATATCACCAGCAAGACCAAGCTCTTCAAGAGCTTGAAGGGTTGGATTACCACCGTTAGGACCTAAAGTTAAGATAGATTGAGTGTCTGGGTGAGCTTTTAAATAAGCAAAAACTCTGTTCTTAGCTTCAACAGGGTCTCCACCAATATCAACCATTCTATCTCCAAGTTCTATCCCAAGACCTTCAGCATAACCAGCACACCTATCAGTTAAAGGTATGTTACCCATTTGATGATTGAAACAAACAAAATCTGTAACACCATCTGCTTTAGCCATCACACCAGCTTGTCTTCCTGCCTCAAATTCTGGCTGACCAATATGCAGCATTGCACCCATAGATTCGGATTGTTCTTGTGTGCCAGAGTTAACTGTAATAACAGGCATACCTGAGTCAACAGCTCCTGTAATTGCAGCCTTCAAAGCGTCATAGTCACCTATTGTAACTATCATACCGTCGTAATCAGCGGCTGCAGCTTGCTCAACTATTCTAGCCATATCTGCAGAGTCACCAGTTGGTGGGTTTCTTACATCAACAGTAATCCCCATTTCTTTTTCAGCTTGTTTAAGAGTATTCTTAATGGTGTTCCACCAAAAATCTTCATCACCTGAATGATAAATAAACACTAACTTTTCTCCCTCAGCTTTAGCGGTTGTCGTAAGGGTAAACAAAGCAGATAAAGAAACGAAAAAAACAGTTAAAAGTTTAAATATTAACTTCATGTCAATTCCTCCCTATTTGGATTTTAATGTTTAAGGGTAACAAATATAATTATATTAATTACAAAAAAAAATCTCATTTTGATATTTTTAAAAAATTAAGGAAATATCTCTAAAATTTAAAAAAGCGTGAAAATAAAAATAAAATTTTATTAATTTAAACAGTTATCCACACTCTCTCTTTAGAAGACCTCTTAATGGCCACAAGTGTTTTTTGTATTTCATAAGCTTCATCAAAACCTGGCTTAGCTTTTTGTTTTTTTTCGTAACATTCTATTAAGTGAGCAGACTCAATTATTTTTAAATCATTAAATCCAAGTTGGTGACCTGGAGCAGGGCAGAAATTTCCATATGGGTAGTGTTCAGGCCCTGCTTCTATTTTAGAGAAACCTTGAAGTTTTTGAGAATTTTTAGTTGAAAATAATTGAAGTTCATTAAGTCTTTCATAGCTAAATTTTATTGAACCTTTTGAACCAATTATCTCATATGATAAATTCATTTTTTGACCGGTAGAAATCCAGCACGCCTCAAAACTTCCAGTTACACCTGTTTTGAATTTTCCCATGAAAACAGTTCTATCGTCAATATAAACTTTTTTTAAAATCTTATTATCTTTCCTTTTTAGTATATGTGTTTCTTGTTGCCCAATAACCTCAACTATGGGACCTAATAGATATCTAGCTATAGAAAGAATATGACTACCTATGTCATTTAAAGCACCACCTCCATCTACACTAGTTCTAAAAGAATGCGGCACCTTTTTCCCCATATAATTTTCAGCATGAATTCCTCTAAAACCCCAAATTTCTCCAATTTCACCTGACTTTATTATTTCTTTAGCTAGTGCAATCATTGGGCTTCTTAAAAAATTATAACCAACTAAAGTAAGACTATTTTTCTTTTTAGAAGCAATCAGCATTCTTTTTGCAGATTTTAAATCATGGGAGAGAGGTTTTTCACAATAAACTATTTTATTTAAATTTATTGCTCTAATGGCCATAGCCTCATGAAGAACATTTGGTGAAGTAATAGAAACCAAATCAATATCGGGGTTATCAACTAATTCTTTCCAATCACCGGTTGAATTAATAAATCCCAAATCATTTTTTGCTTTTATTGCAGTTTTTTCATTGACATCAGCAACTGTATGAAGCACTGGCTTCAAAGAGAGATTATTAAAAAAGCTTGAAACATTCCTAAAAGCATTAGCATGGGCCCTACCCATGAAACCTGAGCCAATTAAGCCAATATTTAATCTATTTTTTTTCATTTATCATAATAAAACTAATTAAATTATTTTGAACAACAACTAAATCATAAATAATATTCAATATGAACTTTTTAACAAATTAATTCTGTTGAAATAATATTATGAAGTTGTTTAACTTAAACTATGAATAGCATTGATGGAAAATACGCTTTAGTTACTGGTGGAACTCAAGGTCTAGGCGCTGCCATCGCACAAAATTTTGCGATGAGTGGAGCTAAAGGTATTGTTACTATTGGAAGGAATGAGGAAAAAGGTTCTAAAGTTGCTAATAAAATTAAAAAAGATACTGGATGTAATATTATTTTTGTTAAAACTGATTTACCTAAGATTGAACAATGCCGAAAAGCAGTGGCAATTGCAAAAAAAGAATTTGGAAAGTTAGATATTCTTGTAAATGCTGCAGGTATAACTGATAGGGGAGATATAGTTAATACCTCTGAAGAATTATTTGATAAAATGATTGGTGTTAATGTAAAAGGCCCATATTTTCTAATTCAAGATACAGTTAAGATTATGTTAGAGAAAAAAATTCATGGCTCTATAATTAATATAGGCTCAGTTGCTGCTATGACTGGTCAACCATTCATATCAACTTATTGTTTATCTAAAGGCGCCTTAGCAACTTTAACACGAAACACAGCTTTTGCTCTTTTGAAAAATAGGATTAGGGTTAATCAATTGAATATCGGTTGGATGGCATCTGATGGAGAGCATGAAATCCAAACTAAATATCATGGAGCGTCAGAAGATTGGTTAAAAGATGCTGCAAAGGAGCAGCCATTCGGTAGGTTGTTAGATCCTAAAGAGGTTGCCAAAGCTGTTACATTTCTAGCCTCAGAGGACTCAGGAATGATGACCGGATCGGTCGTAAACTTTGACCAGTCAGTTTGGGGAGGGTACCCCTTTGCACCACCTCAACCTGCTGAAGAAATGAAACTAAAGTGACTGGTTCAAGTACCTTTCTGTACTTTTTTGACACTCTTTAAGTGTCAACTCTAAATCTTTATTTAAAAAAATATATTCAAAAATTTTATTACCTACTTCCTCAATAATACTAGAGTACGAGGGAAGAGGATATCTCGCCCATTCAATAATTTTTTCTTCTTTCTCCATTTTGTCAATTTCATTAAATATCGGACTTAAAGCTCTTACCTCAGGATCATTTACAACACTGAACAATGGAGAACTTAAACTACCATGTTCAATGTAATACTTGATAAACTCTGGTGAAACAAAATTTCTGATTGTTTTTATTATGAAAGGTATTTTTTCTTTAATAATATTAGAGGGTACGCCCAGCGAAAAACCCCCAATTGGAGAAACTTGAAAAGTCTCATATCCAGCTGGTCTAGGAAGATATCCAGTCTTCTTATATGCTGGCGAATTTTTATTTAATTCAAATAAATGAGCCCTGCTACTCCAATTTATAACCATCGCCGACTTGCCTTGACTATAGTATTCAACACACTCATCATTAGAATGAGATGAGATTTCTCTAGGTGAGTAATTAACTAACTCCTTTAGCATTTTTGCGGCTTTAAAAGAAGCATCAGTTAAAAAGTTTGTCTTTAGTTTTATATTCTGAGAGTCTAGATCATAAAAATTATCACCTATGTGTCTAAGATTAATATAGGGTTTTCCATAGTTAGCCATAGCAAGAATAAAGCTTGTTGCTAGAGGTTGACCTTTTTTTGCAGGCCAAGAAATTGGACTTTCGATTTCATTTTCTTTTTCTAAAACCGCACAAGCCTCAAAGAGTTCCTCAAATGTTTGTGGGGGATTTAAGTTATGTTTATAAAATAAATCCTTTCGATAAAATAATAAATCAGGGATAGCTTCAATTGGAATACCATAAAGAATATTATTAAATGAACTGGACCTTATTCCGGAATAGTGAAAATCATTTAGATTCAAAACTTCTTTTATACCAATATTATTTAAAGGCATTAGACAATTAGAATTTACCAATTGGCCAATCCAAGGAATATTAAAACCAACAATATCATATTTGGATTTATTTCTTGAATTTGAATTATTAACAATTTTCTCTAAAAGTCTTTGTAGATCTCCCTCTAATTCAAGTTCAATTTTATGACCAAGTATGTATTCAAAAAAATTTAAATTTTTTTTTATAACTTTGAAAGTAGGGTTATCATTTGATAGAAAACTTATTTTTTTAAATTTTTTACTTTGATTGGTAATGATTGATGGTCCTGAAATAATCTTTCCTGCTGTATGAGATGTTCCAAAAAAATAATTATCATTAATGTCACTATAGCCAAGATTAGTTGCAAATTCTTTTTTAATTAAAATTAAATAATCAGTGAAATCTTTAATAAGTTTACTACTTGGATGAATAGAAAAAGATTTTCCTGTTTTAGTTTTTGATCTTTGAATAAGCTTTTTTTCTTTAATTAGTTTTCGAACTTTTCTAAGCCCTGTTGCAAAAGGAAGGCCAGAGGCCTGTATAATACTTGAAGTTGTATTTATTTTATTTTCTAAATGATTTGACATCACAAAAGAAAATATTCTCCAATCTGAGTCGATACTGTTATTGGCAATTGATTTATTAAATAAAACCCTAGTCCTATCAACAAATTTGAGCAAAGATGTTATTTCGTTTCTATTCATGGATTGGTCATTAATAAGTAAACAGAATTTTAAAAAATATTCAATTTGAATATATTTGTGATTAAATCTAAATTTAAATCATAGATACTTGATTAATAAAGGACATAAGGAGGATTTTAATGAATAAANTAATAAAAGTATTAGCTGTTTTAATGTGCTTTTCTTTTGGTTCAGCCAAGGCGGTTGAAATCGTATCCTTTAATGCTGCATCTTCTGAGGCTTATGTTGGTGCATTTGTTAAAGGAATTAAAGCGACAGCTGAGCAATATGGTTATGACATAACAGTTTTTGAAAACAACTATAACCAAGCTGAGCAAAACCAACAAGTNGAACANTACCTTTCAAGTGGGGCACTACCAGATGTATTTATCTGGTGGCCACCTGATGCAGTTGCTGGCTTAGGCTCACTCAGAAAATTAGCTAAAACTGGAGTACCAGTTTTAAAAATCAATCAGTTACCTAATGAGCAAGATAAAGCATTCATCTTTGGATATGCCGGACC
>FUFK010043338.1_pt1 | contig 11292 bp, 4 predicted proteins | sample 1021851 | NCBI WGS metagenome assembly FUFK01 (sample SAMEA51879418, study PRJEB19060) | metagenome
ATACGAGTTTCTTGCAGGTGCTGCAGCAACGGCAACAGTTTCTGCTGCTGGAACTATCACAAGTGTTGTGATATCTGAGGGTGGTGATGGTTACACTGCTGCTCCCTTAGTTACAATACAACAACCCATAAGTATTGGTGGCACAGGATTTGCTGGTATTGGAAGCACCACAATAGCAAAGGCAACAGCAACGATTAGTAGTGGAACTGTAACAGCAATCACAGTNGGAGTTCAATCTGGTATTGGATATACTGATGCTGCACCTCCTAAAGTTTTAATTGCTCCTCCTACATATGTTAGGGAGGAAAATACCATAGAATCCTATGGTGGAGACTTTGGTATTGTCATTGGAGTTGGAATATGTTCAAACATCTCCAGAGCTAATGGTGTTGGAATTGGTATTGGAACAGCGATTGTATTTGATCTCTATGTTCCAAAAGACTCGGCATTAAGGGATGATGCTATTAATAGCCCTAATGCAATAACAAGAAGTGGATTGACAACAGGATTCTTCTTTACAGTTAGTGGTTCTAATATTGGTAGTGGAGTTACTTCACTAGACAGAGCTGGTCGTTATGTTGGAGTTGGAACCACTGCTCTAGATAACATATATGAAGTTTCTCATCATGTTGGAGTCACAACTGTTGGGTATGGAACAGATCAGGCAGAACTAGCAACAAGAGTATTCTGTAGGGTTCTGGATTGGAATGGATTGCAGAACACTGTTGGTTATTCTACATTAAATCAAGGTCTATCAACATCATTTGTCGGTGACTATAGTTGGGGTCGATTACAACTAACTGATAGACAAGTATCACAGGCATATACTGTTAATACCACCGATGGTGTTACTGGTATTAAGACGGGGCCGCAGATTAAGAGAAAGATTGCTCTTAAAGCTGAGAATTTCGTCGTCTAAATAAATAAAAAAAGTGTAAACAAAAGTTCATGTCGGCAATCATAACGGATCAAATAAGAATATTAAATGCAAAGAATTTCGTTGCTGGTGTATCCACTTCGACTAACTCTTACTATGCTTTTGTAGGTTTACCAAATCCTACAAGTATCGTATCAACATGGGATTCTGCTCCTCCAGCACCAATTGATAGTTTCAATAATATGAATGACTATCATGATAGTATGCTGGCTGTGAAGAGAATAACTTCTGCTGATGTAAAACAGATAGTTCCAAAACTAAACTGGAACTCTGGAACAACATATGATTATTATAGACATGACTATAGTATATCTAATGCACCACCTAACTCTGGTGGAACATCATTATATACTGCAAACTACTTTGTTGTTAATAGTGATTTTAGGGTTTATATTTGCTTACAGAACGGAACAACACCAGAAACACCTGATGGTAAACCATCTCTAGACGAACCAACATTTACTGATTTAGAACCAAGAACCGCAGGTACATCTGGAGATGGATATATTTGGAAATACTTATACAGTATAAAACCAGCAGACTTAATTAAATTTGACTCTACTGATTTTATGCCAGTTCCTTTAAACTGGGGAGATAATGCTGCAGACGCTGCTGTAAAAAGTAACGCTGTAGATGGTGGAATCAAAATTGTTGTTGTTAAAGATAGGGGAACTGGTATAGGAACTGCTAACCAGACTTACACTAGAGTTCCAATTAAAGGTGATGGATTTAATGCAGAGTGCACCGTTGTTGTTAACAATGATGCTCAGATAGAGAGTGTCACGATATCTAATGAGGGATTTGGATACACATATGGTAATGTTGATTTAGCTGCTGGATCTGTTCCAACACCTACATCTCCACCTACTCTTGATGTTATCATTCCACCACCAGGCGGTCATGGTGCAGATATCTATAGAGAGTTAGGTGCAACTAATGCTTTACTTTATGCAAGAATTGAAAATGATGCAGAAAACCCAGACTTTGTAACAGGAAACCAAATTGCTAGAATAGGTATTTTGGAAAATCCTAAATCTTTTGGTTCTGACCAATTACTCACTTTAGATAAAGCGAGTGCTGCTTATGGATTGAGATTATCAGGAACTGGATATAGTTCTGTCACATTCACTCCAGATAGTTTAATATCTCAAACTGTGGGAACAGGTGTTACTGCCTATGGTAAAGTCATTGCATACGATCAAACAACTGGTGTTTTAAAGTACTGGCAGGATAGAACTATTGCAGGTTTTATAACAGCGACTGGTTCTGTTTCGACTGCACAAACAGCGACTGCAGCAATTTATGGATATAACACAACAAGATTTACTGCTGATCCAGATAGTGGTGGTAACGTAACTATTGTTGGCGGTAGTTCTAATTTATCAATCAGCACTACATTTACAGGTCTTTCCACCTCAATAAATAATAGAACCTATTACCTTGGTCAAACATTTACTAAGGGAGTTTCTAACCCAGAAATAGACAAATATTCTGGAAATATGATTTACGTTGATCACAGACCATCAATTACAAGATCTTCCAATCAAAAAGAAGACATCAAAATAATATTACAGTTCTAACTAACTATGGCTCAGCAAACCAATCTTAACGTTTCACCATATTTTGATGATTTCGACCCGAACGATAATTATCAAAAGATTCTTTTCAAGCCTGGTTATCCTGTACAAGCAAGAGAATTAACAGGTCTTCAGTCTATACTACANAATCAAATTGAAAAATTTGGTCAACACTTCTTTAAAGAGGGTGCAAAAGTAATACCAGGTAACACTGCGTATTCTTCAGAGTATTTTGCTGTAGAATTAAATAATAGTCATTTAGGAGTTCCTGTAGAATTTTATATTGAGCAGTTAATTGATAGAAAGATAATTGGTGCAACAACAGGTGTAACAGCGATAATTAAACAGGTTCTCATGTCTGAGAATAGTGAGAATGGTAATTTGACATTGTATATCTCATACATGTCTTCTGGTGTAGAGGATAGTCTAATTAAAAAATTTGCAGATGGTGAATTATTATTAGCAGATAGTGATATTGTCTCAGGCCCTAACAATAATGCATTCATACCATCAGGAGAATCATTTGCATCATGTATTGCAACTAATGCAACATCTACTGCAGCATCCTTCTCAATATCTAATGGTGTATATTTTATAAGAGGTAATTTTGTTGCAGTTCAAGATGAAACTATCATATTGTCACAATATTCAAATGAACCTAGTGCTAGAATTGGTTTAAGAATAGAAGAGGATATAATCAATGCTGATGAAGATGAAACATTGGCAGACAACTCAAAAGGATTTAATAATTACGCTGCACCAGGTGCTGATCGTTTAAAAATATCATGTAGTTTGTTCGCTAAACCATTAGATGATTTTAACGATTCTAATTTTATAGAATTAGCAACCATTGAAAACGGAACTTTAAGATCTCAGAAGAAAAATACAGACTATAATTTTATTAGAGATGAATTAGCTCGTAGAACATTTGCAGAATCTGGCGACTACATGACTAGAAGTTTCAGTGTTGCTCTGAAGGATTCTTTAGACGATAATATTAAAAACAATGGTGTATATCAATCTGGTCAATTTACACAGGGTGGAACACTTGCAAGTGATGATCTTGCAGTATATCAAGTATCACCAGGTAAAGCATTTGTTAAGGGATATGAGGTTGAGACTATAAGTTCCACTTACATAGATTGCCCAAAACCAAGAACTTCAAAGAGATTAGAAAGTCAAGGTGTTGCATATAATACTGGAAATTCAGTGAGAATGAATAATGTCAATGGTGCACCAACCATTGGTATTGGAAACACATATATCGTTAGTTTAAGAGATCAAAGGTCTGGTGTAAATCCATTTAAAGTGGCAGGGGAAGAAATTGGTGTCGCTAGAGTTTATGATTTTGCTCTAGAATCTGGTTCTTATACTATTGCAAACTCTAAAGTAAATGAGTGGGATACATCTCTTTATGATATTCAGTTATTTTCTAAAGTAACTTTAAATGAGCCTGTTACATTCTCTATACCAACTCAGATTAAAGGAAAGTATAGTGGTGCTACAGGATTTTTAAGATCTGCAGTAAGTAATAGCACATCTTTAGTTGTTTATGAAAAAACTGGAGAATTTGTAACTAATGAGCCTTTTATAATAAATGGCACAGATAACAATCGTATCGCTACTGCTATAACATCTTTTAGTATGAAAGATGTTAAACAATTATATGGTGGCCCAGAATTAGGTAATGTTGGTTCGGCAAAAACTTTCACTGGTGATGTAATACAAAGACCAGTTATTGATTTTGGTACTGCTCAAATCACTTTGGTTAGCCCTCACACAGGTGTATCCACTGTTACTAGCGAAAGTTCACTATTTCCTGGCTCATTAAAAGTTGGAAATATCTTATCATTTGGTGGTTTGGGTAATAATGTTCCCTCCTTTGGAAGAATCACTGCGGTTAATACAAATGATATTGAAATGGTTGGAGTTGCAACTGTTACTGGAGTTTGTAGTGGTGAATTTCCAACATCAAACACTCAAGTTTCCAGTTTAAGACTTCAAACATCACCATTAGAAAGATCTACTGAGAGTAAATTATATGCGTTAATGCCAAAAGCATTTATTTCAGATGTTGATCTCACAAACTCATCATTAACAATTAGAAAATCATTTAGTGTTGATGTTGCACTTAATCCAAATTCAGGGTTAGGTCAACTATCATCTGCACTTTCTGCTGGAACAAATGAATCTTTCTTACCATTTGATGAAGAGAGATATGTTTTCATGAGACCTGATGGAACTACTGTTGCACTAACTGATGATATGTTTACCTTTACCACAGGTAATACAGTATTACAGATACAAGGCTTAGGAGCAGCAGTAAGTGGATGTACACTAATAGCAACTCTTACAAAATCAAAACCAACTGCAAAAGTAAAAAGATTAAATCGTGTAAACGCTACTGTTGTAAATTATTCTAAAGACGCTGCATCTGGTATTGGTGCAACAACTTTAAATGATGGTTTAACTCACGGAAACTTCCCTATAGGAACAAGAGTTCAAGATGATAGAATAGCATTAAATGAGGCAGATATTGTTGCAATTCATGGTATATTTGAATCTACAGATACTTCAGAAGCAACTGCACCTAGAATGACTCTAACGTCTCTAAATGGCCCATCAGGAAAGGCAAGTGATTTAATTATAGGTGAAAAATTAAAAGGTCAAAACAGTGGTGCGGTAGCAATCGTAGCTGAAATATTAACAGATGCTCGAATCACATATATTACTTTAAATGAAACAGCATTTGAAGAGGGTGAAGTTGTAGTGTTTGAAGAATCAACAGTTCAAGGTTTGATTACAACTTTAGATAATCCTAGTAAAAATATATCAGCAAATTATACATTTACTAATGGTCAAAGAAGCACTTACTATGACTATGGATTTATTACCAGAAGATCAAATGCAAGAGCACCAAAAAAACAATTAAAGATATATTTTAAAAATGGTTACTATGATTCAACTGATGAGGGAGATATTACGGTAAGAAATTCTTATAATAGTTGGAATTACAGTAAAGAAATTCCTATGATTAATGGTGAATATGTCACAGATACAATTGATATAAGGCCAAAAGTTTCTTCTTATACAGTTCTTGAGAATGTAAGATCTCCATTTGAATTTTTTGGAAGAACATTCACTGCATCTGGTAGTTCTGCTGCAAATATATTAGCGTCTGATGAAACAATTACTGTTGATTTCAATCACTTTGTTGGTAGAATTGATAGAATTTTCTTAGATAAAACTGGAAGATTTCAAGTTAAATTTGGAGATCCATCAGAGAAAAGAGAAAGACCAACTGGAGTGGATGATGCGATAGAAATAGCAAGTGTTGTTTTACCTCCATACTTATTCTCACCTAAACAGGCAAGTATTGATTTCTTAAAGTATAAGAGATATAGAATGCAGGATATTAAAGAACTTGAAGAAAGAATCAAGAATCTTGAATATTATACATCTTTATCAATGCTTGAAACACAAACATCAAACTTATTTGTTGCCGATGCTGATGGTTTGAATAAATTTAAATCTGGATTCTTTGTTGATAATTTCACAAGTCTTAAACCACAAGAAACACAAGGATTTAAAGTAAAATGTAGTTTAGATCCCTCTCATAATGAAATGAGACCACAACATTATTGCACTTCAATAGATCTTATGCCAGGCCCTGTTGATGGTGTGGATGCTGGAACTGATCGTGCTTTCCTTGCTGCTGAAGGATCAAATGTAAGAAAGACTGAAGATGTTGTTACTCTCGATTATACTGAAACTGAATGGTTAAGTCAGCAGTTCGCTACAAGAACAGAAAGTGTTACACCTTTCTTAGTTAGTTTCTGGCAAGCAACTGTTAAACTAGCACCTTCAACAGATACATGGACAGACACCGCGAGAATCGATGCTAAGATAATTCAACAGGAAGGAAACTTTGCGGGCATTATGGCTCAAGCGATGCAAGAGTTTGGAGTTGATCCGCAGACTGGAATGGCTCCCATACAATGGAATGCATGGGAAACAAACTGGAGTGGTCAAGATTTTTCAGAGCGTAAGGTTAATAGAACAGAATCAAGTACAGTAACTGAAGAAGAGATTATTAAGGCAGGTTGGATCAACGGTGGATCTGGTGTTAACCACTCACAAGATGTTACTACAACAACCACAACAACTCTTCAAGATACTATTCGTGATACATTTAGAATAGATCATCAAACTAGAAGTGGAACTAGAAAAGTTGTGACAGAGCAATTTGATAGAGAATCTTTAGGAGATAGAGTTGTAAGTCGCGATGTTATAATGACTATGCGTTCTAGAAACATAGAAGTTAGAGTGACAAAATGTAAACCACTCACACAGTTGTATGGTTTCTTTGATGGTGTTGCAGTAACCAAATATTGCACTCCAAAACTATTAGAAATAACAATGCAGTCTGGAACTTTCCAAGTTGGTGAGACGGTTATTGGAACAATGCCAAGACAAGGTATACCTGCAGATGGAACAGACATACCTGCGATTAAATTTAGAGTAGCACAAGCAAATCATAGAGTAGGCCCATATAATGCACCAACAGAAGTTTTTGCTAAGAATCCTTATGTTTCACAAGTAGGTGCATCAGGTCTTGAAACATTCTTAGGAACACCAGGAGTTGTTCAACTTGCTTCAGATAGCGGTGGTGCTACAAATATGCCAGCAACTTATTCTGCAACTTCTACAATATTAAATATTGATACTAAATCAATGAGTGATCAAGCTCAAGGAGATTACTTTGGATATGCAAATACTAGAATGGAACTTAGAGGTTCAAGCAGTGGTGCTACAGCAGTTGTATCAAATATGAGATTGATTTCTGATCTTGGTGCAAATTTAATTTGTAGTTTTTATCTTCCAAATCCAAATAGTGGTAATCATCCAAGATTTGAAACAGGAACTAAAACATTTACAATGATCGATAATACAACTAATGATCAAGAACAAACAGATACATTTGGTGAGGATAATTATACTGCTGAAGGAACATTAGAGACAGTTCAAGAGAATATTATTTCTACTAGAAATGCTATAATTCAAACAAGACCAACTGCGGATGCGAGGTCAACTAGAACTCTAACAGGTTCTACTGTCATGAAGACAGAGGCTATTAGCACACAACAAGCAGAAACTGGAAGACGAGATCGTTGGTATGACCCATTAGCACAATCTTTCCAAGTTACTGAAGAGGGTGGTATCTTTATAACAAGTTGTGATATTTACTTCCAAACTAAGGATGACATGGATATTCCTATGACATTCCAAATTAGAACAATGGAAGGGGGAACTCCAACACAAAAAGTTTTACCATTCTCTGAAATAATCAAAGGCCCAAATGAAATTAATGTTTCTACAAATGGAACTGTAGCGACTAGATTTACATTTGAATCACCAGTATATCTTGAGGGTGCTAATACAGAATATGCCATATGTTTAGCATCATGGTCAACNAANTATAAGGTATTCATATCAAGAATTGGAGAATCTGATTTATTAACTGANGAATTTATATCTCAACAACCATANTTNGGATCTTTATTNAAATCACAAAACGCTTCTACTTGGGAACCNAGTCAGTGGGAAGATCTTAAATTTGTAATCAATAAAGCTGTGTTTGAAACTGAAGGAACAATGGAGGTATATAACCCCATTTTATCTGAAGGAAATAATCAAGTTGCTAGATTGATGCCAAACTCAATCAATATTAATTCTAAAAAAATTAGAGTAGGTATTGGAACATCATTATCGGATACGACTCTTACTTTAGGTAATACAATTAATCAGTTAGCAGTCAGTGATGGCACAACTGACTTTAGTGCAGCATCAAATGCTTCTGGTAATTTTGTTGGTAGTGCTGGTATTGGAACAGGAAGTATGGGTGTTGTTAATGCTGGTTTAGGATATACTCCTGCATCAGGAACTAAACTGTTTGTTGGTGTTGCTCTTACTAATATAACTGCTGGTGGAGACTTCATGACTGCAGATGTGGTNGTTACTGATGGTGGAATTTCATCAGCAAGAATTATATCTTCTGGTAGTGGATTCCAACAAGGTGATGTTCTTGGTATAGGAACAATTGGAGGCACTTCAGCTGGTAGAAATGCAAGACTATCTGTTGTATCAATTGGTAGAACAGATGAATTAATATTAGATAATGTTCAGGGTGATTTTGCTTTAAATGGATTATTAACATACACTCATCCTATCACTGGTGTAACAACCACATTAAATACACATACTTTTGGAGGCCTTGGAAGTTGCAGAGCACAAAAAGTTACAGATGTAAGTGATGGATTACATTTCACAGTTGATCATAGAAATCATGGTATGCATCATGAACAAAATAGAGTGACAATTTCAGATGTTGAAACTGATATTCCTCCAACCACATTATCATTACCTATTGGTGGTAATCACACAGGAACAATATCTGTTCAAAGCACTGATAATTTTACAACATTTGAAAATGTTTCTGTTGGAGCGACAAATCCAGGCTTCTTAAAAATGGGAGATGAAGTAATTAAATACACAGGTGCTTCTGGAGGGTCAATTACTGGTATAACAAGAGGAAATAATGCAGTGGGATACCTTAAAGGAACTCCTGTTCGTAAGTATGAATTAGGTGGTGTATCTCTATCAAGAATTAATAGAACTCATTTACTAAGTGATGTTACTGATTTAGATCCAAATCCAATTACATTTGATAGTTATACTGTTAAAATTGATACAAGTGCTTTAACTGCTGATCAAACTGGATTACCATTTACAGCACCAAATAGACAAAGTGATGGAAGTGCAGCAAGCAATCCTAAATTGTATTTCAATGATACTAAATCTACTGGTGGGTATAATACACATTCAACACAAAATATTCCTTTCCAGATCATTTCACCAAATATAGCGAACATAGCTGTTCCTGGTACTACGGTATCTGCTGCTATGAAAACGATATCTGCTGCAAGTTTAGGTAACGGATTAGGTCAAGGAACTGATGTTCCTTTCTTGGATAAGGGAAGTGAAAGTGTAACTTTAAATAAATCAAATTATTTAAATTCTACTAGAATGATCGCATCTAGAATTAATGAAACTAATAATACAGTGACTCAAAATTCACCTGGTAGCAGATCATTTAATATGACATTAACATTAGAAACATCTAATCCAAATCTATCTCCTGTTATAGATTTACAAAGAATGAATGCAATCTTAATTTCTAATAGAGTTGATGCTCCTATTACAAATTATAAACAAGATTCTAGAGTTAATACTCTCTTTGATGATCCTACAGCATGTCAGTATGTTTCTAGAGAAAATAGTTTAGCAAATTCTGCCTCATCCATCAAGATAATACTTGATGCACACATTAATGAATATTCTGATATTAGAGCATATTATGCAATTAGTGCAATTCCAAACTTTGATCCAATATTTGAACCATTCCCTGGCTATAAAAATTTAAATGCTCAAGGTCAGGTGATTAATGCTGCTGAGAGCGATGGTTTACCTGATAGATTTATTCCTAAATCTGAAGCTGGAGCAGGATTTAAGAGTAGTGAATTGACGTTTAGAGAACTTGAATTTAACATGGAAGATCTTCCACCATTCAAATTCTATAGAGTTAAGTTTGTATTGACATCAACAAACCAAGTGTATGTTCCTAGAGTTTCTAATTTGAGAGTTATTACTTTAGCATAATGTCAAATTACATCCCAGTTGAAGGTAACGCAGATTTGGTTAGAGATCCAAATACGGATCAAATAATTAACACAAATGAAAGTGCTTATCGACAATATATCACTCGTCGTCAAAAGCGTAAATCTGAAAAAGAAAAGGCATTAACTGTTGAACAAGATCTTGCTAATTTAAAAAGTGAATTAGGTGAGATTAAATCTCTACTAAAGGAGTTAGTAAATGGCAACTAAAAAAATTACTTTTGATCCAGAAGCAGGTGCTGCATACGCAGCTAACTTTACCATGCTTGGTGGTGCTAATTTTGAAGGTAACTTTGAGGTTGTAGGAACATCAAATACTGCATTTAGTCTTGAGGGATATTCTGGTTCATCTCAGATGACTAAAAGTGTTTCTATAGGATCTACTGCTTTTCCTGCAGCAACTTTTGCTGTTGGATTTACAAGTGCTCTTGATGGAAAGATTCGTATATCTCTTGGTGGAACACAAACTAAACTTTTAGAAGAAGGTAGATATGTATATGATGTTATTGTCAGTTCTGGAAATACTTTTTACAGATTAGTCGATGGTAACATTCTTGTTCAACCTGGCATATCGTCAATCTCCGCACTATAAATATGGATAGAGGTATAGTATAAATGGCNCAACCATCCACCCGATCAGAATTAATCACTTATGCTAAAAGGCAGTTAGGTGCACCCGTATTGGAAATCAACGTTGCAGATGAGCAAGTTGAGGATCTATTGGATGATGCTATTCAATACTTTCAAGAACGTCATTTTGATGGAGTATATCCAACATTTTTAAAATATAAGATTACAGAAGATGATATAAAAAGAGGAAGATCTAGAGATGGAAATACAGATAATGTAGGTATCACTACACAAACAGCAACATCAACAATTGATGGTCAATCAGTTTCATTTAGTTTTAATGAAACATCAAATTATTTACAAGTTCCACCAGATATTCTTGGTATTACAAAGGTCTTTCATTTTGATGGATCTAATAGAATGTCAAGTGGTATGTTTAGTTTNAAATATCAATTATTTTTAAATGACATAT
>FUFK010852880.1_pt1 | contig 11291 bp, 7 predicted proteins | sample 1021851 | NCBI WGS metagenome assembly FUFK01 (sample SAMEA51879418, study PRJEB19060) | metagenome
ACCCGGATCGGCTTTGTCGCCTATAATGATCGAATCGTCCAGACGCAGCCGCTCACCAGCATGGCGGAGAGCAGACAGCGCGAGCAGTTGAAAAGCAAGATTCAAGGATTGCGTTATTCGGGATATTCCGATATGGGGCTTGGCTTGCGAAAAGGGGAAGAGCTGATTGCCAGAGCGAAGGATCAATCGCGAAAGCCGTTTTTGATCCTGCTCTCGGATGGGGGAACCGATCTGCGCCAAAACGCCAATGGCAGAAGCGTCGCGGCATCGAACAAAGATGTGGAGTCGGTTATGGCAAAAGCGAAAGCGGAGGGCTACCCGATCTACACAATCGGGCTGAACAGCGATGGCTCTGTGCAAAAAGAGCAGCTGAAAAAAATCGCGGAGACGACAGGCGGGACTTCTTTTGTCACGCAAAGCACAGATGATTTGCCGGAGATTTTCAATCAAATTTTTGCGAAGCACATCCAGTCGCAGCTTGTGTCGGTAGCAGCCATGACGGCGACGGGAAGCTTGCAAGAGGTCACGGTAAACATCCCGAACGCCAGCATGCAGGAAGCGAACATCGTGCTGTTGTCGAACCATCCGCTGCTGGAGTCACAAGTCTACTACCAGTCGAAAAATGTGCATTTTATCCAATCGAAAAAATACTCGCTGATGAAAATCGAGCAGCCGACAAAGGGGAGCTATCTGGTCAAATTCCGCGGACGGCCGGGCGACCTGGTCAAAGTCAATTTGCTGGGCAACTACAGTCTGAAAGCCGATGTACAGGTTGCACCTGATCCTGTCTCCAAAGGCAATCCGGCGACCTTCACGACTTATTTGACCCAGCTGGAGGGCAATCAGCGCCTGGAAGATCGGGACGTCTACGGTTTGATGCAGGCCGAATTGATCGTCACCGACATCGCGAAAAAGCAAACCGAAAAAATTCCGCTGAAAAACGGGGGAACGGTCTTCACAACCGACTATGTGTTCCCGCACTCCGGGCAGTACCAGTGGAAAATTTTCATGAGCGGCCCGGACTTTTACCGCGAGACGGCAAGCAAAACATTCGAAATCGCCAACATCGCGCCCGTGGCAGTAGCCAAAAACAAGCTGACCATCGAAAAGGAAAACGGCGAGCAGACAATTGACCTCGCTGCTTATTTCACCGATGCCAATCAGGACAAGCTCACCTATGCGATCGTCTCTCCTACTCCCGCCGATCATTTTGGGGCAAGCATCCACGAATCCGGGTTGAAGCTCGTGCCGAGCAAAAGCGGCACTTCCGCGATCACTATCACGGCTACCGATTCCGAAGGGGCAAGCGTGACTGGCTCGCTTGTCATCACGGTTCATTCTGTCTGGGATCGCTACATCACAATCGGACTGATTGTTCTCGCTCTTGCCGCAATTGGCGCAGGCGCCTACTGGTTCATGCGCCCGAAACCGAATTTTAGCGGCCGTTTGGAAGGGTATTTTCTTCACACCGCCAGCGGCAACGACATTCCCGTGAAGTTTTGGCCGCTCGCCGCGTTTGGCAAAAAGCAACGCATCACGCTCCACGAGCTGTTTTCAAGCCTCGACGTCAACGAGCACCTGCCGGAAGCACACAAAATTTACTTCCAGCCAGGGAAAAACCAGACTTTGGTCATGATCAGCCACAGCCAGTGCACACTGCAAAAAGGCAAGGACATTTTGCCTCGCCATAAAAAAGTGGTGCTCCACTACAACGACAAAATTTACGTGACGTTTGAGGATCATGTCACCGAGATTGAACTGCGCTACAAAGAAAGCAAACCCAGCCCCCACCAAGCTGGGAACTGGGAAACGGCATAACGGACTATTTGCTTTTGCTTGCGAGAAAGGGGGTCTGCAAGCGAGACTTGCCCGCTCTCAACAGATGCTCCGCACGGACGGCTGCTGCCAGCACCCGAAGTGAGGGGCATCTTTTTTTCGCCTCGACTGCCATGCCCCACGCAATGACATTCGCGATCAGCCGCGGCACAGTCGGATTCAGCTCGCGAACGGACGGCAGCCGATCCTCGATCACCCGCGTCGCCACATCGGCCGGACGGTGCCTGGTCAGGCAAAAATAGAGAGTAGCCGACAAGCTGTACACATCGGAAAAAACACCTTGTCGGGACTGGCTGGAATAAAATTCGAGCGGAGAGTATCCTTCCGTCGTCACGATCTGGCGGGGGGCGTCGGTTGCAAAGCGAATAGCCGAGCCGAAATCAATCAGCATCGGCTTTCCCTCATCGGTCATCACGATGTTTTGCGGCTTGATATCCCGATGGATGATCCCTTGCTTGTGGATGTAGTCCAAGCTTGCCAGGAGCGGGAGCACGGTTGTCTGCACGAAAGCAGCGACATCCAGCTCCCCTTGCTCTTGCACAAACTGGTCAAGCGTCTTGCCTTTGCAATACTCCACGACCAGATAGCCTGTCCCATTTTCTGCAAAGTGATCGACATAGGGAGCGATATGCTCATGGCGCAGCTCCTGCAAAATCGCCGCTTCCTGCCAAAAGCTCTCCAGCAGCGTCTGAAATCGCGCTTTTGACGATGGCTTCCGGCAGATGACGCTGCGGTTATCCAGGTCGCGCATCGCCAGTGCTCTCGGGAAAAACTCCTTCACAATTCTCGTCTTTTTGGCCTCCATGTGGTAAACGAGATACACATGGGACAGCTCGCTCGTGGAGACGGTCTTTTTGATCCGGTAGGCTCCCCGCAAAATCGTGCCTTTTTTCAGCTCCATCCGTCTTTCGGTTCACTCCTCCCTGGCATCTTTCTCGTTCTCAGGAAACGATACCAAATACCAGGGGCAGGTGGCAATATGTGGAGATTTATCCTTGGCGATTCGCTGCATACAGCAGGGCCGTGTCACGGTCAGCCGTTCGCAGCACGTTCTCGACAATTTGCCCGCGAGTCTCTGCATAGCCCGCTTCAATGTCGGCGGAAACCGGAATGTATCCGAGAGAAGCCGCAACGCCCCAACTCGTCGTCCCGATGGCCCGAAAGCCGCTCTGCTCCAACGTGCGTGCCGAAAGGACATCCCAGGCATTTCCCAAAAACAACATCTCGTCTGCATGATGAAGCGCTTGAAATTGCTGAATGTGATTCATTCTAATCCTTCTTTTCAAATCGTGATTTGTATAGGTTGTTCACAATCTCGCGTCTTCTGCTGGCGCTGTTCCCACAGCCTTTGACCGCGCTGGAAAAACGGCAAGGCCAAAAAAGTCAGCAGCATCAAGATCGCGAAAATAACTGGCCCTTGGTCAAAGCCCAATTGCTGAAGCAGCAAACCGCCGATCCACGCAGTGGCGCTCTGCCCCAGAAAAGCGAAGCCGCTCGCGCCGTAGTAGGCGCCCCGCATATGCTCGGGAGCGATTTCTCCGATCAGTACATCCCCGATGACAAAGCATAAAATTTCCCCGATAGTAAAGACCACCATCGACACCGACAGCCAGAACAAATTGGTGAAAAGTCCGAACCCGAACAAGCCGAGTCCGAAAAGGAGGCAGCCGACTTTCAAGGCGGTCATGGCAGAATAGCGTTTCATCAGCCTGGCAAGCGGATATTGAAAGACGAGGACAGACAACGTGTTCATCACGAACAGGAAGGAGTAAGCCTCGACCCGGTCGTGACCGATGTACTGGGCAAGCGTCGTATCCAGGTGCGTATAGGCTCCGGCCACAAACAAATTGCCGAGCAACAGATACAAAAACACTTTGTCTGTGAACACGATCCGCGCCATCTGCCCTATCGGAATCGAATCAGAATGCTCCCGCAGTTGTTGCTTGAACAAGATCATGAACACGACCAGGATGACCGCATACAGCGCCATAATCACCGCACTGATCAGAAACGGCAGCATGGAGGACGAACTGCCTGCGCCGAGCTTCAACCCAATCAGCGGCCCGATCGCTCCCCCCAGGTTGATGGCAAAATACCTGGCATTGAAAGCACCCCTGCGCTGGCTGTCCGGGGTAAAATCAGCGAGCAGGGCACGCGCCGTCGGTTCAAATACATTGCGGCACAAACCGTTCAGCGCGCTCAAAAGGAAGAACATCCACGTCTCGCCAGCCAGCGTGAAGCCGACCAGGACAAAGCTCCACAGCCCCATAGAAGCGATCATCACCGGATAGCGTCCCAACCGATCTGACAACGCTCCCCCAGCGAAGCTGCTGACCGTACCCACCAAAAGGCTCATCGCCAAAATCGCGCCAACTACGGCCGGGTCGATTCCCTTTCCTTTGCCCAAGTAAATCCCGAGAAAAGGCAGCGTCATGAAAAATCCTGTCCGCGATAAAAAGGTGCCGATGATGACGCCCCATGCCACGGGATGAAAGCGCGGTAACGGAAACCTTTTGCTCATCTTGTTTGCTCTCCCCATTCCTGTTTTTCGTCTGTCGTGTTATCTTCAGTATATTGATCTGAGAAAAGCGAAAAAGGGTAAGGTGTAAGCAAACTATGTCACCTTTTCCCAAAAACAAAGGGGGGGCCTTCATGGTTACCGTTCTCTACTTTTTGGAGCTGCGCCTGTTCTTTCAGCAGGAAGAAACGGCCAAACCGTTCCCCGTCACGATTGAAAAATTGAGCGGACTTTGGCACTGTACCCCCCGAAACGCGAAGCTGATCGTCCGCAAGCTGGCGGAAATGGGCTGGATCGACTGGCGGCCTGGGCTTGGCCGGGGCAATGCCTCCGTCCTGACGTTTTTGGCGGATGCCGATGACATCTTGCTTGCGGAAGGAAAGCTGCGCATGGAGCAAGGCGATGTCACAGAAGCTATGGAGCTTTTGAATCGCTTCGGCAAGCCCGCTGTCAAAGAGCAGTTCATGGAGTGGCTTTCGGCAGGACTTGGCTATTGCACACCGAGCGAGTCGAACCATTATCAGGACACGCTGCGCTTCCCGGTCTACCGCAGCATTGTCACACTGGACCCCGCGCAGGTGTACTATCACTTCGATGCGCATTTGGTCCGGCAGCTTTTCAATACACTCGTTCACTTCGACACGGACAGCCGGACGATCCATCCAAGCATTGCCCACTCGTGGGAAATGAGCGCGGATCACAAGGAATGGACGTTTTATTTGAAGAAAAATGTCGTGTTTCACCACGGGCGGGAGCTGACCGCGCACGATGTTGTCTTTTCGCTGGATCGGCTGCGCTCGCATCCGGAAAAGTATGAAGCAAGCTGGATGCTTGGCTATATCGCGCAGTTGGAAGCAGTTGATGCCAGAACGGTGCGGATTTTGTTGCAGGAGCCGAACTACTTGTTTCTGCGGCTGCTTTCCACTACGCCCACCAGCATCGTCCCGGCAGAGATCGTCCTGGAAACGGCAGGCGAGTTTGGGAAAAACCCGATCGGGACCGGCCCGTTCCGGCTCGTCCGTCTGGATGAAGGCATTTGCATTTTGGAAGCTTTTTCGGGACATTTTCAGGGGAGGCCGCAGCTTGACCGTGTGGAAATCCTCCTGTTCCCCGATCTGGAAACAGGCATTCTCCATGAACCGGACTGGACGTCTGTCATGATGTCCCACGGTATTGCCGCAAAAGCCGAAGCATTAAGGGAAGCGATTATCCGCGACAGCCGCGATTGGTGCGATCTGGAGACGCTGTTTTCCTGCTGCAACCTGCTCGTCTTTAACCAATGGAAAACCGGGCCGCAAAACCATCCGCAATTCCGCCAGGCACTCGACTTGCTCATCGATCGCGAGCTGATGATTGCGGAGCTTGGAGGAGATCGCGTCTTTCCGGCAAAAGGCTTCCGCCCCTTCTTTCCGCAGCTTGCGACTTGGTCGGCGGAACGAAAGCCCCGCCCAGGCGCTGCGCAAATTGCCGCCCTGCTTGCGGAAAGCGGCTACCAGGGAGAGACGCTGCGCATGGTCATGACGTCCTATCACGAGCCGGACGCCTTGTGGATTCAAGCGCGCTGCAAAGACTACGGCATTCGCCTGGAAATCGACGTTCGCGAGCCGTTTGAGTTTGCCAATCACGACTTGCTGCCGGAGCACGACTGCCAACTGTTCGGAAACGTTTTTAGCCATGATGAAATCAGTGAACTGGAAATGTACTTGCAAAAGAACTACTTCCTGCCCAGCTTTGACGCATCTTTGGCCGAAGCGGTTCATCGAGAGACCGCTGCCCTTTTCCGGGAAGCAGACGAATCCGTCCGGCAACAAAAGCTCGCGCACATAGAAGCGCTGATTCAAGACAACCATGCCGTTTTGTACCTTGTGCAAAAGAAATCGCAAGCTTCTTTTCACAAGTCGGTTCGCGGCGTCACGATCAATCCGTCCGGCTGGCTGGACTTTCAAAAAGTCTGGTTTCACCCGCATGCTTCGCAGCCCGTGCAGCAGTAGGCGGTGCAAAAAAAGTTCAAGTGCATGGTTTCCTCCACACGTCTTCCTGCCCGTGCAGCAGTATACGACAAAAAAAAGCAGCCCCGGCGCATCTAGGCTGCTTTTTTACGCTTATGGATTAGGTTGCTGAGCGCGTTCGTATACGCGTTTTCCGGCAACGAAGGTCATCGCCACTTCAAAATCGTCATCCAACACGATCATGTCGGCATCGTATCCGGCTGCCAACCGGCCTTTTCGCTCCCCGTAACCGAGGATAGCGGCCGGCGTATGCGATGCCATTTCTACCGCTTCCGCCAGTGGTACGCCGCTCAGCGTCACCATGTTTGCTACGGCTTTGTTCAAGGTCAAAATGCTGCCAGCCAATGTCCCGTCCGCAAGCTGCGCCTGATTGTCGCGGACGCGAACCTCTTGCCCGCCCAAGTCGTAAGTGCCTTCTCCGAGCGCAGCAGCGCGCATGGAGTCGCTGACCAGCGCGAGCCGCCCCGGCGTTTTCACCCGATACAAAATTCGCATGACCGCAGGGTGGACGTGGATGCCATCGGCAATCAGCTCGGTGCTCAAATGCTCATGGTACATCGCAGCTCCGACCACTCCCGGCTCTCTGTGATGCAATCCGGTCATGGCGTTAAAGCAATGCGTGAAGTGGCGCACGCCCGCATCCACAGCTTCAGCCGCCTGGGCAAACGTCGCCCCTGTATGGCCTGCCGAGACGATCACGCCGCGCTCCTTGAGCCAGGCAATCGCTTCGAGCGCTTCCGGCTGCTCGGGAGCAATCGTCACGACCTTGATCAGCCCTTGGGCCAGCTCGTACATTCGCTTCACCGCATCCAGCCTGGGCAGGGAGATGTTTTCTTCCTTTTGCGCCCCTTTGTAACGCGGGTTGATCCACGGTCCTTCCAGGTGAATCCCGATTGCCTCTGCCCCCGGCAAGCCAGCCTGGCTTGCGCGCGCAATGTTTTCCAGCACAGGCTCAAGCTCGGCGTAAGGAGCCGTCATCGTCGTCGCCAAAAAAGAAGTGACGCCATATCGGGCAAGCGCGCCGGAAATGGCCTGCAAAGATTCCGGCGTCCCGTCCATCGTGTCGTGGCCGTCGATCCCGTGCATGTGCATGTCTACCAGCCCTGGACAAATCCGCCCGTTTTCCACCGTCAGCAGATGTGCAGGGCATTCGCCCGCATAAGCTTCGGCTTCCCCTGCGTACACGATCTTCCCTGCCGCCACTACGACAAGCCCGTCCCTGATTTCCTGTCCGTCTGCAATGATTGTTCCTCGAAGAGCGTATTCCTGTTCCATCTCCATTCCTCCGTCAACGCACTGCCGTAGTCTGTCTGTAATGATGCCGCACCTGTTTCCTTGCTATTCCTGCACAAGTCCTGCGCATGCACGCTTCGTTTCCTCTACGAGTTGCAAGACCAGTTCGCCTGCGCCAAGCTCCCTGCCAAGCGGTGCCGCCTGTCCCGCCCACATCGACATATACGCGGCTTTCTGCTGCTTGCCCGCAGCGGCGCGAATGTCTTTGGTGAGGGCATTTTGCACCGGGTAGGCGGGCAATTCCTGATCCAGTGGCGCCAGCTTTCGCATGAACTCGTTCTCGATGCCTCTCGCCCATTTGCCGGAAAAAGCCCGGTACATCAATCACCCGATACATCAGCCCAACCCCTGAAACATGACTCTCGTGGTAGACGCTAGGCAAAAGTCGGTTTGTTCCATTTCCCGGATCAGACAAAAGCAAATGGAAGTCTTCGTCGGCTGTATTGAGGACAACCCGCTGTATTTGATCCGCCTGGCTGTGCAGGAAGGAGAGCAGCTGCGCCAACGCCTCGCGCGATTCATAGACCAGCTCTTTCACGACGATATTGTTGAAAATTTTATTTTCCTCGTGAGCGCTTTCAAATTGGAAGGCAAGATATCCCGTCAGTTTGTCCTCCTGTCGGACACCGACGACGATTTTTTCCGGCACATTCAGCAGGCTGTCCACATCCCGCTCCGTCCGTTTGATCATCCCGTGCGTCTGCCGGGCGACCCGCTGGTAACACGCCAGCACTTGCTCCTTGTCCTCTTTTGTCACGTACACGATTTGATCCTTGCCCGTATAGGGAAGGCTTGCAGGCTTGAATTTGTACTGATGAATTTTGCTTCCTGTCCCAAAGCCCATCTGCTTGTAAAAATCAACGCGAAACGGATAGAGCGACACAAGTGGAATCCCTCTCTCCCGGTAAGCCGCGAGAAACCCGTGCAGCATCGTTTTCGCTACCTTTTCTTTTTTATGCAACAGATCGACAGCGACCGTGCCGATTCCTCCTGTCAGTACAGATTGACCGTATACATACATGGAAAAATCGTACCACTTCATGATTCCTACGAGCTGTCCGTCCCGATAGCATCCGTGATAGCTTACGTTCGGGTCATTTTCCAGCGTGCTTTTGACCCGTTCAGCGAACTGCTGTCTGCCCTCCGTCCCGAGAAGATTGCTTCCCGGATAAGCCATGGCGGCAATTCTCGCTACCTCGTCGATATCGTTCAAGGAAACAGGGCGAATCTCGTCCATCCTCACAATCACTCCTGTCTGTACGCATTTGGGACAAACCATTTCGTCTAAAAAAATTTTATAGAATCTATGCGGTAAATAGCAACAAGTTTTTGTATATTTTGGAAAAGTTTCATTTTCAGCCATATTTGGCTTGGCCATCCAAAAAGCGCCGACCGGATGGCCGACGCTTGATAAATTATTGGCTGTTCGCCTGCTGCCGCTGATTTTTGGCAATGACAAGCGACAAGAGGAAGCAGCCAATCGCGATAACGAGTGTTCCGGTAAAGACGACGTGGACCCCGGAAGAAAGCAAATCGCGGATCGACGCCAGCTGTTCCGCAGGGATGGAGCCTGTCTCGAAGGATGCGCCGAGATTCGCGTGGCCTCCCGCTACCGTTACCATGTTGAACAGCATCCCGAAGACTGCCGCCCCGAAGGTTTGGCTGAAGGTTCCTGTGAACGTGTTCAATGCGACAGCCGTTCCCCGCTTGTCTACTGCGACCGACGCCTGAATTTTGACCATGACGATCGGGCTGATCAGCCCCATGCCAAGCCCCACCAAGCCCACGGCGACATAAATCAAATAGCCTGCCGAATGGGAAGACAGAATCGTTAGAAGAGTCGTGGCGACGGTCAATATGGCCGTCCCTCCGATAATCAACTGCTCTGCCCGCAGCTTGCCCAAGAGATTGCCGGACAAAATCGAGCCGATCGTCCAACAGACGGGCATCGGCGTCAGGACAAAGCCTGCCATCGTCGCGCTTTCCCCCAGTACGCCCTGGCTCCAGATCGGCAAGTACACGACCATGCTGATCACAATTCCGTTGGTCAAAAACGTCAGCATGTTGATCATCGTCACGTTGCGATTCGTCAAAAGGGTGAGCGGAATCAGCGGCTCAGGCGAGCGCTTTTCTACCGTAACGAAAACCAGGTAAGTCACGAGTGCAAACACAATCAAAGAAATCGTCACCGGATTGGTCCAGGACTGATCCTGGCTGCCTGTCAACAGCGCGTACAGCAAGGCAATCGTGCCCACAGTGAAGATTAGCGCTCCCGGGTAATCGATATGACGCTTCGCTTTTGCCAGCAGCTTTTCGCGGTAAAACCAGACCAGCATGAAAAAGGACAAAAGCCCGAACGGCAAATTGAGAAAAAAGATATAACGCCAGGAAAGCGTGTCGACCAAAAACCCGCCAACGAGCGGCCCTGCCACGCCTGACAGGCCCCATACAGCGCTGATCCAGCCCTGTGCTTTCGCTCTCGCCGTCTGCTCGGTATACAAGTCGCCGATAATCGTCATCGTAATCGGCATGACCGCGCCCGCGCCCAAGCCTTGAATCGCCCGGAACACGATCAGCTGGCCCATCGTCATGGCCACACCGCAAAGCGTGGAACCAAGCAAGAAAATACCGATCCCGATCAGCAACACATTTTTGCGTCCAAACAAGTCAGCGAGTTTGCCATAAATCGGGGCAGACACGGCAGTCGCCAGCATGTAGATGGCGTAAACCCAGCTGACCAGCTCAAATCCCGATAAATCACTTGTAATCCGCGGCACCGCTGTACTGACAATCGTCCCTTCCATGGCGGCCAGGAAGGTGGAAAGCATCAGTGCCACCATAATTTTTACTCTCATCTCGATCTCCTCTCTCTATCTACGCACGATCGCGATTCGCCAAAAAGCGTTGTCATAGTATATCACAAAACTTTGCTTACCTACGAAACAAAAACGCTTCTGTCACATGTCCGCGCCGTTGTTGCAATGCGCGAAAGGATTGACAAGACTGGGGACTCGGGGAGCCGCCTTCGCTCCTGATCTTGTTACAGCCAGCTTTTGATCGCCTGAAACACTTCCTGATAATAATGCACTTCATGGGGAACAAAATCACTTTGCTTGACCATCAGACTAGCGTCGTAGCGCTCTCCTGCCGCATCGGTCAAAAACCCTTTCGCTGCCACTTGCGAAAGCTCGTCTGCAAACAACGCTTCCAACTCCTGCACATTCACCCACAGAAGTCCTGTCACTTCTTCCTTTTGCAAGCGATATTCGTGCAGCGGCTGATCGCACTCCATCGCAAATACGTGGCACAGCTCCTTGTCGATGATGCCTGGCGACGTAATCACATCGCGAATGACGCCAATCTGGCGGAGCTTTTCATACGGCACGACAAGTCCAAGCTCTTCCTCCAATTCCCGCACTCCGTCACAGGGCCGCTCCCCTGCGAGCAAATGGCCTGCCGATGTTATATCAAGCAAATTCGGGCCTGTATCTTTTTCCGGATGCCTTTTCTGGAACAGAAGCTCCAGTTGTCCATTGTGCACCCGATAAAGCCAGCAATGAAAAGTTTGGTGCCAATCCCCTTTTCGGTGCACCTCGCTGCGCGCTTCCACACCGATCTGCTGTCCTGATTCGTCA
>FUFK010068127.1_pt1 | contig 11286 bp, 18 predicted proteins | sample 1021851 | NCBI WGS metagenome assembly FUFK01 (sample SAMEA51879418, study PRJEB19060) | metagenome
TAGTAACCCTCCGAAGAGGGCTACAAGAAATGCTAATTATTTTTGTCCGTAATCAGTACGTTCACACCACTTGTCAATGTATCCATCAACATAGCAATCTAAAACTTCACAATCTGGTTCACCATTACACATTATGAAGTTACACCAGTCAGACTTCTGTCCTTCTTTACTTATGTGTGCTTCTACAACATCATCAACTGCGTGTATATTCTCCATTACCTCATTAAAGTCTTTACTATTCTTACAAAGATAATCACCATCACAAAGTATATCCCAAGACCAACCGTCTTTGATAGCATCTTTAACTAATCCTTCAGCTGCAGATTTTACTTCTGGTATTGTTGTACTTGTCCATTTATATTTAGTTGTCATCATTTTTTTTCTCCTTTGTTAATACTATTAATAGCACATATATATGTGATAGCAAGTTTTATTTTCCTAGTTTCCCAATTTCCTATAAGGTAACTGCTTACAAAAAAAAAAAAAATCAAAGCGTAGAATCAACAAATATTTTGGGAAAATGGGAAAAATCCCAGATTACATACCATTACAGAGAAATAGTTTTGGGAAAACTTTGGGAAAAATTCCTAGATTTTGGGAAAAATATAATTTCTAGGATTGTTTTTTCTGCATTTTTATTTTATTTTTTATATTCTAAGTAAGTGCATTATAGTAAACTAGTAAAGGAAAGTGATTCGTTATGGCACAAAAAAGAAGAGAGTTGAGGTCAATACAAGACCTTACAGACAAACAAAAAAGGTTTATAGATATATTAGTAGACAATTGGGGAAAGATAACAAAGACCGATGCGTTAATCGAGAGTGGTTACAACACGAAGACAAGAGAGAGTGCAATGGTTCTCGCATCGAAACTCACGAACCCAGATATAAACCCACACATATGTCGATATATGGAAAAGAGAATAGGCGAAGAAAAAGAAAAGTATGAAAAGGATAAACTAAGACGTTATAAGATACTAGACGATCTTAGAGATCAGTCGTCAGCCAAGGGTCAGTTCACTGCTTCCATTAATGCTGAGTATCGATCTGGACAACTAGCCGGCTTATACGTTGACCATAAACAAATTACCCATTCTACCTTAGAAGGTATGAGTAGAGATCAATTAGAAAAACGATTAGAAGAGTTAGAGAGCAAGATCGGTGAAGCGAAAAACATTATAGATGTAACACCAGAAACGAAATAAATTAAATGACCGATAAAAAAAGAGTGCTAACAAAGTTTAAAGAACTAGAATGTGCCTGTATGCGTAAATTTCGTAACATACCTTTTTTTCTTCTTTTTTCTTTTTCACTAAGTTTTTTATTCTTAAAAAAAGTTGTTCGATATTTTTGCCAATTAACCTGTTTTTGTGTAAAACGTATCGTACCTTTCTTTAAACTAAAAATATAACTATATCTTACATTTTCTGGGTCAAGCAACGCCCACTCACATATTTTAATAAAGTCATCACTATAACCTATTAACCAGTTGTGAGCTTCACACTTTATAAAAGAGGACTTTCTATCAGACTGATGGACAAGCACATCTTCAATGGCATTAATAATCACATACAAAAAAAGTTTCTGTTCTGGATTACGTTCTGTAAATACCACATCTTTCGAGTTTCGGTATCCGAGAACTTTTAAAACTTCAACAGAAGGTAAATACATTTAGTGACCATATGTTCTTACAAGATGAATTAACAACTCCTTGTACCTCTCACTATATCTACTACCTTTGTCTTTAAAATATAAATAATCGCCATAGACTGATTCTATAAATGCGTGTCGATCTTCTGGCTGCATTTGTCGTGGGTCGATAGTCCAGTCACTTGCTTCTGTATCTTTCATTAAATCTTCTAGAATATCGTACATCGACATTTTTTTCTTTCTCCTAGTCATCGTTTTAGTTTCTTCATTCTTCTATGTCCTAAACTAAATGTACTGGTTTGCGAATTACAGTTTGGACACAAGAAACGTAAATTCTTTAACCTATTGTCATTATTAACACCATTAATATGGTCTAAGACTAAAGTCAAGGTTTTACTTTGCCACATCGGTTCTATCTTACATAGTGCACATACGTAAGGTAGCAACCCTTCCATAAGTATTCTTTCTTTAACTCTGTGTCTTGGGTGCGANGAGTTAGCTACGAAAACCTTGNGATTNGGGATTTTTCGTAAACCAATTTTGAACGCTAGTGACATCTTCATGCCCTTGTTCCATGCTGTGTGTTTCTTGGACATTGACTAAGTTCAAGTTACCACTACCACCACAACTCTGACAAGTCATGGTATGACCACCAACAAATTTGTAGCCATTACCTTTACAGTCAGTACAAACGATATATCGCTTGTTACTCATCTTAATTTTTATTGGCTCGTGTTTCGTGTCTCGTACACTCTCTCTCCAAGCTTCATCCATCATTCCCATTATTCACTCCTCTCATTGTTATATTGTATATCCATAAACATACCACCATCATCTCGTAATCTTTTTTCTGTAATTTTAGCATATTCATCATTTAATTCTATCAAACTACTATGTCTTTTTAATCTATCCGATACCAGTGCAGTTGTGCCAGCTCCACCAAAAGGGTCTAATACATGACCACCTTCAGGACAACCTGCTAAAATACAAGGCTCAATCAAATCTGGTGGATAGGTAGCAAAGTGAGCTTCCTTGTATGGTTTGGTAGTAACAGTCCACACACTTCTTTTATTAGATTTTCCATCCTCACTAAAATTAGGTTTATCTATTGGTCTACCCTCTTGCCATCTTTCTTCGTTTGGAGTTCCTTTAAATTGACCTTTAAAAGCACCATTAAATTTATTTTTGTTTCTTTCCTCTGTTAATGGGCTACTTTCAACTTTAATAGATTCATTATCAAAATAATAATTTTTTGATTTGCTAAATAAAAATATATACTCGTGAGACTTGGTACATCTATCTTTAACACTCTCTGGCATTGGATTAGGTTTGTGCCAGATTATATCTTGCCGTAGATACCACCCATCTTCTTGTAAAGCAAAAGCAACTCTCCAAGGTATACCTATCAAGTCCTTAGATTTAAGACCCTCTAATTTATTACCTCTAGCAGTTGAAAATTCTGGTAAATCCTGTTTGGTTTTTGATACAGTTTGTTTTGGATACTTGCCATCTGCTCTGTAATTGTAATAAGTATCTCCTAAATTTAACCACAAAGTACCATCATCTCGTAACACTCTCCTGACTTCACGAAATACCTGTACCATATTAGCGACATACTCTTGTGGTGTTTCTTCTAAACCTAGTTGTCTATCTTGTCGTACTGCTCCACATTCAGGACATACTGTTTTATATATAGAACTAGCAATACCACCACTCTTTTGAGATTTTTTATGTCCAGTAATACATTTATCACTTGTATGATTAGTTCTGTAATGAGGACAGTTAGGATCACCACCTATCCAAGTAGCAGTACCATAATCTCTAAGACCCCAGTACGGTGGAGAGGTAACAACTGTATGAAATGTTTTATCTGATAGTGACTGTAACCTTTCTCTACAATCTCCTTTGTATATGGTTATAGTCATTTTTGGTCTTTACATAACTGATTTTTTAAGTCTTCTAATTTTATTTGTTCTTTTTTACATAAATAAGTTAAATGCGAATCAATAAGTTTAGAAATCATATTTGCAGGATTTCTGTGTGTCTTATCACACAATCCTTTTAATAGTTTATAGCTGTCTATTCTTATTGCTACAGTTCTCCATTTGGTAGTATCCATATTATCTCCTAAAATTTGGGTTCATAAATTTGTCCGTCAGCCATTAGTTTTTTATAGTGGTCTAATTGCTTTTGTATAAATNAAACATCATCTGTACGACCTTCCCACTCTGCATCACTCAATAATTCAGTGTATTTCTTTATTTCTGTTGCAATGCAAGTTAAATTTTCTTCTCTCCATTCTTTCATTTTTTCTTGTGTCATNTCCATTAAACTACACATAATNCTCCTCCTTATANANGTANCATTATTTTAGTGATACGATAAGAAAAGTCAAGNGNNGTTGACTAANNGNTGTGATNTNATNTAAATTTNNATTAAACGAAGGGATATTATGGATAATCTACTCGAACAAAAGATAGCTCTTGAACACCTTTGGACAAAAATGTATAGACATCATGGAGTATATACGAATCAGATGGTATATTTAGATAAGGCATTGTCTAACATAAGAAAAAAAATTATTGTCCACGATCAAGAAACTATGAAACAAAGAGTACACAATCAGATAAACGATTAGATAGTTTCTCCGAAATTATCACCTATCGCTACGTCTACTTTCATTGGAACTAAAAACTCCACACAACCCTCCATTTCACTTTTAATAAGATCAATATCTTTTTCATCTTTAATACTAAAACATAATTCATCGTGTATCTGTAATAGTGGTATGTGTCCAATCTTAGCTACATTTAATATTGCTTTTTTAACTTGGTCAGCACTACTACCTTGTATTAATCTGTTTAATGCTTTGTAAGTAAAAGCTCTTTTAATATTTTTTTGTCCGTATTTTGCTGATGCGTTTTCAAATCTTTCTGGTGTGTGTACACCCCAATCTTTTGGCTCCCATAAATCAAAACGACATTTTCTACCTAGTTTAGTTCTAATTACTCCTTCGTTATTTGCTTTGTCTGAACATTTATCTGCAAGTTGTTTTAAGAATGGCACCTTACGATTGTACTTGTCTATTAAATTAGTAGCTTCATCAAAACTCAAACCTAACATATTAGCTAATTTGTTTTTACCCATACCATACATTAAACCTAAACTAATTGCCTTTGCACTTTTTCTATCAATACCACAAATGTCAGCTACAGTTTGATGAAAGTCTGCTTCGCTGTCTTTATATGCTTGTACTATTTCTTCAGCTCCCTGATAACCAATTGCCTTACCATAGTGAACAGCGATGCGTGGTTCTTGTTGCGAGTAATCTAAAGCAACCCACTTCTCACCTTCTTCTGGCAAGAATAATCCTCGTATCAAGTTACCAAACTCTTTATTCCTAGCTGGCAGTTGTTGTAAGTTAGGATTGTTCATAGATAATCTACCACTAACCGTTCCACCACTATCACTTCTTAGTTGATTTATCTCGCCATGTATTCTACCTTTATGTGTATACTTGATAATACTGTTAATAAAAGTGTTATGAAATTTATTTAACTCTCTAGCATTTACGATTAACTTTGATATGTCGCTTTTGTTTTCGTTTAACCAAGCCTGTGTAAAACTAGGTTCACCACTTTTAGCTGTGCGTGGATATTCAATACCTAATTTATCATATGCAGTTGCGATACTTCTGGCTGCCCATATATCTATATCTCTACCAACCATTTTTTTTATAGCGTGTAAAGATTCTTTTTCTTTGTTCTTAAAATCTATTTTAAGTTTTTCTGCTCCCTCAACATCAACACGAATACCTCGTCTTCTCATCTCAATTAAGTGTGGCAATAAATCTCTTTCTAGTTGCCAAATAGTATCTAAATTTTGTTTACTGATTTCGTGCTTAAATCTTTTCCATAAGTCATACGTTAGTCGTGCATCTTCTTGAGCATACAAGCCAACAGATTCACTTGGCAGTTTCCACATTTCTTGTTTCGGATCAATTCCATATAGTAAAGCTGTTTCTCGTAAATCTTTTTCTGCTTTCATCTCACCCAAATATTCTTTAGCTAAAGCATTAAGAGAGTAACTATATTTATTCTCATCTAACAATGCACCTGCAATCATAGTATCAACTATTTCACCGTTTACTTTAATACCATAGGATTGTAACCACCCAACGTCATATGATGCGTTGTGAAATATCTTTCTACAAGGTAAAGCACAAATATCGTGCATATATTTGAGAACCTGTTCTTTGATTAAATTACCACCACCTAAATGTCCAAAAGGATAGTAAGCACTAAAACCTTCTGTAGCTACTGCCATACCAATGATTTCACCTTTGTTAAATGCCCAACCAGCTCCTAAACCATTGTTGATACCCTCATCTCTTGTTTCTAAATCGATAGCTATTTCTGTAGCACTTGATAAATCTTTATACTCTATCGGTGGTGACCACATAGTTTTCTTTTGTAATGGAAAAACTAATTGCATATATTACTCATATAACTTGTTAAGCCATTTCATATGCTTTTCCATCACATCTTGTGCTTTGTTTCTTACTTCAATTATTTGTCCATAGCCATACCAAACAGCATATCTGTCGTAATATTCATCAGTTCTTGGAATATATGGCATAAAAGTTTTTATCATAGGTCTAGTATTGCCATCTTTATATTCTACACCTCTTGAAGAGGTTGCGTTATTATTTACCCACATTATAATCCCTTTCTAAAATCATTTCGCAATAATGAATTGCTTTTAATATATCTTCTTTTTTTCCTTTGTGTGGATGTCTACAAATATATTTAATAACATTACCTTCAGCAAATTGTAATTTATTTGCGTTAATAAATTGTGAAGGTTGTATCTTAAAAATCTTATAATGTTGACTTCCTTTTTTCCACAAGGTCTTTTTCTCTTTCATACTCATCCTTTTGTTTTAATACAAAACCTTTTTTTAACAAATCAAAAAGTTTATGTTCAACCTCACATTTAGTTGGTCTTGTTTTAAATTCTAATCTTAAATTTATCACCCATTCTTTAGTCATGATACACCAATCCCACCTAAAGGTACATTATAAACTTCTCTTGCTTTTTTCATAACTTTAACACTAGGTTGTCTTTTTGATTTTAATAATAAATCTGCATAGGTATACGATATATCTAAATCTCTAGATAATTTATGTGCATCTATATTTCTTTCTTCAGCTAATTTTTTAATATTCATATTTATCCTTTCAAAATGGTGGTTTAGGTTTTAAAATAATTACATTGTCAGGTATCTTTTTTTTTCTTGGTAAATAAACTTCCACATAACTTTGACATTTAGGACAGTGTAAGTTAGTTACCATTTCATAATCTTCGTGATCGTCTATGTTGTGATCACCACCCCATATTAATTTTGTATTACAATGCCAACAATTCATACATTACACTCCTACGTCATCAATATTATCAAACAAATTTATTTGGTCTTTGTATGGTGTATTTATTCTTCGTTCTGCAATCTTAAAATACTCTTTTTCTTTTTCAATACCTATAAAGTCAAACCCCTCGTCTTTTGCAGCTATACCTGTTGAACCACTACCCATAAATGGGTCTAATACCGTACCCTCTTTCGGTGTAACTAGTCTGCATAAATATTTCATCAATTTCACTGGTTTCACTGTAGGATGTGTGTTTGCAGAAGGTTCTGTTGTAAACTTTTTTTCTACACCTTTCATATCTTTACTTGAAGTAGAACTCTTACCATTAAATACTTTCTCTTTAACAGGTAATTCATTTAAACCTTTGCTTTTTTCTGCCTTTGATGTTTTAGGACAATAAAAATATCTAGACCATTCTTCTTGTAATCCATTGTGCATAACATTTGATGGGTATCTACCTTTTGATGGATCATATATTGTATCTACATTTTTGTGGTCATTCCAACCAGAGTTTTGACCAAACTCTGTTCCTGCTTTTCTTACTCTACTTTTTGCATCACTATCACCTTCTATTCTACACGCATCTATATGTATCCCACCAGTTCTATGTTTCAATACATTTTCAACTATAGATTTTTCAGACAGTGGTTTTCTTGCAAGTACTATAGGTTCGTGTGCTGGTTTTAGTGCAGTTCCCCATCCCTCATATTCTGTATCTCCCTTATCAACAATTACTTCTTTAGTTGCATTGGTTAAATTTGGTCTATACCCTTGTTCTTTTCTAGTTTTAGAAATACTAACTTGATAACCACATTCTTTAGTTCCAATTACTTCTCTTTTATTACCTAATTTCTTATCTACTGCTTTTCCTATATTTAAACTCTTTGGAAACCCACTACCGTATAACCACATAATTTGATCACGAATATCAAAGCCAGCATTTTCAATTGCAATAGCCATTCTATGATATGTTCGACTACCAGAGAAGGCAAGTAAGTGTCCACCAGGTTTCAATACTTTCATAAATAGTTCCCAAGTTTCTTCACGAAATGCAATATCACCACCATCCCATTCTTTACCCATAAAACCTTTTGACTGCCTTTGAAACGCACCGTCTTTATCTTTTACTGATGCAGAACCTTCTTTGCCAAATCTTTCTACAATAGAGGTAAGATGATAAGGTGGATCAGTTACAATAGAATCAACTTGTATTCCATCGTTAACTAACTTCTCTACTTCTTTTAAACAATCACCATTAATTAGCATATTATTTTTTCTCTCTTAAATAATCTAAATAATCAACACCCATAGGATAGTTATACCTATAATCTGTTCCAAGTAAATGTAATCTTTTCTTAGCTCTAGTTACACCAACATAATAAACTTTACGTTCCTCTGATTGTTCTTGAGGATTTTTTCTACTAAAAGAAGAAACCCAATTTGTTTTTGAAAATATCAATACGTTATCTGCTTGACCACCTTTAACAGAATGTATGGTGTCTATAATAATCTGTGGATCACCATTTAATGCCTTTTGTCCNTATCTTTGTAGTAGTCTAACAAAGTAAGTCACTTGTGGTGTGTGAAAGTTTCTTTTTAATATTTCATACCAAGGTTTGTTGTAAGCCTCATCATTTAATTCTAATCCACACCAATCGATTAAACCATCAAAGTCATACTCCTGTGTATCTGGTAAACTTACCCAAAACTTTACAGAACGATAAGAGCTATCTTTTAATTCCCTAATATATTTAAACATATTTTCTGCCTCGTGTTTCGTGATACTTTTACCTTTACTAATTTTAGTCCAACTCTTAATCGCTTCCCACTGTTTGTTATCAAAAGATTTATTACCACGATTATCTGCAAAGTATAAGCCGGCATCTTTAGCCATCATTCGTAATTCATTAACCACAGAATTAACTCTACCTAGTATGTACCAAGTACCTTCAAGGTTTAAAGGCACCTCTCTAAAATTAAGATAGCGTTTAACATAACCATCTTTATCTGACGGATAATATTCTTTGTCTAAACTATCCATAATACCTCGTCTAATTATTTGTGAGAATTGATAGATAGCTTCACCAAATCTTTTAGTCTTTCTTANTATNACTTTACGACCAGGAAANTAAGTTGTGAAATATTTGTGNTCACTACCATTCCAACCATAGATACTTTGATCATCATCACCTGCTATGACTACTCTCTCAACACTATCTACCATTTTGTATATCAATGACCATTGTAATGGAGTAAAGTCTTGAGCTTCATCTAGTATCAATAGTTTTAGTTTAGGAAACTCTACTTCATCAATAGCTCTTGAAATCATATCTGTAAAATCTATAAAGCTATCTTTCTTNTAATGTTCATAAGTTGATATTTTTCTACAGTAAACATCTAAGGAATCTTTTTTATATGTTTCTTTTTTGTAAGTAAGCACTGGGTCTTGCATCGTGTTTCGTGATTTGTCATACACTCCTAATGACCAGTCTTTATATATAAAGCCATCATCAGATAATCTGGTGTCACTATTTTTAATGATCTTAGTTTGTAATGCAAAATCAATCATACAATTTTTAGGATCAAAAACTTCTTCTTCAAAGTATCGTCTACAATATTTATGTANNGTTTTAAATCGTTCAAAGTCTTTTACATCAAAATTAGGAAAAGTATTGATAGCTCTTTCAATAGCTTCATTAACAGCTTTGTTTGTAAAACTGATGTAGGCAATCTCACTAGGATGTACNCCCTTTGCAAGATACCTTTTTAGAATACGTTCAATCAATGTATACGTTTTACCAGTGCCAGGTGGTCCGTATATCTTAATCGTTTTTTTGTATATCGCTTTCTGCTTCTGTATCCCTGAACTTGTCATGATATGCCTCATCTAACTCCGTAACTTTATCCTTTGGTTTTGCTTGTATACTTTCGTGAGATATAAATTCTGGTAATGTTACAAACCATATATTTTTCTCACCCTCATAATAATCTTTTCGTTTACACCCTAATAAACGTAAAGCATCTGTTGTAGTATTAAACATACGAGATGCGTTTTTCTTAATAAATTTATCCAATGTTATCTTCTTAAAATAACATACATTTGTAGAAGTGTCCAAAACCACATAGCCATCTTTTAATTTATCGTAGTTATCTTGCTCTATGTGACTTTCAAAAAACTTCTTTAACGTATTGTACTTCTCTTCTTCTAACGTATCTTCAAACTTGTGTTGCGAATCTTCTACTGATCTCTCTACCACACCTTTCATTAGTAACTCAAAAGGATTAGGACCTTTTTTACTTTTCGGTAATGTCATCCAAAATACTCTATAACGTAATAATCTAGTTCTAAATGTTTTCTCATCTTTCATATCTTCTGGTTGTACCGTTATACGTTGACCTTGATAATTAAATTCATACCAAATGGTTTTTGTATCTTTAATAAAAGTAATATCGGTAAACTCATCTATGACTTCTGGTATAGCTTCACCAATACCTAAACGTCTTTGTTTGCATAATTCTTTATTACATATTGGAGCATACTCTGGGTGTTTTGGAGGACACTGAAAATCGTAATTACTTTTGTGTACACTTTTAGCTAATTGTGTTACCTCGTTTCGTGGTAAAGGATTGTGAAATATCTGACTGTTTCTACTGTGTGCTTTGTCTTCTAGTTCAGCTACCGTATTAGCATTATTCTTTTTCATTTCTAATACCAATACATTAAACAAATAATTGTTTCTGTTGTTACCTTCCCATCTCTCTTGTATTAATTTTTGAACACAAGGTGCATATGTATTCCACATACTTTCTGGTTCATATTCTTTTATTCTTAGTTTGTAAAAATCTTCTGGTGCTATTCTTTTTGTTTCTGCAATCTCAATAAATCTTTGTATTAATACAGGATTGTTATTATCATCATAAGCAAATTCCATACTACTATTCATATTCTGATAAGGCATATTTAATGCTTTGTTACAAGGAAATATTTCTTGTGCTAAAAAATATTTATCATTTATTTTTTTAAGTTTGTCGGATACTTTTTCAACATCTGCCCACTCTGTAAAAAATACAAATATATGTAATCCACCAGATTTAGATTTAACTGCTACTAAAGGTAATTTATAATTCTTGATTATATCAACATATTTTTTTTGTGAATAATTTTTGTAACTACTTGGGTCTACGTCAATACAACCCCACATACACTG
>FUFK010748191.1_pt1 | contig 11285 bp, 14 predicted proteins | sample 1021851 | NCBI WGS metagenome assembly FUFK01 (sample SAMEA51879418, study PRJEB19060) | metagenome
GCTGTAAACTGTACCCTCTCACCATTTATGTTATGAAATCTTGGCATAGTTTTCTCCTTTGTTTTTATTTATCATGATTAATTAATTCCGTAAAGTGTTATTGTTCCTGCATCTATGTTGCCTGATGACATGGAAAATTGAATAGCATCTATTGCTGATGTTGTATTAAAATATCCACCAACAAATGCATGATGCAAATTTTGTGTAGATTCTCCAGTTGGACCTACAAATTCTGAAATAAAATGTTTTACAAAAGTTGTAGAACTAGGATTAAAAAGATGTAACGTTCCTGCCGCAGAATCATCACTGGTATTTCCAATATCTTTTAATTGTTGTGCAGAAGTTGATTGTGCTAAATCTCTGTTTGCATAATATGAAAGTGCAGTGGCACTATTGCTTTCTGTGTGATATGCTTGAAAATAACTAGTTGTTTTAGTTACATTATAATTTGACCCAGTATCTGCTGAAGCATTAATTTGTAACTTTGTAGTATTAGTTTCTGGATGTATATCTTTAAATAAAAATAAATATTCTTTATATGTATTATCTAAAACAACATCAGAACTACCATTAACGAAAGATAAGGTTGCAGAACTAGAGGCTGTTAGTTTTTTGATAAATACCATATCACCTAATTGAGTGGTGGTGCCTACAGCCGTTGCTGATCTAACTGCTCTATTATTTAATTTAACTATACTCATTAACTGTCCTTTATCCCATAAAGTTTTATCGTACCAGCATCTATGTTACCTGAAGCCATTTTAAATTGAACAGCATCTACCGCTGAAGTAGTATTACCATATCCTGCTGCGAAACAATCTGATATGTAATTACCATTATACATCCCATTTCCTCTTGAAATAAAATGTTTTACGAATGTCGTTGATGAGGGATTAAAAAGTAATAAAAAACCATTTCCACTATTGTCATTATCATTATCAATAACATCAGTTAAATTTTGAAAACCAGTGCCTTGTGCTATATCATCATTAGTTTGATATTGTATTGATTCTGCAGCACCACCTTCACTATGATCTGCTTGAAAAAAAGTTGTGGTTTTTGTAACGTTATAATTACTTCCAGTATCTACGCTCATGTTAAAAGTAAGTTCTGTATTAGCTGATGCTGGATGAATATTAATATATTTAAAAACATAGATAGGATATGTACTATCTAAAACAACTCCACCACTACCATCTACAAATGATATTGTTGAATCAGAACTAGCCGTTATAGTTTTAATATGTGTTAGTGCACCAGCAGGCACACCAGCTAATTCTGTAACATCACTTATACTATTATTGTTATATTTAACTAACGCCATATAATTTTATTGTTCCTGAATCTATGTTGCCTGATGACATTTTAAATTGAACAGCATCAACAGCAGACGTGGTATTTCCATATCCACTTACAAAACTATTTCTAGTTGAATTATTAAAAATATATTCATTAGCTCGTGCCATAAACTGTTTAACAAATGTAGTAGATGATGGGTTAAATAAGTGCAAAATTCCAGAACAAGATTCATCATTACCATTTCCTAAATATCCAGTTAAAAATTGAAACCCTGTACCTGTTGTTAAATCATCTCCAGTTTGATAAGCAAGAGAGGTTGTGCCATCATCTTCTGTATGAAAACCTCTAAAATAAGTGCTAGTTTTACTGACATTATAGTTTGATCCAGTGTCTACACTCATGTTAAAACTAAATTGTGCTTGATCAGCAGATGGGTGAACATCAATAAATTTAAATATATACTCTTTGTAAGTTGAATCTATTCCAGAAGTAAAATCTATTGTAGCTGAACTTGATGCAGTTTGAGTAGATATTAAATTTAATGCACCCCCAGAGATACTATCAGGTATACTCGTGATTGCCGATAAAGAGTTGTTGTTGCACACATTGATTGACATCTGGTGCTCCTAACTTATGCCATATAATTTAAATGTACCTGAATCAATATTTCCTGTTGATGGATCAAATTGGATTCCTGTAACAGCACCAGTTTGATTAACTCGACCACCCACGTGAGCAACACTCATTCTATCATCAGATTGATGATCAACATTTTCAATATAAAAACTAGTTGTAAATGTAGTGTTTGATGGGTCAAATAAAGTTATACTTCCATTCATGGATTGATCNTTATCATTTCCAATTTCGTAATTATAACGAAAAGAGGNNTTNCCTGTGCTTTGCCATGTTATTGTGGAACTTCCAGAATGACGACCAATTGCACCATAAACATAATCATTTCCTGTCGTTACAGAGCCATCAACATAAAGTTTTCCATACATAGTAGTACCATCACCTGATACATGAACATTTGTGTATTGTAATACATATCTTTTGTAAGTGTCATCTATCCCTGACGTTATATCGACAGTTGAAGATGAAGATGAAACAGTTGTTGTTGAAATTAAATTCAATCCAGGTGTAGATTTTAACAAACTAAAATCAATTCTTTTTAATGTTCCAGCATCACTAATAAGTAACTCATCTGTATCATCGGGTGCAGATGTAAGAGCAGTTTGCCCTGATATAATATTATCATTTAATTTAGCAGCTGTTACCGTGTCGTCAGAGGGTGTACCTATGTTTAATACATCACCTAAAATAACTACAAAATCTATTACATCACCTGTTGCTAAGTTACTAGCAAAAGTGATTGTTGAACCAGAGATAGTAAAAGAACTACCTGGTTTTTGTAGGACACCATTTAAACTGACCAGCATGTGATTAGCAGTTTCTGGTGTAACATTAGTCCCTCCTACTTGTAAAGTGTAGGCTGCCTGTCCGTTTACTACGGATATAGCATCACAAACTTGAAAGTTTCCGACTACTGGTTGTTTTCCTATATATGACATTTATTCTCCTTTTTACTTAAAAATAATTAAAATTTATTATATATGCTTTTTGTTATTTTGGTAATATTATATTCATATTTTATATTATTTAAACGGCTTACCTGTTACCCAAGTCACTAATGAATTTCTTTCTCCTTTTGTTACAGGCATAACTTCATGTAATGTATATGAAGGAAATGCTATTAGTGCCCCTTGATCTTTCTTCATCATAACATAACTTTCTACACCATTATCAATATAAAGTTCACCACCCTCATATTCTTTAGGATCAGTAAGTTGAATTGAAATAGATAGTTTTCTAATTGGAAAACCGAATCCTTTATCAACATGTCTATTATATTTTCCTGATGGTGCTTTATAATTTGTAAATTGTAACCCTTCATTAATTCCAGATAAATCAAAATTAAAAAAAAGTTTATTAATGTGTAATGTAATGTCTGTTATTCTACGAAACACCCATGCCATATTGTCACCAGGAGTTAACCAACATATTTTAGAATCTCTAATATTATTTAATTTTTTTTCTTCATTATCTTTTCTTACCAAAGCATCATTTAAACCTTTGATTTTAGCAAGTTTAATTATTACTTCACATTCCTCTTTTGTAAATGCTTTTTCATAAAAAGCATAACTATGAATTTTATCTAAATAAAAATCCCAAGATAAGTTTGTTGATTTTTCCATAATTTATTTAACTAAAAATAGTTAAAATTTATTATATATCTAAAATCAACATCTTTAGACGTTTTACCTCTGTGTTCAATACTAGAATCAAATATTACAATTTTATTTTCTTCTGATCTAACAAACTCTATTTTATTACCTATTTTAAATTCAGTTCCCCCATCACAATTATTTAAATATAATATAGCAGTTTTACAATTAAAATTATTATCTATATGAAAATCAGAATTTTCATCTTTAAAAAAAACAGAGGGGGTCAAATTTGCTCTAACCTCTACTACAGCTTTTGAATTTAATTTATTTAAAATTGGAGTTATGTATTTAAAATACGTATCACAATTTATTCTATTATCATTATAAAAAGAATGTGTAAAATAACCTAAGTTATTTGAGGTTCCTTCAACCATGGTTTTTCTCTGATACCAAGCAAACTCTGATTGTGTAATGAGGTTTTGTAAGTCTTGAAAAAAATTTTTTTCAAGAAAATTTTTTATTACTTTCACGTTAATTATTCAGAAATTAAATCCCAAGTTTGATTAGTTTCGTTCCAAGTATACATTTCTTCACCTTCAGGTCTTACCACAGGTGATTCCCAAAGGCAAGTGGTTTCATTTAATATCCAAGATGGATAGGGTTTTGGTGGAATAAAAGCATCTTTATCTTCATCATAAGTATAACCAATTCCAGCAAAGTTTTTTCTAAAAGGTGTACCTCCTAATGCATGAACTCCACCTCTCGTATTATAAGAAGTTTGTTTCCAAATAGAATTTGGTTCGTTATATAAATTTTTTAAAAATTCAATACCAATAGATTCTTGCTCTATTCCATTTGAATCTTGTATTACATCATTTACAACAGATTCAACTCTTAATACTATATTTTGTGAATTTAATTTTGAAAATGATGCCATTATGTTGTGTAACTTCCTGAACCATTAAATTGTAAAATCGTATTACTTCCACTTGTTGTAACATCTGGACTTCCCGTTGTTGTGCCTGAGTAATTAGCAGTTGGTACACTTAAAATAACTACACCTTTTCCGCCAAGACCAGCATTTACACCACCTGGACCACCGCCACCACCACCACCAGTGTTAGCTGTACCAGAATTACCACCGCTGCCTCCGCCACCAGAACCTCCTGATCCTGCGTTAGCACCCCAATAAGCACCACCGCCACCGCCACCTGCTCTTGTGACTGAGGAACCTGTTATTGATGAAGCTGAACCAGCTCCACCAGGACCGCAGTTACTACCACTAGCATTGCTACCTACTGCACCAGCTCCTCCGCCTCCTCCTGAGGGATAAGGAGCACTAGTTGAATTTTGACCACCATTGTTTCCTTCTGAAGGTGTATAACCTCCAGCGTTACCAGAACCACCTGCATTTGTCCTACTACCATGTGCACCACCGCCACCACCAGAACCACCATCGTTACCGTCAGTTTGTCCATTAGGACCACCTGCTCCTCCACCTGTTGAAGTTATTGTGGTTAATCCTGATCCTGATATTGAAGAATTATTTCCGTTAGTTGAGGGCAAAATGGAACCACCATCACCTACTGTAACCGTAATTACAAATGATGAATTCATTGTTTGAGTTGATGTTCTGTATCCTCCAGCACCACCTCCACCACCTCCAGTAGGGTTTCCTCCAGCACCACCTCCAGCTATAACTAAAAAATCTATATCATGAGGTACGAATGCTTTAGCAGATACAGAGCCAAATCCTAAAACTTGATAACCAAAAGGCATTTATGTTCCTATTATTTTAAGCATCATTAAGAGCATCAGTAGTAAAGAATAATTTAACTCCTAATAATTTTGCATCAGCGGTTAAATCATCTGCTGATACATCTCTTTGTATTTGAAAAAAAACATACTCATCCGTACTAGGTGAACCTGCAATGGTTACTGCACCACTTTCCGCTGTAACATTTAAATCGTTTGCTGTTCCACTATGTGCTTTTGCAGTTGCTACAACTGTTGTTCCAAAAGCTGTATTAAGAGAACCATCATCTGCAAGTGCAACACCAGCTAATCCCCATGCAGTTGTGCCTGTATTAGTTGAGTTAGCAGTAAAAAATGCTTGAAAAGTTATTGTGCCTTCATTCCAAGATTTAGGAAATGCAACAGCAAATTGTGCAAATTCATCTGAGTCTTTATCAAAATCTAAAGTTTTAATCTCAGGTCCATTTGCTAATTCTGTTTGATCTAAATCTGCACAGCCGTTTGTAGAGTTAGGATACATGGCAACTGCTGGAACCCAAATAGTTTGTTTTCCATCGATTACTCCACTTTGAATATCAGAAGCTGTTAAAGGTATAGTTGCTGGTTCTTGTCCAATATAAGCCATTTTACGTTATCTCCATTATGGAAAGTGTTCCAGATAGTTTATCAGCGACAGAACAATCAACTCTTATAACATCTCCAGCTTCTAATACAACTTTACCACCTGATAGTAATTCTAGCGAACTTCCTGAAGGAATATTTACATCCTTAACAAGAAATGATGTACCATTTGAAGCGTTATTTGCACCAGCACGATTTGATGTCGTACTAACTAGTTCTACCTCTGCAGTCACTGCAGATGAGTGTATATTAGCCAATATCAATCCAAGCACAACTGTAGTTGTACTAGATGCGACAGTGTACATCGTAAATGGTGTACCTGCTGAGTTTGGTTCTGCAGCAAAATTTACTACTTTAAAAGTATTTGCCATTTATTTTCTCCTATTTACTTATATATATTATATAGCTATTTTTTTAAAAGTCAATAATTATTATCCTAAAGCTATAGCTAAAGCTGTAGGATCATCTGTTACAAATCCTTGTGCTGTCATTAAAGTGACAACTCTCGATAATGCAGCTTTTCTGTTAGTTCCACCTGCACCATCATCTACTATAATTAAATCTGATGTAGTTAAATCTGCACCAATATCTGTACCACCATCAATGTCTAAATCTACTAGAGGTACAACTCCATCTGGAAATACAGGTGCTTGACTAAATGTCACAACCCCACTTGATGAGATTGTCATAGCATCTGGATCTGAAGCTGATCCTATTTGACCATCATCGGCTATTCTAATATCGTGATTAAATACGGCTGTACCAGCATCCGACATATCTAGACTTAATGCTGTTATACCTGAGCCACCATCATCACCTTTAAAATTAATATCTTTATCTTGTGTTGCAACTGTAAAATCAACATCAGTAGAATTATTTGTTAATGTTAATATACTAGTTCCATCATCTTTAAATATTACATCAGCACCTCCAGCATCTAATACAATGTCTGTAGTTGCATCAAGTGTAATAGTAGAACCTGAATCTATTTCTGCAATAACTGGTGTTGTTAAAGTTTTATTTGTTAAAGTTTGTGTAGCTGCAATACCTGCAACTGTATCTGTAGTAGCTGGTAAAGTTAATGTTATATTACCAGAAAAGTCTGAGTGAGCAGGTGCTTGTAATCTAGCATAGTGAGCATTTGATGACTCACAATAAAAATCAATATAAGATTGTGCACCAGAGTTTTTAATTGATATGGCTCCTGATTGTATATCAATACCATTAGATCCATCAATTCTAACAACTCCACTTCCATTAGGTGTTAGAGTAATATTACCATTTGATGTTGAAACTATGTCCTCACCATTTACATCTAAACTACCACCTAATTGTGGAGATGTATCCTCTACTACATTTGATATAGCACCTGATGTAGCTAATCCTGCAACTACTGCTGATCTTGCAATCTTTTTAAGACCACCACCAGAAGTATCTATCGCTAAGAATACATCATCATTAGCAACTGTAGATATCTCTGATAATGAACTTACTGCTATTGAATTAAAATTTGTACCATCTGCAACTAATAAATTACCTGCAGTATTTGTACCCATGGTAATATCATCACCTGATACTGTAAGATCTCCAGAGATAGTTAAATTTCTAAGACCAGTTAAATCTTTATTAGAATCTACTATCACTGCTTTTGATGCACTTACAGTTCCTGCTGTAATACCATCAACTAGATTTAATTCTGCTGCTGTTGAAGTAACTCCGTCTAGTATATTTAACTCAGCAGTTGTGGATGTCACTCCATCCATAATGTTTAATTCTGCTGCCGTTGCAGTTACACCATCAAGGATATTAAGTTCTGCCGCAGTAGAAGTTACACCATCTAATATATTAAGTTCTGCCGCTGTGGCTGTTACACCATCCAATATATTTAACTCAGCTGCAGTTGATGTTATAAGTGTTCCATCTAAATTAATAGCATCGACATTTGCTGTACCATCTATAAATAAATCTTTAAACTCAAGAGAGGAAGTTCCTAAGTCTATATCATTATCTGTTACAGGTACGATAGCACCATCTTGTATTTTAACTTGTTCTACCGCAGCAGAAGATACTTCTACATAAAATTCTAAATGGTTATTAGTTGTATCTACTAATATTTTATTATTACTATCAGCATCTCTAAGAGTGCTAATAGGTCCACCTTCACCCGCAGTACCATCATGCGAGTGTCCTGTAGTTGCGTGAAATGCAGCCAATACTTGGTTAAACTCATCATTAGAATGAGCTGCAAGTATAGTATCACCTGTAGTGAAACTTGACTGTCGTGCTGAATAACCTGCCATTATCTTCTTCCTCCTGGGGTAAATTCTAATTGAAATCCTTTAACTGAAAATGAGTCTGCACTATTCTGATCATCTATCTGTAGTGCCACTGCAAATCCAGATCCTTCTACTGTTTGTCTTACTAATGGAACACCTGATGCATCATATAATGAACTACCATAAACTGCAGCACCATATTGACCAGCACCACCTACACTAGGTAATGCTATCTTCTCTGGTTGTGGGCTATTCTGGTCATCATAATTATATCTAAGGGCTAAGTTTGCATCAATAGATGTCCCCTCACCTTCGTAGTTTAAATTAACTCTCTGCATATATTTTCTAACACCTGGATCTCCCATTACCATATCAGGTGATCTATATACTGCCTGAATAGTAGTTGTAGTTGCACCTGTTGCAAAAGTATTTCCTGTTTCCATTTTATAGATGAATCCATCATATCCACCAAATACCTGTGTTTCCACGTTACTAATAAAATCTGAATCTGTACAAGCAGGTTTAATACCTACCATATCTGCATATTCAAATCCTATAGCACCTGTATTAGGATTATTTTTTAATACACCTATAATTCCTTTTGATGATAGTTGTCCTCTAGCTGTTACTGGATAAAATAATCTATATTGTGATTTTGATCTAATTACAACAGATGATATTCTATCTAATGTAACTTCATCAATTCTAGATTGTATCTGTCTAGATATAGATCCTAGTTCAACGTCACCAATTCTAGCCGTACCTGCGATAGTTCTTAAACCATCTGGTGCTAAGAATATAACATCACCACCAATCTCCTGAATACTACCACCATCTCTACATCCAATATTTCTTGTAACTTCTTGTACTGCAAAATTACTAGATGTTGTTCCAGTTAATTTATATATTCTATCCTCACAGAATATAATTAATTCATTCCTAAATACTTTTAACCCTACAACAGCGGAGTCAACTTTAAATGATCCTGCACCACTAGCAGTTGTAAAATTATCCTCTTCAAATGGCACACTGAATATAACTTCTTGTGAATTACTTGCACCAGCATAAAACATGTGGTTTTGAAATGCTTTTACAAATTTAGGATTAGTTGGTGCTGTTCCTCCACCTGTTGCATTTACAACATCAACTGCAAAACTAGAATTTATTATCTGTGCAGGTGAGTGTCCTGTGGCAATAACTAATTTATCTGTGCCATCAAAATTAAATTTTTCAAAATCGTATGCTCTAGTAGATGTACCTAATCCAGTTGTTAGAGTTGTAAAACTACCACTAGTTGTACCTCTATGTATATCACCACCTCTAGCAGCTATAACTTGACCATTAAATATTATTGAACAATCAACAGTTAGACTACTATTACTAGATCCTTGTGGTACAATTGTAGTATTATATTGAGCAGTACCACTTACACGTCTATATCCACCTTTTATATCAGGTTCAAAATTTTGTAATATAAGTGCTTCTCCAGGTTGCATAGAGAATACATCTTTATTTAATGTTAATCCTCCAGCACAACTTACTACAAATGGTGATATTAAATCTGTAGTTGGCATTATCTATCTGACATTACATTATATATTCTAACATCTGATCTCATATAATCAGCCTTAGTAGAATAATCTGTTTTTAATAATCTTAACTTTCTTTGATAATCTCTATCTGCTAATTGTGCATGTTGTGGATCTGATCTAAGCATATATGTATAATACTTTGCTCTGTCAGTTATTAATCCTGCAAACCTATCAGGCAAACTCATATTATCACCATGTGCAGATAAATCTGTATGTGTTGTATAATAATTATATGATAATGTTAATTCATCATCACTTGGTATTGGAGTTACACCAAAAGCTGTAAAGTTTGGTAGTATATAAACTTTTGCTGGTGTTCCAAATACATCACTATCATTTCTATCATCTATCGATTTATAATTTTGTAAATAATCATCATATGATATATATAAAACTTTCTGTCTAGTTACATCACTTCTGGAACATCTAACATAATCTACATCTAATTGTACACCAGATGCTTCTAGATATATAAATGAAGATGTTGATGTTGCTGTAAATCTAGTATTTAATATAGCACCTTGTCCAAAATCAGATACAGTTAATGTAGTATTTAAATTCTGTGTTCCACCTGCTGAAGTTCCTACTCTTACAATTAATCCAGTACCAGAACTATTTACATCTAAAACTCTAACTTGTAATTTATATTCTTTATTTACAGTTGTAGTAATAGCTTGATATGCTGCTGAACTATTTAGATTTAGTCTACCATTACCACTAGAGGTATGAGAAGGTGATCCATCACCAGTAGTCCAGTTATTTATATTAGATGCAAACTCACCATTAGTTACTAATTCTCTTGGTGCAATAGTAAATGAATCTCTATCTATCTTTCTAAAGTCTGCTGGAAAATCATATTCATTATCTCCAGTAGTTAAATTTTGTGTTGTTCTTGCATATAGTAAAGGTATCTCAGCTGCCTCGTTATAGATATCATTAATACCTTTATTAACAAAATCTTTAACAGCAGTTTGTATACCCCTGCTAGAGGCAAACGTGCTTGATGTTAATTCTGTTTCGTTAAGTTCTCTAAGAACTTTGTTTGTCAGTGTTAGGTAAGTTGTTGCCATGCTGTAATAAATTTAAAATTTTATCTAATTTTTTCTCTTGATCATCAAGTCTTTTTTCTAATTTGATAACCCTCATAGTATTATCAGCTGGACCTAATGGTATAATTCTTTGTCCTGTACTAGCTCTAGTTTTTTTTGTTAAATCGTGAATAGCCATAAATCTCCTAAATATTATAAGGGGTATAAATTAAAGGGGGCATATAGCCCCCTCTAATATTAAACAGATTACACAGCAGTGTCGTGCTGAGTATCTGTATTTCTGTCAGTTTCGTCAATACCTGATACATCACATAGTACCGCAAATACACGGATTTTACCCGCTGCTGCATCTGCACTTAGCACTAATACATCAAGAGTATCCGCACTTGCAACTATAGTTCTAGCTGTAGCTGTTGGTGCAGAGAATCCTGTAGCGTTAGTATCTCCATCAACGTATCTGTCAAC
>FUFK010040259.1_pt1 | contig 11284 bp, 4 predicted proteins | sample 1021851 | NCBI WGS metagenome assembly FUFK01 (sample SAMEA51879418, study PRJEB19060) | metagenome
GAACCAACAACAGTTACTGGTACTGCACAAACTACAACTGCCCCTGAGAAAACTGTTGTAGCAATACCTTACACACCCACTGCAGCTACCAACTTTTATCTAATTGGTATCTATGGTAATGACAGTGATGGTAATTCTATTGCTGGTGTAGTGAGAAAAGCTGATGCTGTAGGTACAAATAGTGCTACTTTTAACGGTATTAATATAGCTAGTAACGCTAAAGTTGTAGTTGGTTATAGGTATACAACCCTTATAGAGCTACCTACATACTATTATAACAAGGGACAGACTAACTATGACCTTGATGGAGAGCTACGTATTGCTGGAATCAACTTTGAATTAGGTGTATCTGGCCCTATGCAGTTTCATCAAGACCCTGTATATGCAGATATGAGCTCTTATGTACAGTATGAGTCTGGTATGCTAGCTAATGCTAGTAACTTTAACAAGCCTCCATCTGAATTACATAAGGCGGTAAGAGTACCTGTCCATAAGAAGAACGATAAATATACTATGCAAATACAAATACCCGACCCATTTTCCACTGCCCTACTCTCAGCTAGCTGGGATGGCAATTATTCACCAAAACGACATGTACGAAGGTAAGTATATTAAGACCTGCACTCCTGAGTTAGCTCTCAGTGTGGGTCTTAACTTACGCTATGAAGATAGACGTGAGACAGAGCAAACCTCTGGTCTAAGTGCTGAGGCTTCTATTATAGAGTCTTATTACAACTCAACATTTTCCGTGTATTTTACGGTTCCCAACGGCAAGGCTGCTGGAGTGGCGGGAGTGACCCCGCACAATATAATATGGATGTTATGTACTGATGCTAGCACAGAATATCCTCATACATTTGTAAGAGAAGCGAAACGCTGGGTAAACAGTTTACTTAATCCTTATTTATGTAACCAAGCAGATATGCGGAATGAAGCACACATAAAACTACTAAAACTTCTAGGCTTTACCTTTGTTAATTATCATGTATACAATGGAGTACCCTTAATACAATTTATTAAACCATGTGCGATCCCCTAGTAATTGGAGGCGTATTAGGTGGAGTACAAGCTATAACAGGCATACAAGAGCAGAACAGAGCACATCGAAATGCAGTTGCTCAAGTAAACCGTTCTAATGCTATAGCTAGGCAAGACTACCTAAATAAAATCCAAATTTCAGCTTTTAACGATCAACGAAAAGGTGAAGTATTTACTGCTCAACTACAAGCTGACGCAGCTTCAAGAGCAGCATACTATAAACAAAAAGAAATAAATCAGGCTGAAGCTACGAGAGCACTCACAGCATCAGACCAAAAACTAAGAGAACGGATAACCGAACAAGCGTTCGAGAGTCAAGCTAACCTTGCTAAAGCTATACAAGCTCAAGGTNCAGTACTGGCTAGCGGACAGCAAGCAGGTCAATCCATGTTATTATCATTACAAGAAGCCGAACGTGACTTTGGTTTCAAACAAGCACAAATAGATGCTACAGTATATGACGCTACTAAGAACTACGGTATTGAGAAATATGGTATTGACTTAGATCAGTATGGAGCTAATACTAGAGCACTTAACGCTATCACAACAACTGCTGCTGTAGCTCCCTCAGCATCCTTTAAAACCGTTAGACCTATTAAACAAGCAGCACCAGAAAAACCATCTGCCCTTGGGCCAATCCTTGGAGGGTTCTCTACTGCTATTAGTACAGCGGGTACTCTCGGTGGTAAAGACTATTTTGCAGATAGATTCAACTGGTAAACTATGGCATACAAAAGATCAACAAAAGCACAAGGATTTAGACAGAGGGTTGTACCAACTAATGAAGTTAGCAAGTACACAGACCTAGCTAAGTCCTTAGAAAAAGAACGTAAATCTACAGTAACAGATTACAAAGTAGCTGCTAACGAGCAGATAGCAGAGATGAAACGTCTCTCTGGNTTGGAACAACAAAATGATGTTTACGAGTTAGCAAACCTACGTCAGTTTAGTAAAACCCTAAACAGCACGTTAGAGACTGTTGCTACAAATATCATTAAACCTATCACACAAAACCAAATACAAGATGGTATAAACACTGCTATTCAGTGTCAACAAGGCGACCAGTCAGCATGTGAAAAGGTTAAACTAGATGACGACCAAGAACTACAAATACAAGCTCAAGTTGCAAAACAAAGAACTGAGGTTAGTCAAGCAACTGATAAGATACAACAAGAGTGGGACGAAGCTGGCTTTGAAGCCGACTTACGTCAGAAATACAGGCTGTTAAATCTAAAGAAACAAAACTCAAACTTTGCTTTAGGTTACAGACGTGGTATGTTGATGGAAGCTGCTACAGGTTGGGATGCTTTTAGAGATAGTGTTTTAACTGGTAATAGTGATGACCCTCTAGTAGACGGAGAGGTTGAGTATGAAGGTGAAACATATAGAGTTGGTGATTATTACAACATTAAAAATAATGAAGTTAAACAGTTAATTGTAGGTAGATTACAAGGTGAATATATAGCTCGTAACGGAGCTGGTTTAAACAAGTCGATGGTTAATAAGTATCTCACTAGCAAAGTTGTTGAGAGAACTAATATATTTAANCAAAACGANTTTAATCAAGCACAACGAGATTATGCTAGCCAACAACTAGATGATTATAAANATNAATTTNTAAACNNTTATTTTANTGATTTAGATTCTGAAAATGGACAAGCAACAGCTCAGTTAGGAATACAAGAATTTCTTAATAATGCTCCTGGACTTATGTCAGCTCTTAATGTTGAAGGTAGTAGGTATACTGCATCTAAAACTAAGCTTATAGAATTTCTTACTGAGACTCTTACAAGTGAAAAGTTTAAAAACGTAGATGATTCTGAAGAATTATTGTCATTTTTAGAACAAGATAAATTTTACATTGCAGGTGTATCTAAGAAAAACGCTGATGGTACATATGAGCTATCATCACTGTCTGACTTGTTTGGTAGTGATTTAGATACAGATGCTTTAAGGGCAGAGGTATTAGAGTCCATATCTAGTGAGGCTCGTAAAACATTAGCTGGTAAAAAGATTCAATTAAACGAAGAACTAGATGCAGTNTTTATAAANAATGGAGATGATATTGTAANTCGTCAAATAGAATTAGCAGANATTTATCAAAAAGANGAATACTATGGTAAGTATTGGGCTAACGCTATTTTTAAACAACGTGACNCTAGTTTTGTAGTAACACCTCCTTTNNATGAAGTTGAAAGTAGGAAGNTAATGAAAGAGCTTGAAGAGCAATACGATGTNAAAAATGGTGGTAANATAAATATATTTAATGTTAATGTACAACGTGTAGATGCTAACGTTTTAGCTGAGTATAAGGACAAAGGTGTATTTGGCGATCCTTATGAGGGTGATGAAGGTGCTAAGAAACTACATGAAGGTGGTGTCTCAAACTTAGAAAAAATTGTCAAAGATATATTTGACGAAAGAGAACTACCTGAAGGTGAAAAAGAATTACAAACAGCAGCGTTTATAAATTGGGTTTCGCCTAAAATTTTATCAACAGCACGTAAATACTCTGAGTTAAATGGCACTGATATAAGTGATGGTATACAGTATGCTGTTGGATACTATACACAAAAATTAAAAGCAGAAAATAGTTTTGGTGGTCTTACACCAGATAACGAACCTACTTTAGCTGTAGAAGATGCAGGTGATATTTCTTTACTAATAGACACAAACGGTTTTGGTGATGAGATATATACTAGCTCTACTAAGGGATTAGTTTCTGTAGACAAACAATCAGAGTTACATTTAGACATACTACAAAAAGCTAGTGATGGTGTAGCTAATAACAACGGTTACATATTTAAAAAGAATAGTATAGTTAAAGCACCTGTGTTTTTTAAATTAACAGANGATGNNAGACCTGGAATTATNTTTGAAGNTTTAAGTANAATTGANCCTNTAACAACTCACCCTGCTATTATTTATAACGATCAAATTGTTTTAAATGGTGGTAAGGCAGTAGAATGGAATGACGAAATAAAAGCAGAAATTGAAGAATGGAAAAATTTATCGGTAGATACTAGAAAAGCATTAACAAGTAATGTTGATGTTAGAGTTAACACAGCGTTGAAGAAAGAAGGATATATTTCTTTAACTGATCTAACCCAAACTTTAATTACCCCAGACGGTAGTATACCTGTTAGAGAAGATGAGTATTCTTCATTATTAGTACAAGCTAATGTGACTGATACTTATACTTACGACCAGTTTCTAGCAAGACCAGATCTTGTAGAAAGAGTCATTAAGAAAAAAATGATGAATGGTCTAGCTCTTATTCAAGGTACTACTAATAACAACAACGAAACCATACGTAAGTTAACTGCGTATATGATAACTGGAGATATTGAAAATTGGAATAAAGGTGACTTTAGTAACTATAGTTTAGAAGCACTTAATGCTTATCACAGTGGTAATAATGAACGTCTTAATAGTATATTTAATAATAATGGTCTTTCTCTCAATAGCTTTAACGTAAATGTACCATTTGCTAGAGATATTATTGACACAGATACTGATAATGTTCTTAATATAGATCTAACTACAGTAACTAGCCTTGAAGATTTAGAAGCAACACTAGCTAAATTTAACGAGTTAGACGTACCAGAACAAAAAATAAACATAAGAGAATATACACCAAGCGATAATCCATCTGGTATGCTTGAAGGGCCAGTAAGTTTCCAACTACGTAGAATCTTAGGTAAAGGTTGGGAGCGTGTACCTAACCCAGAATATGAAAGATACATAAAGTTTAAAGCAGATTTAGAAGAGAAAATTTATGTTTCTAATGTTTTAGAAAACGGAGTAGGTTTCCTTTGGGGTAATCTTGATGATGGTAGTATACAAGCTTCTTACATGAGTATGTATAGCAGTCCTCAAAAGAACTTTGACTATGTGTTCTTACCAGCTGTAGAAAATATAATTGGTAAAGAAAGATTAGATAGTATTAGAGAAAAAGGTCAAACTACTGATGGTATACTTGAGCTTCTTAAAATGGAACCAGAGTTTAGTGGTGTAGATACTAGCAATTTAGAAGCTAGTTTTTTTACAGAAGATACTCAAGAACAGATAAATAACGAGAAAAAGTTAGAGTTAGAGATTGAAATGCTAGACATTATCCATAGCGGTGAGTCAACAGTTGATGTAACAGGTGATGGTTATGAAGCATTTAATCAAGGTGGTTCAAATGAAGGTAAAACAGTTGAAGGTTTTAGTGGTACTTACGGGGATCACCCAGCAAATACTGGAAAGAAACTAACTGAAATGACTATTGGGGAAATTTTAACTAACCAAGATAGTGGTTACAATACTAAATTATACCCTTTTACCAAAGAAGGTACTGAAAAATGGCACAAATCAGGTGGCATACATGCAGCGGGTAGATACCAATTTACAAGAGTAGGTCTAAGAGAAGCTTTAAAACGTTCAGATCTTAAAGAAACAGACCTATTTAATGAGGAAAATCAAGATAAATTGGCAATGATTTTATTAACACAAATAGGGTCAAGTCAATGGACAAGTATGAACGGTAATGAAAAGTTAAACGAACTACTTAAAAAATACAAGTCGATCAAATAGCCCTACGGGACTGAAAATTAATGGAAGACAATTTAACAGAATTTGAAGGGAGTCAAGTTCAAGGACTTGATTTAGACATCCAAGATGATGACGATGTCCTTTCATCACTTAATGTAGCAAACGAAACAGCTAAAAGATTAAACGATTCTCGTCTTGAAAGAGTNGCAGATGTTGATGAAGCTAATGCTGCATTAATAGAACAACAAGAAGAACAAGCAAAAGATCAAGGTTTTATTGCTGACAATCCAGTACAAGCTGTACAGGAAGTTGGTAAAGCCTTATACGGTGGAGCTACAGACGCTATAGAAAGCATAGGTAGTTTTGTTGATCTAACAGGAGATACGATTATGTCTATCTCCAACCGCATACAGGGTAACCCACAAGAATACGGTCAAAACCCTTTTGCATTTAGAGAATATCTAAACGAAGGTGGAGCAGACCCTGGAATCTTAGATATACCAGACAAGTATGAAGTAACAAACTACTCTGGTGCAGGTAAATTAGTAAGAGGTTTAGTAGAATTTGGTTTACTAACCTACGCTACATCCCTAACAGGAGGAGCTATGGCTCCTACCATGTTTGGTAAGTCAGCACAATTTGCTAATAAAGTAAGAGGAGCTAAACTATTAAGGGGTGCATTAAAGAATAATACACCATTAATTGGTGGTATGGTTAGAGGAGTAGCACGTACAGGTAAAGGATCTAAGTTTATTAGGTTTATACCTAAAGGTGGTCAAATAGCTGCAGAAGGTTCTATTGCAGATCTTATCTCATCTTCTTCTGACTATGGTAATATGGCTAATTTATTTAATGAATACGCCCCTTGGTTACCATTCTCAGAGTTTTTGTCTGTTGACCCAGATAAAGACAACCCTTGGACAGCTAGAATAAAAGCTATNTTTGCTGGTGCAGGTTTGAATATAGCAGGTTATACTCTTGTAGGTTTTGCTAGAGGTAGATATGCAGCTATAAAAGCTAAAAGAGCTGGTAAAACTATAGATGAAGCTAATACAATAGGTAACAAAGTAATGGATGACAGTATCCGTAACGATGTTGCTGAAGAGTATAAACAGCGTAATGATCTTAAGAAAGAAGATATAAAAAAAGGAGAAGGTGTACCAGAAGATCCTTATGGAGATTACATACAACAACATCTTGACAATGACGAACTTGGAAAGTTATATAAAGGTCTTACTAAAGGTAACTTAGATGAAGTTGTTGGTAATGATGCTTTCTTTCACGGAAGTCATGCTGGACTTNTAGGAGACTACCCATACCTAAATCTTAATGAAAGAAGATGGACAGANGAAAACTTATTTGGTAATGGTTTTTATTCTACTGATGATTTAACTGTTGCTGCTGTTAACCGTGACCCTACAAAAGGTTTGGTTATTGCACGTGATAAAGATGGATTAAAAAAAGTAGTCTATAGACTTAAGCAAAAAGGTAAAGTAAAATTTTTAGACGCTGATAAACTGTATAACTGGAATAGTAAATCTAGAGAAGTACAAGCATTTAAACGTGCTGGTTTACTAGATGACACTGGAGAGTTTGCATCAGCGTGGCCTACTGCTGGTAAAGTAACTTATTCACAATATGTTGATCTTATAAAAGAAAGGCAATACTATCCCCGTGAGGAAGTCACAGCGGTACTGGACGAGATTAATAAAAGTTTAGCAGAGCTAGGTTATGGCGGTATTACATATACAGCTAAACAAGGTGACAAGTCACATAGAGTTAGAGTTTACTGGGATCCTGATAATCAGATTGATTTAGATAGGTACAACCTTGCTAATCGTTCTGAGTTTGAAACTGAAATGCCTATTTTTTGGGAAGGTAATTTTAAATTTAGACCTCCTAGACAACCTTATAAAACTAACATTGAGGCTGGTAGAGGATTAGAAGGTAGTAGAGGTGCTCAATATCTAATTGATAGATTAGGTAAACGTTTTATGGCTAAGGGTGTAGATGAAGCTGAAGCTATTGAAGTTCAAGAATTTATAGAACTTATAGGTGAAAGATTTTTTGATGATGTTTCTTTATCATTTACAAACAAGCTTGGGCCAAAAGGTAGGTTTAATTTTGGTAACAAATTAGTTGAGATACAACAAAGAGCTATGGAAGAAGAGGGTCTAACTGAGGTTATGATTCATGAACTATGGCACAGCTTATCTAGATATTTACCTCAAGCTGACGTTAAAAAATTAAATGTAGAATTTAAAAATAGAAAAGCTAAATGGTTAGCAACTGGTACAAAAGACGTAGAATTATTTAACAAAGGTAGATATACTTCTACTAATTACAGATATAAAAATATAGACGAGTGGTTTGCTGAAACCATGTCAGATGAGTTTTATACATATCAAAGAGAAACTGCACAATATCAGCTTGCCCCATCAGGTACTTGGAAGCGTCTAGGACAAGAGGTATCTATCTTACTTAAAGATATGTATGCTACGGTTGCATCAAGGCTTGGAGGGTCACAGGCAAGGCGTATATTTGGTAATTATAAACGCCAGAGATATACCGAAATGCGAAGAAGTTATATGTTTCCAGAGCCAACGACATTAGAATTTGAACAAATGAGAATGGAAGGTTGGAATCCAATTATTGATGATTGGGACGAGATCACTTCGGCAGAAACTTTTAAAGAGATGACCGATGGTGATGACTTTAAACGTCTTAAAAAAGATGAGCTAGAAAATTTAGCTAAGAATAAAGGTGCTCGTAAAAATGATGCTTGGGATGAAACTACAGGTAGATCTAATGCTGGTAAGGACACTGACCCAACACCTGATCGTAACCCTAATAACTTTCCAGATGATGAAAAGACTGTCTTCCCAGATGGTAGTGGTGACTTAAAAGATAAAACTAAAAAGTTACTTAAGGAAATGATAGATCAAAATGGTAGTACATCTAACCAGATTTTGATAGAAAGACAGATTAGACGACTTGCAGATGGTAGTGAATCACTATACAAGTTTGTCAAAGAATTTTCTACAAAATTAANTGACGAANTTTTTGANAACCTTAANAACTCATNTGACNATAATAAAGTACAGTCTGCTATATTAAGNCAAGCTGAAGANNTATATGCACGTATTGACGCTGATATAAAAGGCGGTGGTACAAGTAAAAATCTAAATGATTATTTTAACAAAAACCCAAAAGATCGTATAGAATATGTACACAATGGTAATAAGGTAGTTACTGGTACAGCAGAGCAAAAGGTAGCTTTAGAGTTAGTTGTACAGACACTTGCTAAACGTGCATCTATGTTTGCTACAGGAGGTTTAGACCTACCCGCAGGTGCTAACAAAGTACGTCAAATTAAGCATGCCAACGATTCTTTAGTAATTGCTTTACGTGAGTATAAGAAGATTGGTTTTATGACTGGTAGTGAGCTAGCAAGACAAAATCCAAAAGGTAGATTATTACCAGAGGATGCTAGACGCTTAATTGAAAGTGAGTTAACAAAAATTGATGAAGATTTTGCTGCTTTCCAAAAAGAATTAGAACGTTTAACTAAAGAAGGTGATGATTCTCTACGTGCTGACCTATTAGAAATGCACGCTCTTAGTGGTGGTAAAGTATTTACTTATGATGATATGACTCAGTTTATGAGAGTATTATCTAAGGGTGGTAGATTTAAAGGACAAAATTATAAGTCTGGTATACGTGANCAAATGCGNGGTATGTTCTACAACTCTGTGTTAAGTAGCGTACGTACACCAATNAAAGCTATTGTAGGTACTAACTTCTTAGCATTANTGAGACCGTTNCAGGCATGGGTAGGTGCTGCGATGGGTGGTAATAAACAAGAAATGNTTATTGCTGCAGCNCAGATACATGGTATTAACGAAATGTTTGCGGAAAGCATGAAGATGTTTAAGCATAACTGGGATTTAGGTATTAATAGAAAAGCACAAACCTATGTAGGTAAGTTTAATGTAGAGACTAATACTAAAGAATTTAAAGATATGGCTAAGTTTGTTTANAAGTANGGTACTCCGTCTGAACAACAAGCTTACAAAATAGCTGAAACTTTATTAGACTTTAACAATTCACCTTGGGTACGCTATTCACAAAACGCTATGGGAGCTGGAGACGCTTTAGCTAGAAACCTACTAGGTAGATTTGATATGCGTATGAAAGCTGCTAGAGCTGCGATAGATCAAGGTGTAGATTTAGACGATGTAATAAAAGTAGCAACAAATACTGANGAAAATTTTAGGCGACAAATTTTTAAGAAAGATAAATATGACATGTGGGTTGTCTCAGATAAAGCTGCNTCTATGGCAGGTGATGAGATTGCTCTAACTAAAGCCCTTACAGGTAATTTAAAGGGTNTAGAAGCCATNGGACAGCTCACTGGATTCCGTTTATTCTTCCCATTTGTACGTACTGGAGTCAATGCTATTGACCTTACATTCCAACATACCCCTGGAATTGCTAGATTTCATAGCAAATACAAGGACTTTATGGAGTATGCAAGGACAGGAGCTAATGCTGACTACTTAATGAAAGAATATGGTGTAGCTAAAGCAGATATACCTAACCAGATAGCTATTCTTAAAGGTAGAGAAGCTACAGGTGCTATGCTAGTGTCCTTAGCTGCTGGTGCTGCTATAACAGGCAACATGACAGGTATGATGCCTTACGATAAAGAGACTAGAGACCTTTGGAGAGCTAATAAAATACAACCAAACTCATTTAAAATAGGTGATACATACATATCTTACGGTGATATAGAGCCATTTAACAGTATATTAACTTCTGTTGCTAATGTTATGAACTATCAGTACGCTTTAGGCGAAGATGTTAGGGATAACATGCTAGAAAAGATAATGTTTATGGCAACAGCTGTGCTTGTTGACAAATCTATGTTAGCAGGTGTAGAAGATCTTGCTCAAGTTCTTAGTGGATCAACAAGTGAGATACAATTACAACGTATTGCAGCTAAATTAGCTAGATCACAAGTACCATATTCTGGTTTAAGTGCTCAATTAGGTAATTTAGTAGACGAAAATGAGCGTATATCTAGAGGATTCTTTGAAACTCTTNTTAAAAGAGACCTTGCATTTAAAACATCACTACCTGCTAAGTACGATATACTAGAACCTGGAAAAGAAGCCGTAAAGTTTAGTGCATATACTACTAACCCATTAATGAAACTATGGAACTCATTGTCTCCTGTGGCTATAACATACGCAGGTAACAATAAAGTTAAGAAAGCTTTACGTGATATAAGCTTTAACTTACCAGAAACATTACGTACATGGAANGGTGAAGAGCTTAATTCATTTGAACAGTCTGAATTACAAAGATATTTAGCTGAAAGTGACCTATATGAAAGATTAGATAAACTAATAAGTTCACAAAGTTGGCAAAATCAACTAGAAGAATATAAAAGATTAGGTCTAATGAAACGTGAAGGCTTTGCAGCAACAGACCAGAAGTTTTATATTGACGTACAACGTATATTCTTACAAGAAAAGAAACAAGCTATAGCACGTTTAAGAAGAGAACACCCTGCTTTATATCAAAGAATTAAAGAAAGGACAAGCTACGAGTTCTATAGTAAGAAAGGTAATTATAATATTATACAAAACCTCGTAAACATACCTAAATAACATTGATTATCAATGGCAGTTACAACTAAAAAAAC
>FUFK010042827.1_pt1 | contig 11279 bp, 14 predicted proteins | sample 1021851 | NCBI WGS metagenome assembly FUFK01 (sample SAMEA51879418, study PRJEB19060) | metagenome
TTATCCATCTATACCTGAATCCATCAGGTGCAGGGGGTGCATCTAGAGAAGATGGTGGAACCCAGACTTTTGGTCTTTCAGTTTTTGACCTGTCTTGGCTCGCACGAGAAGTTTTGTTATCTTTTTCCATGTTACGCTCCTTCCGTGTTTTTAATTTGTTTTGCGTATTCTTCAAGTGGCACTCCTAATTTTTTCGCGATTGCGACTTGTGATGAAGTGAGTCTCACAGTTCTTCCNGATCTAACGTTNCTAGAACGTTTGACAGAAGCAACATTTTGCGTCGGTTTAGACGTTTGTGATTCNTTTTTATCAAATTTATGGGGAAATTCAAGTCTTATTCTTTTATCAACTTCCGCATAATATTCATCAGTTTGAGGNTCATAACCTTCTCTTTCAGTCAAATCCTTATGAATTTCAAAGGCTGTATAAGTCATAGCTCTATCTTTACCAAACCATGAATTATTAGTAGCCCATTCTTCTGCTNTAGGATCTGGNGCAGATGGGGTTTGTTGTGCACTCTCAGGAAGAGGATCTGCATTTGATAACTTTGGTGCAGGCTCTTCTTTAGTTGTTGTTTGTTGTTCTTTTAAAGCATTGAGTCTAGCTTCATCAATTGATAAAGCAGCGATTTTTTTATTTGCTTCAATTTGAGCTGCAGCGTCAGAATTTTCTATNGCTGATGCNAACTCTTTTTGAGCAGAATCNAAACCAGTTTTAACTCTAGTTTCAAACTGTTTAACATANTCTTCATTTACTTTTGNAAANTTTGTTTCTGCAGTTTGTCTTTTTGCTTCAACAGCTTTTGCATATTCTAAAGCAGCTTTTTCTCTTCGTTCTGCTTCTCTCATCTTACGAGTAAGTTTAGCNATACGAGATTGAACTCCTTTACTATATTCTTCTAGCTGTTCGTCATCTTTCTTAGTCTCTTCNTTTTTAGCCTCACCACCTTCTTGTAATGTTTCTTTCGATTCTGTTTCTTGTTCCGTTGTTTCTTCTACAACAATCTCAGGTTTATCTTCTGAAACTGTTTCTTGTTTTTCTTCAATAACCACTTCTTCATCAGGTCCTGATGTATCGATGGGTACAGTTTTGTTTTCTTCTTCTGGCATAGTTACTCCTTCCTATGTTTAGAACTCATGCAAGATGTCCTCTGGACTATCAATTGTTGCTAACACTTCATCGTCGTTTAGCAGACGCATTTCCCCACCATCNATTTTGATTCGNCTACCTGCATATCGTGCAAACATAANCCAATCTTTNTCNTTGCACCANGGACCNTCAGGATANCTCTCNTTATCCNTATAACATTGNGNNCCCATNGCCATAACTAAACCNACTTGAGANNCAACTTGTTGTNNNTCTAAAGTAGTTTCAGCTAANNNTAATCCACCTTTNGTTNTNTCNTTCATTTTNAAAGGTAAAACTANNANTCTCCAGCCNGTTGGCTTTGGTAATTTTGGTTCTTCTTTTGGATGGTTTTACACCAACAAGTTTATTGTTTGGTGTTAATATTGATGACTGTTCCTTCATTTTGCTCCTTATCTTCTAGCAGGTTAGAGATTTCCTGTAGTGTTGCCTCGTAGGCGTTTATCTGTCCTATTATATACTTATAATTTTCCATATTGTCAACACCACCTGATGTGACTGACACGGATAAATTATCTATTCTGTTTCTTAAAAATTTAAGTAATTTATTTATTACTGTTTCTAATTGCATTTAACATTTCCATCTTCTACGAGCCTGTCTTAGTCTTGAATTAGGGTCAGCTGCAGCTTTTGGAAATTTTTTCATTTGACCTGCACTTCTTGCACAGTACGACTTACGTCGGTTTGCAGCCTTAGAACCCTTTTTCACTTTACCAGTGACAGCTGTTTTTAGTTTTGAGCCAGGATTTTCTCTTCTATATCGGGCGACCCCAGCTTTTGTCATCCCTGCTCCAGACTTTGTAGATCTGAAATACTTTTTAGTTTTAGGTGGTTGTTTATCTCTTACTCTTCCACCTTTTGCAAAATTATATGGACCTGTAGTGGTATCCATTTGTAAACCTCTAGGTAGTTCTTTCTTTTTCTTTTTTTCTACAAAAGCTTTTGCGTCTTCTTTTTTATTATACTTATTCATTATGCAAATGTTTTTACGTTAGTTGGTTTACCGCCTGGGTTACCTGCAGCTCTCTTTCGTTTGACAGCACTTGCCTTTTGCGACTTTGTCATCCGTGTGGCTTTTGCAAGTGGCACGCATTTTGGATATTTTCTCTTTGAGCCTTTTGACCTCCCGCATGGTTGATACTTTCCATTCTTCTTCGGTGCTCCAATGTCTACCCATTTTTGTTTGACCCATTCTCGTAGTCCTCCCTTTGAGTAGTAAGCTCGCATTACGAGTTCTTTCCAACGGCCTTCTTATTCATTCCTTTTTTACAAATTCCACCACCTCTTAACATCGCTCTTCCACCTTTAGCCATTAAATTTTGATTTTTTTTAGTAACCTCAATTTTTCTTTCCATAGCTTTATCAGCCATGCCTTCATATTTACTTCCAGGTTCATTTGCAAAAAATATTTTTGCATTTCTAGGACTTCTATATTTGTCAAAAACTCTATCTGCTTTCATTGGATTTAATTTATCTCTAGCAGTTTCTTTTAAAGCTGCAAATTCAGATTTAATTTTTTTAACTTTATTATTTAATTTTTTATTTTTATTTGCTTCTTTTTGCTCTTCCCTAGTCATGGGTCTTCCTACTTTGGGTGTTTGCATTAATCTCGCTTTTCTTGGATCTGGTCCTGGCATTATACTTGTCCTCCTTTTAAATATCTCATTCTAGTCATATCCATGACTCCACCACCCATAGCTTTTTTTCTTTTCTTCTTGCCACCTGGTGTAACTTTACCTGAACATACTGCTGATGCGTACATGTTCGCGTATGCAGACGGGTAAACTTTAAATTTACGCTTTGCTGCGGCTTTACCTCTTGGACAAAGTTTTGCCATTATGCTTTCCTCACTTGTTTATCCATTGGTGATTTCATTGCTCTAAGTTTTTTAAAATCAGCTTTATCAATTTTCTTTTTGTTACCAGCTAGAGATGCAATTTTCATTTGTTTAGCTGAAAGTTTTTTAGAACCCATATCTGCTCCACCACCAAATTTTCTACTAACTCTTTTAGGATTACTTGAACCTGGTCCAAGTTTATCTTTTTGATCCATAATCTTAGAAATTTTTTTAACAGTTGGAGCAACATTTTTCTTAACAGTAATTTGTCCTTCTTTAGTCAAATTTTTTGTGTATTTATCTGTGCCTTTAACGACGTCTTCAAAATGTTTTCTTCGTTCTGGTAGACTTTTTTTAATTTTAGGTACAAGCATTTCATATACAAATTTGCCTGCTGTTTTTTTAAACATTATTTTTTGCCTCCCTTAAATATTTGTGTACCCTTTATACCATAAATACTCGCCACGACAAGGATCCAAAGATTTGTGAACCATGACGGGAGCTGTTGGAACTGTTCAAAGAACATTTTTATCTTTTCTGCCGCTCCAGGATCGTCACTGAAGACCCCCCAGGCGATCACCAATATCGGCGCCGTTAATACGAGCAACACGAACTCGTCTTTCCAGTCCGATTGTCTTGCTTCTAATAATTTGCCCTGGTATTCACTTTCGCCCTTTGCCATTTTAGAAGCATGCATGTGCTGTGCGTCAGCCATCGCCATCTTTGTCTCTTGTTTCTTCTTATAGATGTGCGTTGCTGCGTTTAAGCCTAACTTTAATGCGCTAAACCACATAAATTAATACCAAGTAGCTTCTTTTTTCTTTTCAGCTAGCATTCTTTTAGTTCCTCTAACTTTTTCCTTGTCTCCTGTAGGAATAAAGTTAAAAGCACCGTCAGCAGTAGTCTTAGATCTTGGATCTACCTCTTTATTCTGCTCTGGAATCGCTATCTGTTTTTCTTTTTTATAGTTCATCATAGTTTTTTACCTTTTTTATTAATTATCCTCTACCATAACTTGTGCTTGTTGTACACCTGTCTTCGCAAGACTAACTCCAGCACGTAATTTAGCTAAATCTTCGTTCTGTTCCATCTTATCTTCAGCTATTTCCTGTGCTTGCATCAATTTTGCTCTGTTTAGTTCTTGATTTGCTTCATCATTTTGTTTTTTACGCTCATTTTCCATCGCTCTAAGATCAACTTCACGTGATTTTAGCTTTAGAAGAGGGTCATTATCAAATTGTGACGTAATTTCCTTCTCTTCTTTCATGTATTCTTCCGTCATTTCTGCAATTAACACTGCTTTTCTTGCTTCAACTTGGTTTGTAAGCATTTGTAACTGTTGTTGAACCTGTGGATCCATTGCTGCCATCTGTTGCATCTGCATCATTTGTCCTAATTGTTCTCTAAACTCAAGTTGAACTTGTTCTTGAGCCATAATTGAAATGTGTTCAAGTATATTTTTTTGTATTGCAGCCATAATCATAGGATTATTTCTAACCATGTTCGTTGACATGAAGTTTAAATGCGCTGTGATGTGTGCTCTGTGGTCTTGACCTGGAAAAGCTTGGAAAGGTTTTCCTGCCATCGCATTAATATGTTCTAAACTTGGGTCCATCGGTGCCATTGGCGCTGGTGGTGGTAATACTGCATCAACATCTTTTACTCCAATTGCATTATACATGTTTCTATAGATTTGATACATGTTGTGTAATTGTGGATTTGATGTAGCAATTTGTAGTTGCGTTTGTGCAAGTGTAATTCTCTGACTCATTGAGAAAATATTTGGATCTGCAACAGGTACAATATCTATTCTGTCATCAAAATCTGCTTGCTTAACATTTCTTGCACCACCTACAACATCGTAGGGATATTCTGGTGGTAAATATTTTGAAACAATGTTTGATAATAATTTAAATTCATTCTTCATCGCTGCATAACATCTTTTGTGGATTGCAGACATGACTCTTGAACCACGTTCTAATAACGCCACTGTTGTACCCACAGCTGCAGCTTGATTACCATCGCCCACTTGCATATCAGCAATAGACGCGAATCTCTGACCAGCTTGTACAACTACACCTAATAAATTTAATAATGTAGGACTTGGCTCTTTGTATGGTAATGGAAAGAATGCATCTCTTAAATTTCCACCAGGTGCATCAACGTCTTTGAATTCACCTGGTTGTATTGGTGATGCTTCATCTCTAACTCTTACACCTCTTTGTTTAAATCCTGCAGGTAAGTTCGATAAAGTACCAGCGTCTAATAATTGACGGAGAGCCGCCGTCGCCGTACGACTCAATCCGCCAATCATNTGAATGAGTCCAAAGCCATAAAATCCAAGTCCTGGCAGAAATTTGAAGTGGACAAAATATTGGATCTTAGTTTTCTTTAGATCATCGGGCGCNTAGTTCCTTCTAATAGAAAGAACTTTCCTACTACCTTCTTCGACTGTTACGATGTAAGGTAATTTTATTCCTGTCGGTCCATCAGTTCCTTGATCTTCAAAACCTTCCAGGTCTAAGTTTACGTGACACTCTAACAAAGTATANANAGGTTCNTTCTTACCTGTTTTCTTTGTACCNTCTANTTCACGTTCTTTTTTTNNTAATTCGTTATCTNNTATCTGNACCAGGAGGACCNANNTCNANNTCAGAATAGAAGCCTGATACTTGTTGTTTTCTTAATTCGTTTTCAGAAATTTTTATTGTATGAATAACCGCTTCCGCATCCTCTAATGAGGTAGCAGAATACGGAACGATTAATTCATCTGCTGGTACAAATTTAGACACAGCTCTTCCTACGCTTGTATCGTAGTATACTTTTTTAAAAGTAGAACCAGCTAATGGTAAATGAAATAACATCGAATCAAATTCTGATTCGTATTCTTTCATCTGATCCATAATTAAATAATTCATGTAATCTTTTACACGTTGTGACTGCTGTTCAGTTTGTGGATTTTTAATTCCTATAATCTGAGTTCTTACAGGGCCATCACTTGGTAATAATTCTTTGTATGCTTGAGCTTGAAATTGTGTAACAGCTTCTGCCATTACAGGGTGAGTTGCACCTGAAGCTCCTTGAAACGGTTCTGTTCTGTTTTCGTATTTAAAACCTAAAAGATCTAAACCAGTTTTATATGTATCTTCCCATTCTTTTCTAGATGCTTTGTAGTCCATATAGTTTTGCACCATGTCGTTTCCGATTGGTTCTAAAACATCTTCTGGTAAAATATCTGCTAGATTATCAAAATGATTTTCTGTTCCAGGTATGTTGATTGCACCTGGTTCAAAGTCAATTGTTGCACCACCATCTTCTTCTGGTGTTACTTCAACGGGTCCTTTTTGTTGTGCTTCTTCTTCCTGAACACTAACTTCTTCTGTCATCTCTTCTTCTGAAGGGATGTCAATTTTCGTACGAGTGTTAGGGAGTCCTTTATCTATATCTGCCATTTATTACTCCTATATCTTTTTAACACGTTTTAATATTCCTGGCAACCCTTCCTCGCCATGAGGTGTGGGTCCAGATTCTGGTGCTGGTCCTGATTTATCTCCACCTGATAAACCTGCTATTCCACCATCTGCTGCTTGAAAAGGATCTATACTTCTATCACCTGGTTTATAAAAACCACGATCCAATGCTCTTTGTGTTTTTTCTTCTTGAAGTTGTTGTGGTGTTGCTAGTGCTTTATCAAACATATCTAAATCAAACATTTGTCCTGATTCTAATTGTGGATTAACTCTTTGGAAAGGTTCCATTGCTTTAACAACATCTTCGTATGTTGTTTTCTTTCTCATACCTCTCATATCTTTTCCTTGTAATGGTTTACCTTCTTTGTTCAAGTTAGCTAAATATTGACTAAAAGTTTTATCTAAATTTTTTGCTGATTGATACAATGGATTTCTTTCTTGTGCTTGTTCATCCATGCTCTTACCAAACAAACCAAAAGTTAAATCATTAACTATCTCATCTTTGTTTGCACCTGTTGCATAGCCAGTAGCCGCAAATACTCCACCAAGAGCTATCTCTGTTGGTATACCCAAGGGACCTAAAGCAAATTTTGTAAAACGTGTAAGAGCTGATGGATTTTTTATAAGCTGTCTCGCGTTAGCTTTAGCACCAGGAGACATATTACCTGTTCTAAGATTTTCTAAACCTCTTGTAATACATTCTGGACTTCCACCTAAATTAAATTCTACCCTACCACCTTTTGCCTTACCTGGACAACCTATAGCAGCTAATCTTTGACCAACATTTTCTACTTGTTTTGCATTTTGTTTTGCTAATTCTACGTTTTCTAAAAATATTTTAGATTTTTGAATATTTTCTACATCTTTAGCATTTATAAACTCATTTAATACATCATTTAAAGGAACCCCACGTTTTTTAGCTTCTACTTTAGCGGCATCTACTTTTCTTTTGTAAAAAGGTTTTAAGTCACCTTTTTCAGTTATGTATTGTCTAACAAAAGTTTTAGTTTCTTTTTCTGTCATGTTAGGAAAAAAATCAAGCATGTCCATTGATTTTGATTTTTGAAAAACCTCTCCATAAACATTTCCATCACTTAATGTAGCAGTTTTAAATCCATCAGACTGAGCGACATATTTCATTAATAAATTATCTTGCTCTGCTAAAAGTTTTTTCTTTGCTCCTGCAGATGCTTTAGAATTTTTAATTTTTTTTATTTTATCTTCTGCTTCTCTTATTTTAAAATCTAAATCCAAAGCTTTTGCATCTCCCTTACCTGCCATGGCTTCGTTGATTGCTGTAGGAGTATAAATTATATTACTCGGCTTAATTTTTACATCAGGGTTTTTAATATTTTGAGCATGACCTTTTTGAACACCAGACCCTTCTTCTGCAACCAAAAAATCTTCTACTCCTCCTTGGGCTCTTATATCCGCTCTTCTAGTGTCTTTAGTTATTTTTTGTTTTTCTTTATCTAGCGGTTTAATATTTTTAGGATTATCTAATCTAAATTGATCCCTTAATTCTAAAGCTTCTTCTAAAGTGTCTATGTTTTTATATTTATCTGCTGTTGTACCTATCTTCTGCACATTTTTATCTTGAACTCTTACACGAACATTATATTTTCTAGTAATCTCACCCGTCTCTTTATTTCTAAAATCTGTATAAGTTATATTGTCATAACCTGGAAGAGCCCTAAATGCAGAAGCATTTCTAGTTGGAACTTGATTAATTTTTGCATTTTCTAAACGAGTTATATTTTCAAATTTTAAATCCTCTCTGCTACCTTTCTTAAAACCAGTACGTCCACCATCAGCATAGTTTGGATAGTCTCTATTAAATCTATTAAATAATTCTATCTCTCTGACAGATTCTTTTGGATCTGGTTGAGGTATGTTTGATAATGTAGTTAACTGACCGCTGTTTATTAAATTTCTAAGATTTGAAACATCACCACCTGTTTCATCTTCTATCTGTAATAGTTTTTGAAAGATGTCCATTACTCACCTAACATTCTAGCGATACCGCCTGATGCAAAATTTTCTATATCGTCAAAATCTGGTTCAGGACCAGGTCCATATTTATTTTCTATATATTCTGCTTGTTCAATTGGACTTTCATTTAATTTTTTAGCAGACTCTTTTTTTCTTTTAGATTCTACAAACTCTTTTAGAGTTGGTTTGGCGTCACCTTTAGCTATAATTTTTAATTTACTTGTATCAGACATTAATTCATCAACATTATTTACAAGATTCTCTCCATCCATTTCCATATCACCATCCCTATTAACCACACGTGGTTCAGGTTCTACTGCATAAAACTCAGCTGATGGTCTTGGGTCTCCTTCATCAGGTAAAGGTTTTTTGTAAACTAAATCAACAGAGTCTTCACCAACGTTTGTTGGTGACGAATAAGATACTCTAATCTCACCTGTATCTAAATTTCTGTAAACTGTTACGTCTTCAAACTTATCAATATCTAATTTATGTACGATCTCTCTTTCCTGTGTTGCAAATTTTTTAGTTACATCTTCACCTTGATTAATGACTTTTGTAACAAGAGCATCGAACCATTCTGGTTTACCAGGAACGTTATCTGTTTTGATAATATTTTTTGTAACTTGTTTTGTCCCTTCTTTACCAAGAAGTTTTAATGCACCCATTTTTAATGCACCGATACCAGCGCCAACACCTGCCGCTGCTTTCATAAATCCTCTACGTGCTAAATCTACAGATCCTTTTTTGTAACCGATACGTCCACCGTCTGCTTTGTCTTCTGGTTCTGGTTTGTTTTTAAATCTTTGTTTTGATAAACCTGAGTATGCTTGATCGTATAAATCTAATCTTTCTTTTGTTGGAAGATCATCGTAAACTAATCCCATACGCTCTGCTAAATTTTCTGCTACGATTTCTGCATCGTACTTAATATCGTTTGCAAATCCTGGTGATGCATCTTCGATTGCATCATCTAACATTTTTCTTTTTTTCATTGCAGCAATATTCTTTTTGTTTTCTGCTTGAATCATATCTTTTAAAGTTTCTTCTGCTGATTGCACTGGAGCTGCGATATCATCTTTACCGCCTCTGCTTCCTGGTGGTGGTAGATCGTCATCTACTTTACCTTTCATCTTTTCTACTTCTTTTTTGAAACCTGGACCAAAATCTTTTTTGATAACATTTTTACCCGTCATTCTGCTCATGACACCTTTAAACAAAGGATCATCTTGAGAGATAACTTTAGGTTTGTTTAACTGATTAACTACGTTGTCTACCTGTTGGGTATTAGTAAAAGCGTTTGGGTTGATCCCATTTTGTAAAAATTTTTCAATTGTAATGTTGGTATTTATTTCTACCTTTTTCATATCAGGAAGGGTAATCATGATTCCGTCGTCAGATTTTTTTGTCATCTGACTCATGACCCATCTTCTGATAATATTAATTCCTGCCATTAGTAATAACTCCGTTTTTGTTTATCGACTGGCTCGTCGACATAATCTTCAGGGTGATCTATTAGTCCTCCCTGTCTAAAACGCATGAGAGCTTGGGTGGTACTATCCACCAAATCATCATGATCGCCATATGGGAAAGCCGCGCATTCTTCCATGACGTCGTCCGCAAATTTTTGTTCAGGACACCATATCATACCAGATTCAAATAAAGGTGCAACAGCATTTACACGAGCATGCTTGTCGTTTCCTTTTGACGGGGTAAAGTTCACTACTGGGATATCCATCTGTCTAAGCTCGTAAGTCAACGGCAAACCACTTGCTTTTGCCTCAACAATCACAGATTCAGGTTGCCAGTATTTATATTGCTCTAAAGCTAAACGTCTAAGCTCTGGAAACTCATATCGTCCTTTGACTGCATCGAGTAACATTAAATTAGCAGGTTGATCCTCTGATGGATAGAAAACTCCCCATGTAGTAATAGCTGAGTAGTCTGCTGTTTCTTTTTTCAAGAACGCTGTATCGTAAGATTGTATCACATGATGCAGTTGTGGTATCCAATCGTGTTTCCAAATATTCCACCACTCACGTTTTAATATTGCACCTTCTTCTGCTGTTGGATTTTGCATCCACTGTGCATTCCATTTACCCGTGGGCAGTGTTGCTTGTACCTTCTCTAATTCATCCAACTTCCAATACTCAGGCCAAACAGGTTTAGCTTCTTTTGTTCCGTGGTCCATGATTGCTGGAAACTCGACCACGTGCCATTGATCAGCTTTTGCTTCTTTTTGATTTGCAATTAATTTACCAGTCAAATCTTTGTTACTCCATCTTGTCATAACCAAAACTATTTTACCGCCTGGTTGTAAACGTTGTCGTGGACCTGAAGTATACCATTCGTAAGCTGACTCCATTGCTGTAGGTGAGAGTGCATCTTGTTCAGAATGTGGATCGTCAATAATTAGTAGATCCGCACCACGACCTGTTATAGCACCACCGACACCAGCCGCGAAATATTCACCGCCGTCAGATGTTTCCCAACGTCCTGCTGCTTTACTATCTTCTTGTAGTCTTGTTTTAAAAATTTTATGATAATCATCCGAGTCGATTAGGTTCTTTGCTTTTCTACCAAATCTTATTGCGAGTTCACCCGTGTGCGTTGCTTGAATGATCTTTAATTTTGGATCACGGCCCACCATCCATGCTGGCAGAAGATAAGATGCAAATTCNGATTTTGTATGNCTNGGNGGCATNTTAATGATCAANCGNTTTATTTCACCNGTAGCNANTTTATTAAATTTATCTGCAATGTGTCTGTGGTGGGACCCCTCTACAAAATCAGGCCACACACATTTGACAAAAGACAAGAAGTCATTCTTCGCT
>FUFK010836635.1_pt1 | contig 11279 bp, 10 predicted proteins | sample 1021851 | NCBI WGS metagenome assembly FUFK01 (sample SAMEA51879418, study PRJEB19060) | metagenome
GTCTGGTTGTTTTTCGCCATTTTTTTGCTTAGCTGGATGGCGTGCAGCAGCGGTTGGCTGTCTCCTTTTATATCCGCAAAGGAGTAAGTAGCCGTGTGCCCGCGCAAAGTGAGCTGCGTGCGCAGGCGCTGAATCTCGGTCACGTCTTTTAACGTACAGACGAAGCCAAGCTGCTCGTGGCCTCTGCGAATGCTGTGGCTGCGAACAATGAATTGTCTCTGCTCGATGGCAATGAGCGTGTCTTCCTGGCCCTTTTGCTTGAAAAAGGGGGCGAGCTGGCTTGATTCTTTCAGCGTGGTATACGGTTTGCCGATGATCGCTGTTTCGAGTGGACAGAACAGTTCGACGGCCGCATCGTTAATAAACGTGATCAAGCCAGCTTCATTGCAGGCGATGACCGGATCTTTTACAGCTTGAAACGTAGATTGCAGCTGGCTGTTCAGCTTCTGCACCTCCGCGTAGGAAGTTCCGAGCATCTTGGCCAACTCGGACATTTCGGCGATAAAAGCGGAGAGATATTGCCGCTCCCATTCAATCGGAACCCCTACCTTGCGCCCTGTATCGATCAGATCGTGGATGCTGATTTTGCGGAAGCCGAGGTCGATGATTTCCACATGAGGCGGCAGCGGAACGTCGGGAATGCTCATGATGATCGCATACTGAAATTCCGCCTCTTCGAACGTACAGCCGGGGTGGAACGGAACGTAGTGCAAGTGATCGATGTTGGCTTCCCGCAAGTTTTGAATGACCTCTTGCGCGGTGACGGGCGAGTTGTTCATGACAGGTACGGTCGTTCCGGGCGGAATTTGCATGAGCGCCTTGATTTTGCGCAATTCAAAGAAACGGTTGAGGACGGTAATCGGCACCGTCTCGGGTACAGCCTGGCGGGCGATCGTATACAACTCGGGTGCCCTTGTCGTGATGAAGACGTGTGATACCCCGGAGAGGTCCGGGATTGGCTCGTGGCAGGCATAACCGATGACCTTGCAATACGGCTCGAAGTACGCCCGCAGCTCTTTCAGCAAAAAAGCGAGCGTATCGGTTCCTTTTGCAATCAAGACAATGGTGTGATCCATGGTGCACCGCCTTTTCTGGACAAACTGTTGCTACTTATGATAGCACAACGGCTGTCCGGCGATGGATGGATTCCCTTGTCTGCAAAGGAAAGACAAGGATTGATCTGCCAGGCGGGAAGTGTGGTTTAATAGAAGGAGAAGGAAAAAGCGAGAAGAGGAGCAGGGGGATTCAGCATGGAGAACACATTTGTTCCAGAGATGCTGCAAATGATCGGTCAAGCTGTGCCAGAAGAAGTGTCCATTGCGATATCGGATGGAACGCAATATTTGTATTATCAGCCTAGCTCAAACATAGATTTGAAAATTGCACCGGGCGATCAGGTTCCGGTTGGCTCAGCGACTCACAAGGCATTGATGGAAAGAGGAAAAGTAGGGCATCAGGTAGAAAGCCGGATTTTTGGAGTGCCGTACTACGGTTTGTCGCTTCCGTTGTTCAAAAGTGGAGAGGTCATGGGCTGTATCACCGCCATCTACCCTTTGCAAAGCGTTCCGCTTGCCAATCCGCAGCCGCGGCTGTCGTTTTTGATTGGAAAAGGGGAAGATGGCTGGCTGCCGATTCCGTTGCATGAGATTGTGTATATCAGCTCGAATGAAGGAAAGACGCTGTTGCATGCGGCAACTGGATCGTACGCAAACAAGTACAGCATGTCCGAGCTGGAATACATGCTTCCGCCGGAGCGGTTCGTGCGTTGCCATCGCTCGTATTTTGTGAACATGGAGGCGATTGGCTTCATTCATCCGCATTTTCACTCGACGTTTTTGCTGGAGATGAAGGACAAGCAGAAGACGAGAGTGCCCGTGAGTCAGACGTATGCCAGTGCGTTCCGGCAGCTGCTCGGCTTTTAACAGGCAAAAACGCCGTTTCGCTGAGAATGGTTCGCTGTCTTTTTTTCTAACTATCTGCTCAAATATTCTGCTTTGTTGAAAATTGAGTGCCCGCTCAGATTCCTTGTGCTAGTGTAGGAGCAAGAAAAGATGGCATAGGGGGTCACAATGATGTGGGAGCGCTTACGCGATAAACGAATGGCAGATAAAATCGTGACAGCTGAGGAAGCAGCGAGTTGGATCGAGGATGGCATGACGATCGGGTTAAGTGGCTTCACTCGTGCAGGGGATGCCAAAGTCGTGCCGCTCGCATTGGCCGAGCTGGTCAAAAGAGAAAACAAACCTTTTGGAGTGAACGTATATACAGGCGCATCGCTGGGTTCCGATGTGGATGCCGTGATGGCGGAAGCGGGAATCGTCAGCAAACGCTTGCCTTTTCAGGCCGATCCCGTGATGCGCAAAAAAATCAATGACGGCAGCATGATGTTCGTCGACCAGCATTTGTCCCACACGGCAGAGCTGATTCGTCAGGGAGCAATGGCCGCCATTGATTACGCGATTGTGGAAGCGGTTGCAATTACGGAGGATGGCATGATCATTCCAGCCACATCCGTCGGCAATTCGAACATCTTCGTCGATTATGCGAAGCATGTCATCGTTGAGCTGAATCTGGCTCAGTCTGCTGAACTGGAAGGCATTCACGACATCTACACACCAGGGAAACAGGGAGAGCGTGAGCCGATCCCGCTTACAGCAGTCGATCAGCGAATCGGAACAGCGGGAATTGTGGTCGATATGGATAAAATCAAAGGCATCGTGCTGACGAACCAGCTCGACTCGCCATCGACGATTGTGGAGCCGGATGAGGAGACAGCTCAGATCGCCGCCCATCTGATTGCGTTTTTGCGCGAGGAAGTGAAAGCGGCCCGCCTGCCGAAAAATCTCGCGCCGCTGCAATCGGGCATCGGGTCTGTAGCCAACGCGGTGTTCAACGGCTTTTTGGACTCGGAGTTCACCGACCTGACTGTTTATTCGGAAGTATTGCAGGATGCGGTATTTGACTTGATCGATGCGGGAAAAATCTCGTTTGCTTCCGGCTGTTCGATCACGCTGACTGCCGAAAAGATGGAGCACGTCACGCGTCATTTTGCCCAATACCGCGACAAGCTGTTGCTGCGTCCGCAGGAAATTACCAACCATCCGGAAATCATCCGCCGTCTCGGACTGATTGCGATCAACACGGCGATTGAGGTGGATATTTACGGCAACGTCAATTCCACGAATGTATCCGGCAGCAAAATGATGAACGGCATCGGCGGCTCCGGCGACTTCGCCCGCAACTCTCGCCTCGGCATTTTCGTCACCAAGTCGATTGCCAAAGGCGGGAAAATTTCCAGCATCGTTCCGTTTGCGTCCCATGTGGATCATACCGAGCACGATGTCGATATTATCGTCACGGAACAAGGACTGGCTGATTTGCGCGGCCTGGCTCCAAGAGAGCGCGCCTTGAAAATCATCGAGAACTGCGCTCATCCGCTCTATCGGGATCAATTGAGAGCGTATTACGAAGAAGCGCTCACACGCGGCGGGCATACTCCGCACGTATTGGAAAAAGCGTTCTCCTGGCATGTGCGGTACGCGCAGGAAGGCACGATGCTTGCGCATGAGCCGGCTCTCGTATAGTTTAAGAGTGTAGGAGAATAACAGCGGTAAAAAACAAACCCGCCCGGGCGTCGATGCCTGGACGGGTTTGCTTGTGTCTGTGCTTGCTTTACCTTTTGGCGGAAGCGATTGTTACTGTTCCGCTTTCTTTTGGCTGGGAAAAGGATGCGACGGCAAAGCCCAGCCCTGCGAGCACGAGCAAGCCGCCAACCCAGCTCACATGCACAATCGCCGCATGGTCGACGATCAATCCGCCCAGCCCAGCGCCAAGTGCCAGCCCCAGTTGAAAAACCGAGGTGTTGATGCTGAGCGCGACTTGGGACGAGTGCGGAGACAAAGTAATCAGGTAATACTGCTGGGCAGGGACAGTCGTCTGAACCGCAGCCACCCAGAACATGACTGCCAAAATCGCGCCTGCGAACAGCATGGTGGACAAGGGCAAAAACAACAGGACGAGCGCATGCACTACCAGGCTGACGTACAAGGTGCGACGGACGCCCCATTTGTCAGTGGCGACACCGCCGATTCGCGAGCCTGCGACACTGGCGAGACCAGCCATGAACAGCGTAGCGCTTACCCAGGCGGTAGACATGGCGGTCGTGCTCTGCAAGAGCGGGGTGATGTACGTGTAAACCGTCGAGTACCCTGTGACGAAGAACAAAGACAGGAGCAGGGCGTGAATCACTCGGCGGTTGCGTAACGCTGCCAGCTGCTGGCGCAAGGGGATGGCTGCCTCGCCTTGTTCTTTTGGCAAAAAGGCAAGAATGGCTGCGAACGGAATGATGGTCAGGACGCCGATCAGGGCGAATACAGACCGCCAGCCCCACAGTTCGCCGAGCATCGTGCCAGCCGGAACGCCGAGCACAAGCGAGAGGCTAAAGCCCATGAGAATGATGGCAATGGAGCTGCCCTTTTTCTCGGGGGAGGCCATATTGGCAGCTTGCGCGAGGGCAACCACCGTGTAAATGCCGCCGCAAAGCCCGAGCAAAATACGCGAGAACAACAGCAGGGAGAACCCAGGGCTGACGAAAGCGAGCAAATTCGCCAGGATGAACACAAAAAGCGTCCAGAGGATGAGCTTTTTGCGCTCCATTTTTGCCGTGAGCGCAATCAAAATCGGTGAACCGAAAGCAAACGCCAGGGAAAAGGCTGTAACAAGCTGGCCAGCCAGGGAGACGGAGACGTGGGTGTCATTTGCGATCATGCCGATGATGCCTGTTACGATCGATTCGGCGGTGCCCACCATAAATTCTCCCAGTGCCAGCAACAAAATCAGTGTACGTCTGGACAAAACAGCTTCACTCCTTGGAAAAACAAGCTTTTCATGCCGCCTGACCGCGCGCTGGTCAGTGAGCATCTCGGTAGTGACATTTTACGAAACAATTTTTATAATTTACATGCATGAACCAAGGTGTTTTTCTTGTATTTCTATATAGAAGCAAGTTATTTGCAGGTTAGCGCTTATGAAATCGAAAGGGTGATAAAAGTGGATCAGGTCGATTACAAAATCATTAGCCTGTTGCATGAAAATTCGCGGATACCGTTGGCGGAGATGGGGCGAATCATCGGGATGACGCAGCCAGCGGTCAAGGAGAGGGTGCGCCGTCTGGAAGAACAAGGCGTGATCACCGGCTATCACGCGGCGATCTCGCAGGAGAAGCTGGGCAAGCACACGACTGCTTTTGTCATGTTCCGCACCAAGCAGTGCGCCGCTTTTATCGACTTTTGCAAGCAGGCGCCAGAAGTGACCGACATGTACCGGATCAGCGGGGAGTACAACTACATGCTGAAGGTCGTCACCCGTTCTACGGAGGAGTTGGTAGCTTTTTCGGAACGCACCGGAGATTTCGGCTACTCTTATACGCTGATTGTGTTGACGGCTCCTTTTGAACAAAAAATGATGCTGGAGGAAGAGAAGATTTTTTGAGCGTTTTCCCAGCAAAAAGGCTCCGCTGTAGCCAGGCCAGGCGGGGCCGCTATCGTTCATGTACAAAAAATAAAGACCGCCACGAGCAGGTGACGGTCTTTGTGAAGCTATGGCTATATTCATGCATAAGGGCGGTTTTTGTTTGCAGTTTGGATACTAGAGATTATTTGCGGTAAAGCGGATAGTCGACTTCGAGCGGCACCTGGATCAGCACCAAGCGCAGGGGAGCATCGTCTTTTGCCTGATAAGTGATGGTTTCCGCTGCTTCGGTTGAAACGACGACAAAGTCGCCTGTATTCGCAGCTGCTGACTGTTCACTGCCAAAAGTGTTCCCGCTGCCTTCCACGACGACGACAGCGTGAGCGTAGCCAGCCGGAAGCTCCAGCGAAAAAGCTTTGCCTGCCGGAATGGCAATGTCTTTCATGGAAGAGTCGGTCACGAGCGAAATGGGAGCTTGAGAACCAATGATGTTTTTCACCGATACGCCATCCGTCGTTTCGCTTGGAAACTCTTCGTGATCATACTGGTTGTAAGTCGGCGGAGTCTTTGTGGTTTTTGCCAGGTGCGGCTCAAACCAGATTTGGAACATTTCCGTATCTTTGCCCAATTCTTCGGCGTGGTACGCTCCTGATCCTGTTTGCATGATCTGAGCGCCGCCTGTTGTCACTTGCTGCAAATTGCCCAGCGTATCCCGATGACCCACTGTACCTTTCAAGACATAGGACAAAATTTCAAAGCCGGAATGCGGGTGAAGAGGAATTTCAAACGTTTGCAGTGATTTTGCCCATGCCCAGTAAAAAAGCGGGCCAACCCGTTTTACGACGGAACCTTCGTGGGGGAAGCCAATCGGTTTGTTTTCTACGATTTCACCGTCGCCAAAGTGTCCTTTTGCTTGTTCATTCTGTGTATAGACGCGGATTTCCATCTGTTGTGTCCTCCCTTGGTGGAATGCTGGCTTACGGGCTTAGCGAGTGTTGCTTAAAACAAAACGTATGCTCCTGGACCGATCAAAGCGACACCGATAGCGACAGCGATCAAAGTCAGGTTGTACTCGTAGCCGTTTTGCGTTACCCAATATCCATTTTGACCGTGAACCTTCACAATCGCAACCAACATGGTGAAGACAATGAGGAGAGCGCCGACCCATGTACCGACACCTGCTGCAAACAGCAAACCGCCGACCAGCTCAGCCAATCCGGCAAGCAGGGCCATGGCAACGCCAGGTTTGACCCCGATGGACTCCAGCCAGCCGCCTGTGCCTTTCAAACCGTAGCCGCCGAACCAGCCAAACAGCTTTTGCGCACCGTGACCTGCAAACGACAACCCAATCACCAAGCGAATAATCAACAATCCAAGATCCATCATTGTTCATCTCTCCTTAATTGTTTTAAATTATAGTATTTTAAATTTGAGATATCAGGACAAGAAAGGCTGGCGGGCCTTAGAAGGATTCCGCCAGTTTTGCTGCTTTTTCGATGCCTGCTGTTACGATTTCTTCTGCTTTGTCCGGGAATTGGTTGTGACCTTCCACGATCACTTCTGTCACATTGCTGATGCCCCAGAAGCCAAGAACCGTGCGAACGTAGCGGTTAGCCAGCTCGATTTCAGCCATTGGGCCTTCGGAGTATACGCCGCCGCGTGCGCTCAGGAGAGCTACTTTTTTGTCGCCCATCAGTCCGACAGGGCCTTCCGCTGTATATTTGAACGTTTTGCCTGCTTGCGACAGGTAATCAACGTAGGTGTGCAGAACAGCAGGAACGGTGAAGTTCCACATAGGGAACGCGATAACTACTTTTTCTGCATCAGCGAATTGGTTCAAATATTTGCTCACCAGTTCAGCGCCTTTTTGTTCTTCAGCAGTCAGCTCCATGCCGCGTCCAGCTTTGAACATGGCAGTGAGCAGGTCGTTTCCGTAGTAAGGAAGGTTTTCTGCGAACAGGTCCAGCTCGGCGATTTCGTCGTTTGGATGCGTTTCTTTATAAGATTTTACGAAAGCTTCGTACAGCTTTACGCTTACTGCCTGCTCAGCTGGGCGATCATTTGCTTTAATGAAAAGGACTTTGCTCATGAGAAAAACATTCCCCTTTCTTTTTGTAAGCAGATAACTTTTAATGTGTAAATCTTGATTTTAAGATTATTACGTGCTGAAGGTTTTGTCAACACCTTTTTTACCCTCGGTGGGTGCTGCCCAGTCTAATAATTCTCCTGAGCAGTACGTCCCAACTTTTTTAACAAGGCAATCGCTTGCTGCTGTTCTTCGGGGGTAAGTCCCGCCACCGCTTTTTCAATCGCCTCTTGATGAGAAGGAAAAATGTCTGCCAGAAACGCATGGCCTTTTTCCGTCAGCTCGGCGTAAATGACCCGGCGGTCGGCCGAACAAGGTTTGCGAATCAACAGTTGCTTCTTTTCTAGCTTGTCTACAACGTAGGTGATATTTCCACTGGAGATCAGGATCTTCTCGCCAATTTGCTGCAATGGCTGCGGCCCTTTATGATAGAGAACTTCCAGGACGCCAAACTCGGTAGGATTCAGTCCGTGCAGGCGGATGTGCCGATTGGAGTGGGCAGTGACCCAGTTATATGATCTCGATAATACGACAAAAAGATCGAGGGCATCATTGCGATCCATGAAAAACCCTCCTTTCCAACGAATTTTCGATATCTTGAATTTAAGATAACTTTACATGAAGTCGCATCTGTTTGTCAAATAGAGGGGGGATAAATCAGTCTTTGCAAAACAAATGTTTTTGTGATAGACTTTTGTTTGTGAACGAAGCTGTGAATGCTAATCAGAAGAAAGGAGGATGACCGTGGAGAAAGATATGTTGATCCTTCATCACATCCGGCAAAATCCGTTCATTTCCCAGCAAGAGCTGGCTGACTTGATCGGGATTTCGCGGTCGGCTGTAGCGGGGTATATCGCTCAGTTGACCAAGCGCGGCGAGATTAAAGGCAGAGCGTACGTATTGCGGGACGAAGGCATGATCGCTTGCATCGGTGGAGCGAACCTCGACCGAAAAGCGCGTGGAAAGCAAGCCGTGCGTCTGCATTCCTCCAATCCGGTTACGATCATGGAATCGTGTGGCGGGGTTGCCCGCAATATCGCGGAGAACCTTGGACGACTGGGATGCAATACCTCCTTGTTCACCAGCATCGGTGAAGATAAGGAAGGCGAGTGGATCGTGCAGGAGACGAAAAAGCACGGGGTAGATATCAGCCAGGTGTGGCGCTTGCCTACGCAGCGCACAGGCACGTATACCGCATTGCTCGATATCGATGGGGAAATGGTCGTTTCTTTGGCGAACATGGATATTTACGACGCGCTCACACCGGAGATGTTTGCCGAGAAATGGTCGCACATTGCAGCAGCCCACGCGATTTTTATCGATACGAACATACCGGAGGATTGCTTGGCCTACATCATTAGCCGTTGCCGGGAGGAAAACATCCGACTCTTTGTTGACCCGGTCTCTTCTGCAAAAGCGAAAAAGCTCCCACAGCAATTGGACGGAGTCGAAGCGATCCTGCCCAATCGGGAGGAAGCGGAGCTGCTTTCCGGCATGACGATCAACTCCATCGAGGATTGCGCCGAAGCGTGCAAGAAAATCAGGGAGAGAGGCGTCAAGCACGTCATCGTCACCATGGGCGAAGCAGGAATTTTTTATCAGTCGGAGGACGTATCGGAGCAGATGGCGCCGTATCCGACTGAGGTAGTTGATGTAACAGGGGCAGGCGATGCGTTTGCGTCCGGCCTGTTGTACGGCATCGTGAACGGGGAGTCGTTCCAGGCTGCTTGCCGTCTCGGTTTGGCAGCATCCGCTCTGACTTTGCAGACAGAGCAGTCCGTTTCTCCCTTGCTCAAAGCGGAACAACTGCAATTGACCGTTGAACAATACGAAAAGGAGCGATAAAAGATGAAACAATACCTGACCTTTACTGAGGAAGTACGCCACGCGCTGGAGAACAACCTGCCAGTAGTTGCCCTGGAGACTACGATTATCTCCCACGGGATGCCATACCCGCAAAACATCGAAATGGCAAAAGAAGTAGAGCAAATCATCCGCGACAATGGCGCAGTGCCAGCGACAATCGGAATCATGGACGGCAAAATCAAAATCGGTTTGACCGAGAGCGAGCTGGAAGAGTTCGCGACCAACAAATCGGTGGAAAAAGTCAGCCGCCGCGACTTCCCTTACATCCTCGCAAGCGGCAAAATCGGTGCGACGACAGTAGCGGCAACCATGATCGCAGCCGATCTGGCTGGCATCCGCATGTTTGCGACTGGCGGTATCGGCGGGGTACACCGCGATGGCGAAATTACGTGGGACGTATCTGCTGACTTGACTGAGCTGGCGCAAACAAGCGTTGCGGTTGTGTGCGCTGGCGCGAAATCGATCCTGGATATCGGACGCACGCTGGAATACTTGGAGACGCAAGGCGTGCCGGTGGTCGGCTACCGCACTGCCGAGTTCCCGTCCTTCTTCGCTCGCGAAAGCGGATTTGGCGTAGACTTCCGTCTGGATACGCCAGAAGAAGTCGGCACTTTGATGAACACCAAATGGAAGCTCGGTCTGACTGGCGGCTTGATCATCGCCAACCCGGTACCGGAAGCAGACGCGCTTGACCACAAGCAAATCGAAGGCGTAATTTTGCAGGCGCTCAAAGAAGCGAAGGAAAACAACATCGCAGGCAAAAAAGTAACACCTTTCCTGCTCGACAAAGTGAAGCAACTGACAGCAGGCAAAAGCTTGCAAACGAATATCGCTCTCGTAAGACACAATGCGGAAGTAGCGGCAAAAGTAGCTGCTGCTTACCAAAAAGAAGTGAACGCAGGAAAATAAGCAGTCAATCCAGGCTCCCGATGATGAAAATCGGGGGCTTTTTTTGTGCGTCGAGAAAAGCCAAAGAAGCAGAGGAGAAAAATTTTTAAAAAATCGCTTGATATACCCTGTGGGGGTATTGTATATTGAGAGTGTGATAAGAAATGAACGTAAGGGGAACTATACAATGAAATATACCCTATAAGGGTATTTGGGGGAATTGGTATGAGTGCCAAAACGGCAGAAGCTACAGTTCCGATTTCAGGGATGACATGTGCGGCCTGCGCGCTGCGCATTGAAAAAGGCTTGAAAAAGCTGGATGGTGTAGAAACAGCCAATGTGAATTTGGCTTTGGAAAAATCGACAGTCGTCTTCGATCCGGCCAAAACGAGTCTCGACGATATACGCTCGAAGATCGAGGCGCTTGGCTACGGCGTCGTCGCCGACAAAGTCGAGCTGAATATTACAGGCATGACTTGTGCGGCCTGCTCGACGCGGATCGAAAAGGGTCTGAACAAAATGCCTGGCGTGTTGAAGGCAAACGTGAACCTGGCGATGGAAACAGCTACGGTCGAATACGATTCTTCGCAGCTGGGCGTGTCTGATCTTGTGCGGCAGGTAGAAAAGCTGGGATACCAGGCAACGCGCAAGGAAGAGGGCAAAGAAGAGGAGCAGGTTGACCGCCGCATGGCCGAGATCAAGCGGCAGACGCAAAAGTTCTGGATTTCCCTCGTGCTGTCGCTGCCGCTGCTCTGGTCGATGGTCAGCCACTTTTCCTTCACTTCGTTCATCTGGTTGCCGGACTTCCTGATGAACCCGTGGGTGCAGTTGGCCTTGGCGACTCCTGTGCAGTTCATCATCGGGGCGCAGTTTTACGCAGGGGCTTACAAAGCGCTTCGCAACAAGAGTGCGAACATGGATGTGCTGGTCGCGCTCGGCACCTCGGCTGCCTATTTTTACAGTCTGTACG
>FUFK010015667.1_pt1 | contig 11278 bp, 14 predicted proteins | sample 1021851 | NCBI WGS metagenome assembly FUFK01 (sample SAMEA51879418, study PRJEB19060) | metagenome
TCCGTGGTCTACGGCGTGGAAATCCCCGGCACCAACGGCCGCGCCGGCATGGCCGAGCTGCGTTTCGACCGGCCGCTTTCTCAAGGTGGGAAAGAGGAAGTGGACTGGCCTGCCCTGAGCAGCTACCTCAAGCGTGAGTTGCCGCCCTACGCGATCCCGGTGTTCCTGCGCATCACCGACCACGGCATGGAGACCACCGGCACCTTCAAGCACCAGAAGANCANGCTGAAGGAAGAGAAGTACGANCTNAACCAGCACAACGACCCGGTCTANGTGCTGCTGCCCGGCGAGAGCGGNTACCAGCGNCTCACNCCGGANATNCAGGCCGNCATNGAAGCCGGACGNTATCGCTTCTAAAGCCCGTGCCCGACAAGATGGTTTCTTCCCGGGTCTGAATATCCGATACTTCAGGGTATTTATTGNGCCGCCAGNAAAGGCCCAGACCATGCAAGATCCANAANCAAGACACCGNGAGCGGCCCACCGAGCCGCTTCCCAAATCCGTTAAGCCGGCCCTGCTGTTCCTCGGCTTTTTGTTTATGGTGACGGTGGTNATCGCCGGGGCCGCCTATGTGGTNGACCGGCAAATTTACGGGTGANTCATTTGAACGGGTGATCCATGTCGTCCCAGCAAGAGCACCGTCATCATCCACGCCGCGANCCGCCCCGGGGGGTGTCCCTGACCCTGCGCCGGGATCCGCCGGCGGCGGACGAGGAGNCGCTGCANCTGNTATGCCGGGATGTGTCCCGAACCGGCCTGGGGGTGGCNTTCCCCCANTCGATCACGCCGGATACCGATGTGGAACTGTGGNTNACGCTGCCCGGNGACGAGCGCCGCCTNCATCTGTACGGCACCATCGCCTGGTGCGCCGCGCCGCTGGGNCANTGGCGCGCGGGNATCGCGCTCAACCTGGAACGCAGTGACGGCCGGTTCTGGTCGGCNCGCTTCGACCAAGACCATGACCNCGACGNACACTGAGCGCCCGNTNTTTCACCGCGGCGGCGACTACCAGANCCACCGCCCCGACTACCCCNCCGCCCTGTTNCANTGGCTGGCNNAGCACAGCCCCGGCCACCGTCTCGCCCTGGATCTCGGNTGCGGCAGCGGGCAGGCCTGCCGCGCGCTGGANCCCTGGTTCGACAACGTGCTCGGCGGNGACGTCAGTGTCGATCAGCTCANNGCGGCCCCGCCCNGCGCCAGNCACTATNTGGCGGNGCACGCGGACGCCTTGCCGNTCGCCGACAACAGCGTCGATCTGATCACCGTGGCNCAGGCNCTGCACTGGTTCCCCCTGCCNGCTTTTTTCCATGAGAGCGCCCGCGTGCTGCGCGACGANGGGCTGCTGGCGATCATCAGNTATGGATTGTGCAGCGTGGCCGGCCTGGANGGCNTGATCGAGGANTTNCACGACCGCACNCTGAAACCCTGGTGGCCGGCGGCGCGCTGGCTGGTNATCGAGGGNTACCGNAGCGTCACCCTNCCCTGGCCGGANNTCGAAGGCCCNCCGCCCATGCCGCTGGAACGGCNNTGGCGCTGGCANGACATGGCCGGCTANCTGGANACCTGGTCGGCNCTGGTNAAAGCCCGNGACCANGGCNNCGACCCGNTGGCGGCGTTCCTGCCGNTGCTGCGGGAACNCTGGGGAGAAGNGGAAAGNACCGTGCGCTGGCCGCTGCNACTGNGGNTCTGCGCNCGGCCGCCNNGNCCGGCNGGNTAAGCNNGCGCCGGACGGAGGCCGTCAGGANTCGGGGAAGTGCTCGGCGAGCAGGCCGGCCAGNCGGTCCAGNCGGCGGCGGCGCTTGGCCAGCCCGAAGATNTTCATCATCCGNGTGCCCCAGGTNAGNGCGGTGGCCAGNGTGTCGCCGCCACGGCGGGGAATCACGTGCACGTGCACATGGGGCACGTGCTGGTTGGCCTCNCGNCCGTCGTTGACGATCACGTTGTGGGCCAGCACNTCNAGGCCGGCCCGCTTGTGCGCNCGNATGGTACGNCGGGCCAGCTCNAACANNTGGGCGCAGAGGTCCGGNTCCAGGTCCTGNAGCAGGGGCTGGTGCTGCACCGGAATCACCAGGCAGTGGGCCTCGCGCACCGGNAACAGGTCNAGCAGCACGATGGCCCGCTCATCCCGNTANACCACGCTNCCCTCGGCGCGNCCCTCNAGTATCTGGCAAAACACGCAGTCAGCCACTNANTNCTCCGATTGCAGGTANTCTTGNTTNCGCCGCTGGCGCCAGANTTCCGCGCCNGCCAANAACANNGCCAGCAGCAACACGGCCAGCANNGGCNCNCCGGCNCGCCACAGGCTCACGTNNTCCCGGGCCANNCCGTCGAACAGNCTGACCACCCAGGCCGGNCCCCANTCNTNGTGGNTNGNCGACACCGGCCAGGGCATCAACAGCAGNGCCGCCGCCAGNGCGCGCAGCGGCANCCGCAGCCANCCNCGCAGCGGCCGGGTGATGTACCAGAGNACGAACAGCACGCCCACCGAGCCGAGCAAATAGGCGAACCATCCCCACAAATAGGCTTTCGTCGTCACGATCTCTCCTCAGTTCACCCAGTGAATAATACGCTCTTCCAGGTCCGCTTCATCCACCGTGGTTTCGCTGACCACCCGNCCGGCCACGCTGACNCCGGCCTCGCGNACCGACTCCGCNCGCCCGGACCGCAACGGGTGCCAGGCNTTCAANGGCCGGCCNCGGGCGCGCAGNCGGTAGGCGCAGGTGTCGGGCAGCCAGTCGAAATGCTGCGCCACCTCGGCGGTGACCTCAACACAATCCGGCACATAGTGATGNCGNTCCGGGTACACCCGGCANCGGCACTGTTCGGTGTCCAGGTANCCNCAGGCCACNTCGGTGAAGGCCACCTCGCCGCTGTCCTCGTCTTCCAGTTTAACCAGACAGCAGCGNCCGCAGCCATCGCACAGGGCNTCCCACTCNCGGGCGTCGAGCTGCTCCAGGGGCAGCTCCCAGAAGCGCTCACGCACGGCGCGGGCGGTCCGGGTGGCCGTCGGCCAGATACAGATCCGGNTCCGGCGGCGGCGGCATCTGCAGGTAAAAGCCCTGCTCGCGTACGGCGGCCATGACCCTGTTGACGTCGGCGCGGGACAGCGGGCGCTCCGGCGACAGAATCAGATCGGTGACGTGCACGCCCGGGCCGAACTGCTCNGCGAGCGCCTCCGGCAGGTCCTGAAGCCCCTTGCCGCGGGGCACGTACAGGTACATGTCNGGGCGCTTGCGGCTCTTGTAAATCGAGCAGAACAGCTTGCCCTTCAGCAGACTTGAAGCACTCATAGCATTTCTCTCAATGGCCGCGCGACCCGCTCTTCGCGCCAACCGGTAAGCGGCTCCGGGAGGGTATCCGGATCGCGCACCAGGGCTTCCAGCCAGCGGCGNCTTACCAGCACATCGGGTTTCAGTGACAGTTCCTCGGCGATCCGCCCTACCCGTTCGCGTAGCGCCTTCACCGTGGCGCGCTGTTCCGGGTCCAGGGGGCCGGGCAACGGCGCCGGCGGCTCCGCCTTGGCGGCCTGCTCGATCAGCGCCAGCAGGGCGTCGCCGTCCCGACGGATGGCGCGCGGGTGCAAACCCAGTTTCCGCAGGTCCACCCGACCGTTCGNCCCCNCCCGGCTCAAATCCAGCAACGTATTATCGCGCAGCACGAAGCCCTTGGGCAGATCCCGCTCGCGGGCGGTGGCTTCGCGCCACTCGGCGAGCGCTTCCAGCACCGCCAGCTCGCGGCCCTGCAGATTGCCGGCGCCCTTCACCTGNCGCCACACCGCCTGGGGCTCGGCNCGGCGNCGGGCGTCGTCGCGCAGCCGCGCGCATTCTTCGTACCACCACTCCAGCCGCCCCAGCCGCTCCAGCTCGGCCTGAAGCTGCTCGGCGAGCTCCGGCAGATACTTGACGTCGTCCTCGGCGTACAGCAACTGCTCCTCGCTGAGTGGCCGTTTCAGCCAATCGGTGCGGGTGGCGCCCTTGGCCAGGCTCACCCCCATCCGGCTCTCCACCAGACGCTGATAACCCACCTGCATGTCCTCGCCGGTGAGCGCCGCGGCGATCTGGGTGTCGCGGACCCGCCGTGGGTACGCGCCGGCGAACGAGGCCAGCGCCTCCAGATCTTCCGAACAGGCGTGCATGATCAACGGGCGTTCGGCGAACAGCGGCACCAGCGCCGTCGGGTCCACCCGGGTGGTGTCGATCAGACGAATANGCTCGCCGTCGTGCACTTGCACCAGGGCCAGGCGCGGAAAGTAGGTCCGTTCGCGCATGAACTCGGTGTCCAGATAAAGCGGCTGATCCGGAGCCAGGCCGTCGGCCCAGTCCCGCAGGGAGTCGGTGCTGTCGCACCAGATGTACGCCATGGGATTCCGTTGCGTCGCTGAATGTGCGGGCATTATACGGGTCGGGGCCGGCGGCTGAAACGCGTGCCGGCAAGACGGCCCCGCGGCACTCAATTTCGGCGCCGGTTTCTGCTACCCTTTGCGCCCTCTGAATCGTCAGTTGCACAGGAAACCGCCATGAGCACCAAATTGGTACTGGTCCGCCACGGCCAGAGCGTCTGGAACAAGGAAAACCGCTTCACCGGCTGGAAGGACGTGGACCTCACCGATCAAGGCCGCGAGGAAGCCCGCCAGGCCGGCGAGTTGCTGAAGGAAGCCGGCTTCGAATTCGATATGGCCTACACCTCGGTGCTCAAGCGCGCCATCCGCACCCTCTGGACCATCCTCGACGGCATGGACCAGATGTGGATTCCGGTGATTCGCGATTACCGTCTCAACGAGCGTCACTACGGCGCCCTGCAGGGCCTCAACAAGGCGGAAACCGCCGAGAAATACGGCGACGAGCAGGTACTGATCTGGCGCCGCAGCTATGACACGCCGCCGCCCAAGATGGACCGCGACGACGAGCGCTACGCCGGCCGTCTGCGCGTCTACAAGAACCTGGACGAGGACCGTATTCCGCTGTCGGAAAGCCTCAAGGACACCGTGGACCGCTTCCTGCCCTACTACCAGCAGGAGATCGAGCCCCAGGTGCGCGCCGGCAAGCAGGTGCTGATCTGCGCCCACGGCAACAGCCTGCGCGCGCTGGTCAAACATTTGAGCGGCATCTCCGACGAGGACATCGTCAAGCTCAATATCCCCACCGGCATTCCCATGGTCTACGAGCTGGACGACGACCTGAAGCCGATCAAGAACTACTACCTGGGCGACCAGGAAGCGGCCGCCAAGGCCGCCGAAGCGGTGGCCAACCAGACCAAGGGCTAACCGTCGATCCGATCCAGCGCCCGCACCCGCCGCTGCTCCGCTTCATCGAACAGCGACGCCCGCAGGCGCTGGATCGCGTCCTCCCGGTCTTCCTCCGCCAGGCCNCTGTCCTCAATGGCGCGGCGCTGCGCCCGGTAGGCCTGATAGCGCTCACGCCATGCCTCCCGGCGCCGGTCCAGATCGTCAAGACGCTCGGCGGCTTCCGCGCCCAACCGCTGTTCCCGGTACTGATAGATCCGGGCCTCCGAGGCGCCCTGCTCGCGCAGTCGGCGTACCGCCTCGGCGACNTCCGCCGGCCGCCGTGACGCACGGATCATCTCCCGCATATCGTTGGGCAGCTCCGCTTCCAGCGCCCGCAGGCGGGCTTGTTTCTCNGCCGGATCAAGCCGGTCGTTCTCCAGCAGTTCACGGCGTTGCAGGGCAAAGTCCGCGTAGCGGTCNCGGAAGCCGAAAAACGCCTCNCGGGTGGTGGCGCTGAACCACTGATCGCGCAGCGCCCGGCGCTCTTCCAGGCTTTGCCGCATGCCGGCGACGCTGCCGTCGTGCTCGTCCAGCTCGCGCAGGGCGGACCGATAACCGATGTAGCGCTCGAACAGATCCCACGCCTGGCGCGCCGCCCTCTCCGAAAGCGCGCCCCGCAAGTGGGCCGCCACCCGGCCGCGCAGCACGTTCAGCTCCTCCTCGCCCAGAGCGGAGAGGAAATAATCNAANCGCCGCCGCACNTCCTCCGANACNATCAGATTGCCNCGCTCGTCCTCGCGCAGGGCGCCGTCGGGCACGGTGCCGCGCCAGGACGCCGGCTCNTCGCCGAGNTTGCGTCCGCGNGCCACNTAGTCCTGGAACNCGGATTCNNCGNCGTCCNGGTCCNCCGCCGNCNCGTCCGGACNGGGNCGGNNCCGGTNCCGACGGCGTNTCNCGCCACCANACGCCCANCANNGCCAGCGTCACCACCAGCAACGACATGGTCGCCGCCAGGGCCAGAGGTCCTTTCATTGTTNTTCTCCGTTCAGTTNTTCCCTGTCGACCGCTAGTCGGATTGGTACTTTTTTATTAGTGAACCNNCGCNAGTAGTAAGGCTAGCATCAAACCACCGGTCGATAAAAAACAAGGACCGACCGGTGAACCAAGACATTCGACAACAAAAAAATCAGGGAAGCTTATGAAAACCTTAACCCGGACTCTCATAGGGGTCATGGCNCTGGCGGTTCTGTCNCTGCCCGGCCTGACCACCGCGGANTACACCGAAACCCGTTACCCCATCGTNCTNGTGCACGGCCTGTTCGGCTTCGACANCGCCGCCGGCGTGGACTACTGGTACCGCATNCCCGAGGAACTGCGCCANGGNGGCGCCGAGGTCTANGTGACCCAGGTCAGCGCCGCCGAGGACACCGAGGTGCGCGGCGAACANCTGGCCCGNCAGGTGGANGANATNCTCGCCACCACCGGCGCCGGCAAGGTCAATCTGATCGGCCACAGCCACGGCGGCCCCACCGCCCGCTACGTGGCNTCGGTCTACCCGCAGATGGTGGCCTCGGTNAGCAGCGTGGGCGGCGTCAACTGGGGCGCNCGCATGGCCGACGTGCTGCAGGGCNTGTCCGACAANGTGCCCTTCTCCGGCGACCTGATCGGCTATCTGGGNAACGCCCTGGCCGGNCTGATCGACCTGTTTTCCGGCGGCGGCAANCAGCAGGACATCATGGCCGCGCTCAAGGCGCTGACCACCGANGAAACNNTNGCCTTCAACCAGCNCTANCCNGAAGGCNTGCCCGNCGANTACTGCGGTGANGGCCAGCGNCAGGNCNGCAACGGCGTNTCCTACTTCTCCTGGAGNGGCGCCAANCCGCTNACCAANGGTTTNGATCCGTCCGACGCGCTGCTCGGCGCCACCTCCATCGTNTTCCTNGGCGANAANAACGACGGCCTGGTGAGCAGCTGTTCCAGCCANCTGGGCATGGTGATCCGCGACGANTACCGCATGAACCANCTGGACGAGGTCAANCAGGTGCTGGGCCTGCACGANATCTGGAGCACCGACCCGGTNACCCTNTATCGCCAGCAGGCCAACCGNCTGAANAANTACAGCTTCTNACAGGCNGNNCCACCGGCAAAAAACCGCCCGCCGGCCACGGCGGGCGAAAGTTCCCGCGCCGGGTGACCGAAACGCTCAGCGCGCCCGGCGCCATGGTTTTGTGTCCTTGCCCCGCCCCTCTAACATCGGGTACTCGGCAGCTTTTCCTATGAAGGACCATAATCATGACAACAACCCTCAAAGCGTTTCTTGCTTCCGGCCTGTTGCTGGCCTCTTCCGTGGCCACGGCGGAAACCATCGAACGGGACATCTGCGTCTTCGACATCGCCGGCAAGGTCGGCCCCACCATGGCCGCCATGCAGGATTGGCGCACCGAAGCCATGAACTGGGGGCTGGACGCCAACCTGAAGGTGTACACCAACGAATCGGTGGTCGCGGAAGACCTCAAGGCCGGGGTGTGTGACGCCGCCCTGATGACCGGTATCCGCGCGCGCCAGTTCAACACCTACGCGGGCACCCTGGATTCCATCGGCGCCATTCCCACCATGGAACACATGAAGATCGCGCTGCAGGTACTGGCGCACCCCAACAGCGCCGACAAGCTGACCGCCAACTCCTATGAAGTCATGGGCATCGCGCCGATCGGCGCCGCCTACATTTTCGTCAACGACCGGCGCGTGAACACCCTCGCCAAGGCGGCCGGCAAAAAAGTGGCGGTACTCGACTACGACCCCACCCAGGCCAAGCTGGTGGCCGCCGCCGGCGCCACGCCGGTGCCCTCGGACATCACCAACTTCGCCGGCAAGTTCAACAACGGCGTGGTGGATGTGATCGCCGCCCCGCTGGTGGCCTACAACGTGCTGGAACTCTACAAGGGCCTGGAACCGGACGGCGGCATCATCGACTACCCGCTGGTGCAGCTCTCAATCCAGCTGATCGCCAAGGGCGACCGCTTCCCCGAGGAAATGGCCCAGACCTCACGGGAGTACTTCTACAACAGTCTCGACCAGGTGCTGGAGCAGGTGGAACGGGAAGCGTCGGTGGTGGACGACAAGTGGTGGGTGGACATCCCCGACAAGGACAAGCAGGAATACGAAGTCATGATGCAGGACGCCCGCGACCAGATGCGTAACGAGGGCCACTACGATCCGGACATGCTCGACCTGCTGCGCAAAGTGCGCTGCAAGCTGAACAGCTCCCGGGCCGAGTGCACCGGCGCCTGAGGCGCCGAACTACAGCCCCAGACGCTTGGCGATCACCTCGTTCATGATCTCGTAGGTGCCGCCGCCGATGGAGAGGATGCGGTTGTCGCGGAACAGCCGCTCCACCACGGTGCCGCGCATATAGCCGGCGCCACCGAAGATCTGCACCGCGTCCCAGGTCACCCGGTCGGCGCACTGGGTGGCCTGGTTCTTGGCCATGGACACGTCCAGAACGCAGTCCTCGCCGTTGGCCAGCCGCGCCGCCACCCGGTAGGTGAACTCCCGGCTCACCGCCACCTGGGTGGCCATTTCCGCCAGCTTGTGGCGGGTCACCTGGAAGCCGGCGATCGGGCGGCCGAACGCCTCGCGCTCGCGGGCATAGGCCATGGCTTCGTCCAGGGCCACCTGGGCGGTCATGTTTGCGGTGACCGCGAGAATCAGGCGCTCCATCTGGAAGTTGCTCATGATGCAGAAAAAGCCGCCGTTCTCCGCGCCGATCAGATTTTCCGCCGGCACCCGGCAATCCTCGAAGAACAGCTCGGCGGTGTCGGACGCCCACCAGCCCATCTTCTGGAGCTTGCGGCCGACGGTGAAGCCGGGGGTGTCCTTCTCCACCAACAGCAGCGAGATGCCGCCGAAGCCCGGGTCGCCGGTGCGCACCGCCACGGTGTAATAGTCGGCGCGCACGCCGCTGGTAATGAAGGTCTTGCTGCCGTTCACCACATAGTGGTCGCCGTCGCGTACCGCCCGGGTGCGCAGGTTGGCCACGTCGGAGCCGCCGCCCGGCTCGGTGACCGCCAGCGCGGCGATCTTGTCGCCGGCCAGCACCGGCGGCACCACCTTCTCCTGAAGCGCTTCCGAGCCCCATTTCCAGACCGGCGGCAGGCCGATGTCCAGCGACCCCAGGCTGGCGCCCACGCCGCCGGAAGTGCAGCGCACCATTTCTTCGCAGGCGGCCACTTTCATGAACACGTCTTCACCGCTGCCGCCCCATTTCTCCGGTGCGCCGATACCGAGAATGCCGGCCTCCGCCGCCTTCTTATAAAGCTCGCGGGGGAATTCCCCGGCTTCTTCCCAATCGTTGACGTAGGGCAGAATTTCACGCTGAACGAAGCTGCGCACGGTGTCGCGGACCATGCGGTGGGTATCGTCGAAATAGGACAGTTCAGGCACGGGACCTCCTTATTGTATCGAGCGTCATAAACCAAGCGCTTGCTTGGTTCGTATGGTAGCCCCGTGGAGGAAAAGCAGCAAGGTAACCGCAAGGGACACGCGGGCGACGCCCGCGCGGTTCAGGAATGGATCAGGAAGAGAACGGCCGGCGGCCGCGCAGGGCCTGGGCCAGGGTGGCGCCGTCGACGAATTCCAGGTCACCGCCCATGGGCACGCCCTGGGCGATGCGGGTGACGCTGACGCCGGCTTCCCGGGCCAGGTCCAGCACGTAGTGCGCGGTGGCCTCGCCTTCCACGGTGGTGCCGGTGGCCAGGATCAGCTCCTGGATCTGGCCTTCGTTGAGGCGCGCTTCCAGCACGTCCAGGCCCAGCTCGCGGGGGCCGACGCCGTCCAGCGGCGACAGCTCGCCCATCAGCACGAAATAGTGGCCCCGGTATTCCGCCGATTGCTCCACCGCCAGCACGTCCGCCGGCGAGGCAACGATGCACACCAGGCCCGGGTCGCGACGCGGGTCCTGGCAGACCGGACACAGCTCCTGCTCGGCGTAGTTGCGGCAGCGGCGGCACTGTTTAACGCCGTCCATGGCCGCGTTCAGCGCCGCCGCCAGGCCGCGGCCGTCGTCGCGGCCCCGTTCCAGCAGCGCGTAGGCCATGCGCTGGGCGGAGCGCGGCCCCACCCCGGGCAGGCAGGTGAACGACTGGATCAGTTTCTCCACCAGGGGAGTGTGCTTCACGGCTTGAACCCCGGCGGGAAGGGGAAGCCGTCGGTCATGCCCTTCATCATGTCTTTCTGGCTGCTTTCCACCCGGCGCACCGCGTCGTTGACCGCCGCCGCCAGCAGGTCTTCCAGCATTTCCTTGTCCTCGCTCATCAGGCTCGGATCCAGGGACACATTCTTCACGTCGTGGCGGCCGTTCATGACCACCTTCACCAGGCCGGCGCCGGCTTCACCGGTGACTTCCGCGTTGGCGGCCTCTTCCTGGGCTTTCTTCATCTTCTCCTGCATCTGCTGTGCCTGCTGGAGAAGGTTGTTCATATCGAAATCCATGACGCACCTTTTTCAATCGGTGGGTTGGTCGTGGTCCCGGGGCTGGATGCTGCTTTCATCCAGCCGGGCGTTGAACTGCTGAATCAGGGTCTGCACGGTGCGGTCTTCCAGCAAGGCGCCGCGCGCTTCCTCCAGCCGCACCCGGCGGCGCTCCTGGTCGATGGCCTCGGGGGTGTCGCCGGCGTCGGCGTCGTATTCCAGATTGAGCCGGATACGGCGCTGAAAATAGTCGCTGAGGGCGCCGGCCAGCTCCTGGGTACGCTCCGGGTTCACCAGCACCTGGTGGCCGGTGCTCAGGCGCAGGGTCCACTGGTTCTCCTGGCGGGCCGCCAGCACCGTGTTGCGGGCCAGGTTGCGCGCCGCGCCGTCCAGCGGCAGGCGCTCCACCAGGGCGGCCCACCAGGAGCCCACGTCCTGATCGGATTCCGGCTCCGCCAGCGGCATTGGCGTGGGCTCGGCCTGCGGCTCGGGCTCGGACACGGGCTCCGGTTCGGAGGCCGGCGCCGGGGCGGGCGCGGATGACGTGGCCGACGACTCTCCGCGCGCAGCCGGGGCTTCGGCGGG
>FUFK010696027.1_pt1 | contig 11277 bp, 8 predicted proteins | sample 1021851 | NCBI WGS metagenome assembly FUFK01 (sample SAMEA51879418, study PRJEB19060) | metagenome
GTTGCGCAGGATTCAGCCTCGAACAGAGTCCAGCAGGCGCGACAAACCGTCTGCGACGCTCCCCGCAATGTGAACACGCAATGCCCGACGATGGCGGTCGAGCAAAACTTGAAAATCACCACGCGCCTGAGCCGATTTGACTACGCCGAAGGTGAATTTTTGTCCGGGGACGGGCAGGTCGAATTCGTCATCTGCAGTGATTTGAAGGAAAACGCCGGTGTTAGGCCCGCCTTTATAAGCCTGTCCGGTCGAGTGAAGGAATCGCGGGCCGAAGCCAAGACAGGTAGCGTTTCCTGTTCTTTCAAGAACTACCCTTCGGATCTCGTTACATAATGCCATGTTTTGATCAGACATCTCCAAAAAAGAGAGGAGCGCGAAATAGTCGCCTGTATTCAATTGGGAAAGATGAGCAGAAATGAGTTTTTTCAGATTAGGATGAGAGCCCGCAATCGATTCGAGCCTGTGTTGATTCGTCTCATTTGTAAATAATGAAATACCATCCCGGCTGAAAAAAGGATATTCATCAGACAATTTGCCCGTCTTTTCGTATAAATCCGTTAATTTTTTTGCCTCGACTTTTGCTGATTCGACGTCCGGCTGATTAAATGGATTTATTTTCATCAGAGCACCGGCGACGGCGGTAGCAAATTCCCAACGGAAAAACTCTTGCGAAATATGGTATTCGGTTTCCACTTCGATCCTAATTACAGGCCGATTATTGGATTCGAGTTCAGATAGCAAATCATATTCTTGCCCGGTGATTTTTTCACCGCGAAGCCCAATATAGACAAACAAACGGTCATTACCGTAATGATCGGCGGAAATAACCGGCTCACCATCAACGGGAATTATTGCCTTACCATTTTTCCCTGTTGACTCCGCGATTAATTGTTCCAGCCATGCGCCGATTGATTTTAATTTTTGAGATGTAAAAATAGTCAGTTTGTTTATTTCGCGATTGTGACAGATTCCGAGGACAAGGCCTAAAAGCGCTCCCGGGTTATCCAATGCATCCGAACGCTTACAGATATCAACCATTTGATTTGCACGGGATAAAAGAATATTGATATCCAATCCCATGGCAGCGCCGGCCGCGAGACCGAAAGCTGAGAGAGCAGAGAATCGCCCTCCAACATCGGTTTTCCCGAAAAATATCTGTCGAAACGCTAAATCTTTTGCAGTTTTTTCAAGACTTGATCCCGGATCTGTAATTGCTGCGAAATGTCTGCCGGCTTTGGAACTGCCAACTTCCTTTCGGACCAGATCGAAAAAGTACTGCATAAAACAATTTGGTTCGAGGGTTGAACCGGATTTGCTGGCAACGATGAAAAGCGTTTCTGGAAGCGGAATACTTTCTTGAAGATGTTTTATTTGAGACGGAACAGTAGAATCCAGAATATGGAATGTCCGAATACCGAAAATCTTACTAAGGACTTCGGAACAAAGAGATGATCCTCCCATCCCGAGCACCACAACATGCTTAAATCCCTCTGTTTCGAGTTCTGCGTGAAACCTGCGATAAGTTTCAATTTGCTTTTGTTCTTCTTTTGCTATATCGAGCCAGCCGAGCCATTTTGCTTCATCATCATTAGTCCAGATCGTTGCATCACGCTGCCAGATACGTGAGATAAAGTTATGGTTTGTCCATTCCTTTGCAATGGATTGCACTTCTTTTTCCAGATCGGAAGGTAGCACGTAAGAAATTGAATTAACAGACATCCAGACCACCGCCCTATTGTAAAAATAAATTGTTTACTTTATTCATTATGAAGCCACTTACGCAGCATTTCAGTTTGTTTATGGAATGCATGCTCCGGACGTTTGGAACATGACATTGGCATTTTGAAGAAAGCGGCTAATTGTTCCTGTATTCCTGACTCGCCGCGTCTAACGGCAAGGTCAAGGCAGCGAGCAATTTCGATGGCTAAAGGTGCTGCAAGTATGGAGTCTTTACACAGGAAATTAACCTTGATTTGCATGTCGGCTCCTAAAAAGCCCCGAAAATCTATGTTGTCCCAGGCTTCCTTATTATCACCACGGGGGCGATAGTATCTGATATCAACAATATGGTCCGCAACTTCATAACCAAGAATATCATCAAGAACGGAGGATTTGGTTTTTAGCTTGGAAGCGAGCGAACCTTCATTTGACAATGCCAATCCATCCCGATTCCCCAAAAGATTAGTGGAATACCATCCCTCGACATAAAGCGCCCTTTCTTTCAGGGCCGGAGCCAGCACGGTTTTTATAAAGGTTTGGCCTGTCTTGCCATCCTTGCCTGCGATAGGCACTCCGGTTTGTTCTGCAAACTGGGTTAAGGCCGGTATTTCTGCTGCGATAGAAGGGGTGAAATTTGCATAGGCAGCTTGCTCCGCAATTGCAGAATAAGCATAAATCATAGCCGGTGAGATAGCCGGTGAATCGGAGTCAAGTGCGGATTCGAACAGAGCAAGCGATCCATGAATGGTTGGATCCGTCTCAATAAGCCGTTCGGTTGATGCCAGATTAAGTACGACTACATTTTCGCATTTTTCCTTAAATTTCTTTATATCCTTACGTATTTTTGAAATCGCCGCGCGATGACCGCACGCCTGAATCTTATTGCGTCCATCGACTGATTCGACAAATCGCAGGTCGCCCAGGGCTGGCCATGGCTCGATATTCTCCAGATACCGTTGAACTGCTGCTGCCTGTTTTGGCGTTAAGACTTCATGGGTTGCGGTTGCAACTGCCAAATTATCTCCGATCAAGTCCCATCCGCCAATTTCAATATCGGAATATTCAATAAGATCAGGTTCGCCGGCGAGCGGGAGCCCAACCTGGTCAGCCAGACCAAGACGTAGTAGTTCTATACCAGCGGCCATAGTAGTGCCGACCGCGCCTCCGATTCCGATAACAGCGATTCCTAGTTTTCGCTTTTGCATAAAAAAGAAGTGCTAAGTTTACAATTTTGATAAACAGCTCTCAAATCTTCAGATGAGGCTATACCCTAAATCGCTCTAAAGTGAAACTAGTTTGTTTCGTCTTTTTTCGCAGGCTTCCATAATGCCTGCAATTCACGTTTTAGTAATTTGCCGGTTGGGCCCTTAGGCAGTTCTTTTACAAAGTGAACGGTTTTCGGGCACTTATAATCTGCAAAATGGCGTCGGCAATAGTCTAAAATCTCATCTTCCGTAGTCGTACTATTCTCTTTCAATACAACAAATGCGGCTACTTCCTCTCCGTATAGTTCATCAGGTACGCCAATTACAGCGGCAGAATCTATGTCGGGGTGGCGATAAAGAAGTTCATCAATTTCGCGCGGATAAATATTTTCGCCTCCGCGTATTATCATATCTGACTTGCGGTCGATAATATAGAGAAAGCCGTCCTTATCTCTATAACCAATATCGCCTGTATGAAACCACCCGCCGCGAAAGGCTTCTGCCGTTGCTGAAGGATTTTTGAAATATCCCTTGAAGATATTCGGACCTCGCAATAAGATTTCCCCTTTGACTCCGACTGGTACCTCCCGGTCCTTGTCGTCTGCTATCATTATTTCGTTGCCGATCGGTTGACCACATGAACCCGGCCTGCGCCTTTTGTCTGGCGGGTTGAATGTAGCTCTGCAGGTGGATTCACTAAGGCCGTAACCTTCTATAACCAATATTCCAAATGTTTCTTCAAACTTTCGAAGCACCTCAACAGGCACCGGCGCAGAACCGCACATTGCAAATTTAAGCCGTTCAGTATTCAAGCCTTCCGGCACACCGTCCGGATATTTCTGCAGTAAAATCGATAGCATTGTAGCGACAGAGCCGAAAGATGTAACCTCATATTCTGCAATAATCTGCCAGAATTTCGAGGCAGAGAACCTTGGCATTACTACTGTCGAACCGCCGCAGTAAAGCGCCGTCATTGTAGTAACCGTCACGGCGTTCATATGAAATAGAGGCATCATAGTCAGCAGGCGATCGCTTTGGCCGAAACCTAACCACCTGGTTATTTGGCAGGCATTTGATATTAAATTCCCATGTGTCAGGAGGCAGCCTTTTGGTTTACCGGTCGTACCTGATGTATAGATGATGATGGCAACGTCGTCATTTGATAGGTGCGCATTGGTTAAAAATAAGCTATCGGCACAATTAACCACCTTCTCAGTTAGTTCAATTACTTCCGTGTGGGTGATTTCACACGCTTTTTCTTTGAGTTCCGGACTACATAAGACAAGTTTGCTTTCTGAATTTCTCACGGCCCACTCGATCTCTGCCGGCTTAAGAAGTGAATTTACAGGGCCGGCGATTGCCCCGATTTGCCAACAGGCAAAATAAGCCAAAATATACTCGGGAGAATTTGACATCAGAAGACTTACGACATCACCTTTTTTTATTCCTTTTGACTGTAAAAGGCCTGCCAATTTTCTTACGGCAAAATGGAATTCCTTATAACTCCATTGACGGTGATTGATACTGGAGTACAAAAAAGGCATTTCCGCATATCTGCTTACACGAGCACCCAATAGTGAAGGAATCGAGTCATATTCCAGATCGTTTGTCTGTGGTTGCATCTTCTATTATCCAATTCCGGCCCTGGCGTTTCTCCGGGATTGCGTTTTTTTGTTTAATTGAATATATTTGCGCGCTATCGCTATTTGTCCAAATACAATATGTCCGTATTCCGAAGTTATATAAACGGTAAATGGTTGGATAGCCAACCTGTTAAAACTGTCCCGAACATCAACCCTGCAAATTACAATGATGTAATCGGGATGGTACAACTTGCCTCCCGTGAAGACGTCAAACGAGCAGTCGAATCGGCATATGTGGCCTTTCCTGCCTGGAAGCGCACGCCTGCGCCTGTCCGTGGTAAGATTATCGCAAATGCTGCTCGTTTAATGGAGTGCAGAAAGGAAGAACTTGCAGCCGCAATCACGCGTGAAGAAGGGAAAACGCTCGCCGAAGCGCGCGGTGAACTAACACGCGCGATAAACGTAGTGGAATTTTGCGCCGGCGAATCCCGCCGCTTAACCGGTGAGACTATACCATCAGAGCTGCCCTCAAACTTTGCTTATACCTTACGCATGCCTCATNGTGTAGTGGCTGCAATCACCCCATGGAATTTTCCGATTGCAATTCCCGCCTGGAAAATCGCCCCCGCACTTGTTGCCGGCAATACAGTTGTTTTCAAGCCTTCAACGCTGACACCTTTGACCGGTACCTTATTGACTGAAATTTTCAACGAAGCTGGGCTGCCACCAGGTGTGTTGAATATGATAATTGGCAGTGGCGCAGATGCAGGCGATGAACTTTTGGCGCATCCGGCGGTCAAAGCAGTATCATTTACCGGCTCAACCGAGACAGGTCTGAAAATTTACGAGCGTGTTGCGGCTCGTGGTGTTCGCGTTCAGGCTGAAATGGGTGGAAAGAATCCGGTGATTGTTATGCCTGATTGCGATCTTAATCTGGCAGTTGAATGCACTGCACAAGGTGCCTTTGGCTCGACCGGTCAAAGGTGTACTGCAACTTCAAGAGCAATTGTTATTGAATCCATTGCAGATGAGTTTGTCGAGCGCATTGCCTCCCGGGCCCGCTCATTTCGATTGGGTGACCCCAGCAATGTAGATACAGAAATCGGACCTAGTGTTGATGAAAGCCAATTCAATACAGTTCTGAAATACATCGATATTGGCAGGGAAGACGGGGCCAGTCTTATTTGCGGGGGCCGGCGTGCAACGGGAAACGGCCTCGAAAACGGCTATTTTGTTGAGCCTACAGTTTTTGACAAAGTAACACCCGATATGCGGATTGCACGCGAGGAAATCTTTGGCCCTGTTCTTTCGGTATTGCGTGTCAAAGACTTTGAAGAAGCTATTGCCGTTGCTAATGACAGCGACTATGGACTCTCTTCCTCGATATTTACAAATGACGCAAATACGATTTATAGATTTATTGATGAAATAGAGACCGGCATTACACATATCAACTCTCCCACCACAGGCGGCGAGGCCCATATTCCTTTTGGCGGTATAAAAAACACAGGGCTGGGACCACGAGAGCAAGGCTCGGCATCGCTGGAGTTTTACACGGAATTGAAAGTTGTTTATGTAGATTACACCGGCCGCAAACGCGAGGGGAACCTATATTGATATGACTCAGCCGTATGAACAAAAGTCTGATTTGGGCGATGCCGTAACCAAACACAGGGAATTTCTATTTCCTGCAGTCGCTAACTATTATCGTGAACCCATAGCGCTGGTCCGCGGCGAGGGTGAATATGTTTGGGATGAGCAAGGCAATAAATATCTCGACTGTTTCGGCGGCGTGCTAACAGTCAGTATCGGGCACGCAAATCCGAAAGTAAATGCGGCATGGAAAGATCAAATAGATAAAATTGCTCATACCTCAACGCTTTACGCAAACCGGCCGCAAAGTGAACTGGCCGAAAAACTTGCGGAAATAACGCCGGGTCGTTTGAAAAAATCATTTTTTACAAACAGCGGAACCGAAGCCGACGATACGGCCGTTCTTGCGGCAAAACTTGCTACCGGCAACCACGAAATAATCGTATTGCGACATTCTTATGCAGGGCGTTCGGCAACGGCTCTCTCAACCGTCGGACATAAGACTTGGCGGCCGATCGCCTCACAAGTGCCCGGAATTGTTCATGCGGCCGCTCCTTATTGCTATCGTTGCCCTTTCAAACTCGAATATCCGTCATGCGGCGTCGCCTGTGCGGACGACGTTGAGGACATTATCAATACCACAACAACGGGTAGAATTGCTGCTTTTATGGCAGAAACGATTTTGGGCGTCGGCGGTTTTATCGTCCCGCCGAAAGAATATTTCCCGCGTGTTGCGGAAATCGCCCGTCAACACGGCGGCCTTTTTATTTCTGACGAGGTTCAGACTGCCTGGGGCCGGACCGGCGATAAATGGTTCGGCATAGAACATTGGGGCGTTGAGCCGGATATCATGACATCGGCAAAAGGTATGGGCAACGGCGTGCCCATCGGCTGGACGATCGCAACGCCGGAAGTAGCCGATGCTTTTCCGGGCCTGACGTTTTCAACCTTTGGCGGAAATCCGGTNTCCTGCGCAGTCGGGCTGGCGGTTATCAAAGTAATTGAAAACGACGACCTGCGGACGAATGCCCGCATCGTCGGCGAGTATTTTCATAATGAATTGCTTAAATTACAGGAAAAATATGCTTGTATCGGCGACGTTCGCGGTATGGGACTGATGCAGGCAATTGAGCTCGTCAAAGATCACAAAACCAAAGAGCCTAATCCCGAAGCCGTTCTTCGGGTATTTGAAGAAACAAAACGACGTGGAGTTCTGATCGGCAAAGGCGGTCTATACGGCAACATCATACGTACCGGATTGATGCTCAATACGACAACCGAAACGGTTGACCGGCTCGTCGAGGCGTTGGACGCCGGCTTGACGTTGTGCCAGAGGATATGCATTAAGTAAACTTACATATAGTCGTTTAGCTTTTCACCGAAAGGAATATAAAGCGGTTTTATAATTTTTTGCGATTAGTGTATGGACTCAATATTAGAAAACTTAATAAATCAGCCGGAACAAAGATTTCTCTTTAACGATGCGCCCGTTCCGGCGTCGCAGTTTCGAATCGAATTGGGTACCCATACCCGGGTAATCGGCGAATTTTGGACGGCAAAACAGAGGCAGGCGGCTTCCATACATGAACTTGCCTATCGTGCGTGTTTCAAAGCACAGCTACCGAATTTTTTTATTACGAAGTTTACGAATAAGGGCGATATTGTTTACGACCCTTTCAGCGGTAGAGGAACAACAGTGATAGAAGCAGCTTTACTTGGCCGGAATGCTATTGCGAATGACATCAATCCAATATGTAGGATTCTTGCCGAGGGGAGACTGACTCTGCCAAGTTTGGTCGATATCAAGAAAAGGCTGGAAGAAATTACTCTCGACAAATCTGCGACATCGGATATTGACCTTTCAATGTTTTATCATCCGGACACGTTAGGTGAAATCGTTTCACTAAAGGAGTATTTTTTACAACGCGAAAATGAGGGGACAATTGATGGTGTGGACAAGTGGATTCGAATGGTTGCCACAAATCGCCTTACGGGACACTCCAACGGTTATTTCAGCGTCTACACCTTGCCGCCAAATCAAGCAGTGTCACCGGAACGTCAGAAGATAATCAACGTCAAATACAAACAACTCCCGACTTATCGTAGCACTAAAGAAATCATCTACAAGAAGAGTAGAAGTCTCTTGAGCGGCCTAACTGCTGACCAAATAAGAAACGTAAAAGCGACGACGGTTCGTTTTCTAACCGAAGATGCAAGACGAACCTTCTCTATCACCGATGAATCGGTGAGTCTAACTGTTACGTCCCCGCCTTTCCTTGACGTAGTTCAATACGCTCAAGACAATTGGCTTCGCTGTTGGTTTAATGGAATTGATGCCAGAAAAATTGAGGCTAATATAACAATGTCCAGAACGGTTTCCAGTTGGTCGCAGGTAATGAACGATGTATTTAAAGAACTCTATCGGATCACAAAGCCCGGCGGATGGGTTGCCTTTGAAGTTGGCGAGGTTCGTTCAGGTAAAGTGAAACTTGAAGAGGCGGTTATACCTCTAGGTGAGATGAATGGCTTCCGCTGCGATTGCGTTATGATCAACGAGCAGAACTTTACAAAAACGGCAAATATATGGGGCGTCCGAAACAATTCGAAGGGAACCAATTCGAACAGAATAGTTGTATTCCAGAGAAAATGATGAATTCAAAAAATGCAAGAGATTCAAACTATGTCAGGAAGTTAGAGGGCTTAATACGTCAAATGCTAGAGCCTCTGAAAGGAATTCCATTTACTCTAGTGATCGAATCGATTTCGGGCAAGCGTGTCATACCATTTGACCAAAATAAACATTCCGCATTGTTAACTACTTTGATAAAGGTTTCAAAGCTGGCCTGCAAAAAGATAAATGAAAAGGGCGGTGTATTAAGTGCACGGGTTAACGAAGTAGGAAATAAGATAGAGGCCCCCATAAAAGACGCCTTGCGAGAGTTAGGTTTTTCTGATGTAGACACACCTGTAAACGCGAAAGGAAAGAAACAGGCGACCGGCTACCCGGATCTTGGCTTCACATTCGATGGGCTTTATGTTTATCTTGAATGCAAGTCCTTCAATAAGAAGAACGTATCCACTACGCAGAGAAGCTTTTACTTATCACCAAGTGAAGACTTCAAAGTAACAAAAGATGCAATACATGTGTTAATTAGTATTGAAGTTGAACGCACCAAATACATAAGAGTAGAAGGCCAGACTTTTGGTGTTTATCGCGCACGCGGCTGGAAAATCATCAAAATTGAGAATATTGATGTCGATGTTAAACGCGAGTTCAACGCCGATAATAAGAGAATGTATGCTAAAGAGAATATTTTGGCCGAAGGGCGATGTTAGTAAATTCATTCGTAAACAACTTGGAGGAATGAAATGCTTGCGTAGCGAAACACTTCTTTGATATGTATCGCATGACAAAGCTGCAACGCCGTGTTGGCAGTGGTCGGGGAATGTACTCACTCTTCCTAAAGTTTCGGGATTGACGTCCCACTAACACTGAATTAAAGGTATTTAGGCGATGAAAATACTGATCAAGAATGGCAGGGTTGTTACAGCGGTTGATGATTACGTTGCGGATATATTTATCGATGGTGAGACGGTTTCGGTGATAGGTAAATCGCTCGACATAGCGGCTGACAGGGTAATAGATGCGAGCGGAAAACTTGTCATTCCCGGTGGTATTGATCCGCACACGCATATGGAGCTTCCGTTTGGCGGGACGCAAAGCTCGGATGATTTCTTTACGGGCACTCGTGCCGCCGCATTCGGAGGAACAACGACGATTATTGATTTTGCCGTGCAGTATAAAGGCGAATCAATGATAAAGGCCGTTGACAACTGGCACGCAAAAGCCGAAGGGAAATGCGCGATTGACTACGGTTTTCATCTTATTACCACAGATTTCGAAGACAAAAACATCGAGGAAATGCACACGGTTATGGATGAAGGAATAACCTCATTCAAGTTGTTTATGGCATATCCGGGCGTATTTCTCGTAGATGACGCTACGATTTTCCGTGCAATGTCGGCGGCCGGCCGGCGGGGCGGGCTTATCTGCATGCACGCCGAAAACGGCATCGTTATTAACGAAATAATTAAAAGATTTCTTGCCGAAGGACGAACAGCCCCGAAATATCATGCGCTTTCACGGCCGACAATTGCAGAGGCGGAAGGGGTTCATCGCGCGATTGCGATTGCGGAAATGGCTGAATCGCCGGTTTACATAGTGCATTTATCGAGTGCGGACGCATTGAACAAGGTTCGCGAAGCTCGCGACCGCGGCATCCCGGCTTTTGCCGAGACATGCCCTCAATATCTTTTTCGTTCGATAGAAGACTATGGTGACGGTTGGGATGGTGCAAAATATGTTTTTACTCCTCCACTGAGGGAAAAACACAATTGTGGTGAGCTGTGGAAAGGTCTGAAGATGGATGACCTTCAGGTAATCTCTACTGACCATTGTCCTTTTTGTATGAAAGAGCAAAAGGAATTAGGACGGGACGATTTCTCTAAAATACCAAATGGAGCGCCAGGCGTTGAGAACAGGATGTCATTGATTTATAACGGAGGTGTTGTAGAGAATCGTATTTCCTTGAACCGGTTTGTTGAACTGACCTCGACTGCGGCAGCGAAGATGTTCGGTATGTTTCCCAAAAAGGGTACAATTGCCGTTGGCTCCGATGCTGATATAGTAATTTTCGACCCTGAAAAAGAGCATACTTTTGGCGTCGAAAATGAACATATGAATGTAGATTACTCTACGTATGAAGGATGGCGCGTCAAAGGTAAAGTCGAAACCGTCCTTTCCCGCGGTAAAGTAATTATCGAAAACGGTGCTCACACGGGCAAAGCAGGAGACGGACAATTTCTTAAGCGCGGTGAATGTGTAAAGATTTAATTTTCTACGATCAATGCTTACCAAAAGGGGCCTGCTAATGGCTCCATTTTTATTTGGAGCCAGGAATCGCGCGCGTTTTAAGTTCCTTAGGCCTATGTGAAAAGCCTGAAATATTCCAACGCGATTCGATATTTTTAAACAACCTAAAGTTATTGAAAAAAGCTGAGGCGCCGCTACCTGCGATTTTGGTCCCTTCCTGACCGGCGATTTTAGTTCCTTCCTGGCCTGCGATTTTAGTTCCTTCCTGGCCTGCGATTTTAGTTCCTTCCTGGCCTGCGATTTT
>FUFK010041395.1_pt1 | contig 11275 bp, 6 predicted proteins | sample 1021851 | NCBI WGS metagenome assembly FUFK01 (sample SAMEA51879418, study PRJEB19060) | metagenome
ATAATCGGCATATTCCCACGTCTAATTACTTTTGATCAGTGAGGATTTTAGATTACGAAGAGGCTCATTTGCATGAGCTAATGGATGGCGACCTAAACGACGGCGCAATAAAAAACATAGGCTATATGAGATCCTACGCGGAATCATTACAGCAACCGGGCTGGTCATATACGCTTATAGAGAACGGCTACATTTTGTGTTGTTGCGGTATCGTTGATATGTGGCCGGGGGTCGGTGAAGCGTGGTTTATTGCATCGAGCAAGATACATGACAACGTCCGGCCATTTATACGTTTTGCCAAGACAGACGTGATGGACGTGGTCGTAGAGCAAAACAAACTGTGGCGGGTGCAGGGCGTATGCAAGGCAGACTGGCCAGCAGCCAGGCGCTTTGCCCGGCTCATGGGATTTGAGGAAGAAGGGCTGATGCGTAAGTACGGCCCGGAGCAAGCAGACTATATTAGAATAGCAAAGGTAACATAAATGGCATTTTTGTTTGAATATCAGGCTGGTCAACAAGAACAGGCCGCATATAATTTTAATGCTGATGTGAATGAGCGTAACGCGAAGGCGGCAGATCAGGAAGCGGCACAGCTGATATTTACAGAAGAGCAACAGATTGTTCAGTTTCGTGAAGATTTCCAAGATCTACAAGACGCCACACAACAGGCATACCGTTATAATGGTTGGATCGCTGAAGAAGGCACACCGCTCAAAGTAGCGCTGGCCAATGCACAAGAGGCCGACGCTGAGATAGAAACACGCAGATACAATGCGGCTGTTGGCGCTCAAACCCTGCGCGAAAAAGGCGTGGAGTCACGATTGCAAGGCCAGCTGAACAGAATGTATGGCAAGGCAGCGGCAACTAGAGGCAAAGCCAGAGCCGCTCAAAGCCTAATGCAAACAGCCACAGCGATAGCGGGTGCATAGATGAAAGTACCAACATACCGGCAACAAACTGCCAGAACTGAAAAAACTGGCGCCACCATCTTTAGTGTTCAAGCCAACCCCGGCGCTTTGTCTGCTGGGCTACGCGCTACTGCCGATCTGTTTTCATCAGCTGAGTCAATAGCCGTAAATTACTATGCTGAAGAGCAAAAGATCAAAAGACAGTCTGAGCTAGACGATGCTGAGTTTGAGCTGAAACAAGAGCTGCAACAGTTAGAGCAACAGCAAAAAACACGCAAACCAAAGGACGTGCTTTTCAGTCAGCCAAATAAAGGCACTCAAAATTTTGCAGACCTCGGTCAACAAAAAATCAATGACATTTTAGCTAACATAAGTGACAAGCGTGTGCGTCGAGCGTTTCAACAGAGTGCGCGTGATAGCCTCAACACATTTACTATTAACGTCAATCAGGATGCTCGCAATCGTCTTATCGATCAAAACAAAGCAAATGGTTTTCGTAAAGCTAATGAGTTGATTGATGATGCTGTTATGGGTAATGGCGCCGCCAGAGCTAAAGCATTGCTTCAATTATATGGCGACCCATCTCAAAATAAACTTGGTCACTATGAGCAAATGGCGGCTGATGGGTACATCAAAGAAACCGAAGCTGTAACCTATCGGCGTGATGCACAACAAAAAATATTAGAGCGTAATCAAAAAGCCGGTAAAGCAATTCTTGAAAAAGATAATCATAAGCGTGTTGCTATTGCCTCTGATACTAGCAAAAACCCTGCAATAAGAAAAAATGCTTATGACACTGCGGTATCAGAAATAGACAAAGCTGTTGATGAAAAAATTATAAGTGAGGCAGAAGCAATAGAGCAAAAAGAAAATCTAGCCGACGATACAATTAGGACAACTATTCTAAGCATTATGTCTGAATCATCAGACGCATCAGCTGCTGTAATGTCCATAACTGAAAGCAGACTAGACCCGTCCTTGGTTGTTGAATATCCGGTGTTGGGTTCGATCTTGACACAAACAGATCAGGGTACAGTCACAAAAATTTTAGATGATATGCTCATAGTAGGCCGGCGAATAGATACAGAGCGCCGCGAAAATGAAGAAAGAGAAGAGGCGTCAAAAAATCAAGATCTGGATCGAGATTATCAAACGATCTTAAATGTTGACAAAGACAACCCAGACGCGGTTGCGGCAGCAAAAACATTGCATAAAAATTTATTGGAAAAAAATTATTACGACAAAGCTGCAACCCGTAAAGCGGCTGAAGATATACTGGGTTTATCATCTGATAACGGAAGATCAAGCGCGTTTCCAAAAGAAAGCAACCCAGATACGCTAGGCACGTTGTTTGGTCTAGACGCTCAAAATATGCTTACACTCGATGTGGTCAATGCTGCCAAGAACGCGGGTGACCTATCTCTAACAGATTATAAAAACTTTTCAAACAAAGCTATTGATGAAGGTATAGCCGGTTTGAAAAAAGCAAAAGAAATCATCTCAAATAAACTGCGTTATAATGAATACAAAGATGACACTGGCGCTTTAGGCGAGGGCGCTAGAGAAATGTATTACAGGAGCGTCGGCGAGCTTGACGCGTGGGCTAACCAAAATCGAGGCGCCACTTATCAGCAAACTTTAGCCAAAGCAAAAGAAATTAACCAAGAAAATGATGAAGAGTTTAAAGGTATTATGCGTGAATCTTTGTTGTCGTTTCTAGGCAACAGTTTTGTTTTAGAGGGTCTTGGATTTAACACGGCCACGATTGATCAACAAAATCCGGGGCAATCAGCCTTGCAGTTTTTAAGCACAGTACCGGTTGATCCAGAAACTGGCAACGTAAGACGTGATGTCTCTTCAATAATTTTACAAATAAAAAGTTATAGAAAAACAGCAGGGCTTAATTGATGGATTACGAAACCGAAAGACTTGATGCCTATGACAATGCTGAAGCTACACGCTATCTCATGGGCTCTATCAAAAAGCCTGAGCCAGAAATGCAATTCAGGGGAACGCCTATCAGCGAGCTTGAGCAAGCTGGCCAACAGGTTAAAGAGGATATNACGCGAGTAGTGGGNGGCGGTTTGCGTGATATGGCTCAAGGCGCTATGGATTTNNGCGCAGAGNTATTGACTGAAGCCGGTGAAGATTTTTTAACACAGTCTGGGCTGACGAGAGAAGGCGCGGAAATCCAGCTGAATATACCAGCCCCTCGATTGCCAGAGGTCGCTGAGCCAAAAGGAATGATCGGCCAAATAGCTAGAGATTTTGTACAGTTTGGATCTGGCATGGTTGTATCACCGGGCAGCACAATTCCAAAAGCTGCTTTGTCTGACGCTTTTTTTGACCCAGAAGATGGCGGCTTTATTACAATGCTTAGAGATGCCAGCCTGTTACCAGAGGCTATGAACTTTTTAGCTGTGGATGTGGACGGCGAATCTGATGCCTCTGAACGCCTCAAGCAACGTCTGATACAATCTGGCGAAGGCGCTATCATAGGGGCCGTGGCTGATCAGGTTATTGGCACCTTGAAGCGAATTAAAGATACGCCTGATTTGTTGCGTAGAGCTGGTGAGACATTAGCTAGAGCTACTAANGCCACGGCACGATTTGCAGATGAGGCCGGCCAAGCAGCTGATGCCAGAATAGCCGAGCGCGCTCAAGACACCGGCACCACACTGACATCCGGCGTTGATCCTATGCCAGCTGTGGATGCTGCTATATCTGCCGCTGGCCGAGCTGCGCGGCGCGATCCGAATGATTCCGCTGGCGATGCAATGGCACAAGCACAGGCTAGGTATTTTGATGCAGAAAACTTTGAACCGCCAACGGCTGAAAACCCTGTTTCCATCGTGCCACCGAAGCCTGATGAACCCGGCATCATAGCCTTTCACGGCTCTGGCGCAGATTTTGATGAGTTTCGCCTAGAGATGATTGGCACTGGCGAGGGCGCACAGGCGTATGGCTATGGGCTGTATTTCACTGATAGCGAGGATATAGCCAAGTTCTACAGGGATTCACTTGCTAGAGGGCGGTCTAGCATTGTTTATGAGGGCAGCGCCGTTAAAAACGCTAGACAAACTGACGGCTTGACTGACCGCGAATTGATCTTGGATAACATAGCAACTGAAATGGCTTTTTTTGACCAAAAGCCAGAAAATGTTATTGAAACGAAAATTCGATCACTAAAGGCACAAATTGAAAACCCAGACAGCGCTGAATTACGTCTTGCAGAAAGTGATGCTGAAGCGCAAGAGCTTGCTGATTTGATAAGGCAGTCTGCCCAGCGTGATCTGGAGATTTACGAAAGTCTTGATCCAAGCAAATTTACGCGAGGCAAAATGTACAAAGTCGCCCTTGCCCCCAAGCCTGATGAATTGCTGGATTATGACTTGACTATTGGCAATCAAAGCCCAGACATAAAAGCAAAAATATCAAAGCTGATTGACAACGAAATAACACCTGATGATTTAGAAAATTTTGGAAGCCCAAGAGGTGATTTAAAGGCAAGCCTTTTGAGTGAAAACAGAACTGTTGTTTCGTTCCTGAATGATTTTTCTGCTATCAGGGGCAAAGACAATGCAGCCGAAGAGTTACTGGCTAAGTATGGCATCCCCGGCATCAAATACTTTGACAACACATCACGAAATACGGCTGGCGGAAAGCTAATAGATGTCACAGAGGCTGAAGATGGTTTTCGCGCTAAAGTAGCTGTTGAAAATAGAACTGGTGGCTTGGGCGGCTCTGGCAGAATTGTAACGACAAGTTCACCATATAAAACAAAGCAAGAGGCTCTTGATTGGGCTGATGAAGCAACAAAAAAGTCAGGCCGCAACTACGTCATATTTGACGATAAAGCAATCAGGATACTGGAGAAATACGGCATTGTTGGGCCTGTGGTTGTTACAGCGGCTGGTGTAAAATCAGCGCAAGACGATGATGACAAGGTAGCCAACGCCTCAGAAATGTAGTAAATATAAATAAAGTGGGCGTCCTGTTGGGGCGCCTTTTTCTTTGGAGTTTTCATGGCAACACCAGGACAACAAGCAGCCCGNGCGCTACGCACCGGGGGCGTGANGCAATTAGCTGACACCCAGCCTCAACTAGACGAAGGCATACAAAACGCCAACGCGCTAAAAATTATCCTGCAACAAGCCGCAAAAGCTGCACCCGGCAAAGCAAAAGAAGCGCTGAAAGCAGATGAAGCGGCAAAGCAAGCTGAAGCTNTAGCAAAACAAAAACAAGAGCAAGCTCGCGTTAAAGCAGAAGGTGGCGATCCAACAACTGTTCCGGCTCCTGATCCGATTGCAGCTGGCCGCGTTGCTGAGCCTATTACTGAGGGCATTGCGCCAGAAGGCACAACAAGGCAAGCAACACAAGAGGCGCTAGCAAAAGATGCGCTATCACCAGAAGGTCAACAACGCTTAGCGGCAAGTGGCGGTGATGCTAGAGTTGCTATTGCACAGCCAACACAGCGTGAGCTTGCAGAACAGCCGGATTTGTTTGGGCCAGCTGATCCAGAGCCCCTTAGCAATGAACAGGTCACCAGAAAAGCACAGTTGGCACAAAGCCCACTTGATACTGTGGCAAGAAGCGAAACGGCTATAGCTGACGCTGGTGATGCTGATGATTTAATCCGTATTGCTACTGAGCCTGGCCTTGTTGATGAAACCGGTATTGATTTTAATTTTGATAATTTTGAAGGCGGCGAAGACATTAACCGTGTCATCAACGGCGTTTCACAAATATTTGAAAGCGCTACGGAAGCAGAAAAAAGAGGTGTGCAGACTAACCCACAGACCCTAGCTGATGCAGACAAACTGCTTGCTGATGAAATTGGTTTTAGTCGTAAATTATTGCGAAAAAAATCTGGCCAGCTTCTTAATGCGGCAGAAATGACGGCGGCTAGAATTTTAATGCAAAAGTCTGGTCAACGCCTGACGGAAATGGCTCGGCAAATACAAAGCGGCTTGGGCAGTCCAAAATTGCTTGTAGATTTTCGTCGGCAAATGTCGATACACGCCGGCATCCAGATGAAAGCAAAAGGCGCACAGACAGAAATTGCACGAGCATTACAAGCATTTAAAATCCCAGCGGGAACAGAGGTTCCGGGCGAAGCTATTGAAGCNCTATTGACGGAATCAGGTGGGCCTAATCTAGCTAAAAAAATGGCCGACGGATATCTTTTAGCGCTTGAAAAAGGTGGCCAAGCAAACGCAAACAAATATGTTNCTGGTGCNTGGTATCAAAAAGTNCCTGATGTTTGGCTTGAAGTGTACATGAACGGGCTGTTGTCGTACTTTCCCACGCACTTTAAAAACGGCCTCGGCACACCGCTATTTATGATTTACAACACGTTTGTCGATTTAGGCGCTGCGAGTATCGGCGGTGCTATAAGAACCGGACAACGTGCTGTTGGGGCAAACGTAGACACAGAAGGCGTGTTTGCTGAAGATGTATTTATGCGTCTGTATGGTTACACTAAATCATTTGGTGATGCGTTGTCAGTTGCAAAACAGACATACAAAGATGAGGTGCCGGCTGACGCCTTAAACAAAATGGAAGCCGCGCAGCTCCGCGCAATAGACAGAGAAAATCTTAATATAACTAATAACACACTTGGTCTTGCCGTTGATCACTTGGGTAGGATCATTCGATTGCCTGGCCGAGCGCTAATGTTTGCTGATGACTTTTTTAAAGTCATAGCGTCTCGCGGTACACTTTATGAAGAAACTATGCGCCAGGTTAGGCGGTCTAAAAGTATGGGTAGAACAGAACAAGAAGCGCTTGACGATGGCATGATGGTTTTGCTTGATCCATCGTTTGCGGCCAAAGAAATGGACNCAGAANCCCGGTACGCAACGATGACATCAGACTTGGGNGACACTGCTATTGGNACNGGAACAGCTGCTATACGNNGATCTTTTCTGGGCAAATTACTTGTTCCGTTTGCAAAAGCGCCAACTAATTCAATGTTGCGAGTAGCCGAAGGTCATCCATTATTTGTGCCTTTGCAGNTNATGGCAAAAAATAGTCGAGATACATTATTAGGAAAAAACGGAGCAAGNGCNCAACAACGNGCATATGGTAGATTGGCTCTAGGCGGGTCTACAATGCTGTATTTTCATAGCTTGGCAGTCGATGGTAGACTGACGGGCTCTTATCCTAAAGAACGACAATTACAAAAAATGTTGCCGCCGGGTTGGCAGCCATATAGCTTTGTATTTAGGGGAGAGGGTTTTCCGGTCGATGAAGACGGAGATCCGTTGCCTTTGTACAACAAAGAAACCGGACGGCCAAATGGCCCTTTAAATTATGTTAGCTATCAAGGCATCGAGCCGGTCAGCGCGTTTCTTGGAATAGCAGCAAGTACAGCACGGCATCAGCATATGTTTGTTGAACCAGAGGACGCCATGAATTGGGGTTCCGCAGCCACATACGCAACGTATGAATATTTTAGAGATTTGCCTATGTTACAGGGCGTGGGCTCTATAGCGCGAGCAATGGAGCATGGTGATCCGAGCATTATAACTGATGGATTTTTGGGCGGCACGACAACGGTGTTTCCAATGCCGTTCAGCTCAGCTGTAAGAAACATAGACAAACTGACACAGTCAGATAAACGCACGGTTGATAAGCCGTATGATTATTACACAGTTGAAGATGTCCAAGCGCTAGCAAAAGAAAAGCCTGATCTATATCCAGAAACACCATATCATTTTGTTGGCACGGTTAAACGGTCAGAGGACATACCTTGGGCAAAACATTTTCACGATAATTATTTATATATGTGGGAAACACAAATTATGAACACCCCGTATGTAAATCAACAGGTAGAAAATTTTGCGTATCAATATGATATGCTGGGTTTTAAAAAAGAACGTAGTCCACGTTTTGATATTAACCCGGTTGATGCCATCTGGAGCAATGTAACTCCATTTAAGGTTTCTAGGGGCGCAGACATTGAGCCATATCACGCTGAGTTAATTAGGCTTGGCGCGCCGCTCACAGAAAGTCGCGATAAAAAATCTATTGATGGTGTAAAGATTGACGCTCAAACCAGAGGCGAGCTGACCGACATTGCAAAAAATCAAATTGCTTTGCCGCTTATGATGAACGTCAGAGGCCGTAAAAGACAGGTTGGCCCAGCTCAATATAGATTTAGAGACTATCTAAAAGTGTTGATGTCACGGGCAGAATATACCAAAGCAAGCGATGATGATCGAATCAACATGATCAAAAATGCTGAGGCAAGATTTTATAGGGTTGCTATCGACGCGCTCAGCGCAAAGCCCGGATATCAATATTTGCGTAAAGCAAAAGCTGCACAAAATAGTCCAGAACTGCAACAAATTAGGGATCAGCGAAGGCGTAGATAAAGAGGTATCTTATGACAGTATCAACCACAACAAACCGCGCTAGTTATTCTGGGAATGGAAGCACAGCCGCTTTTGCCTACGGCTTCAAGATATTCGCAGATGCGGATCTAACTGTAATCATCCGATCATCAGCTGGCGTTGAGACAACCAAGACGCTGACCACACATTATACTGTAAGCGGGGCCGGCACGGAGAGTGGAGGTAACGTGACGTTTACTTCCGGCAACATTCCGGCATCTGGCGAAACTGTTGTGATTTTACGTAAGCTCACATTGACCCAAGGCACCGACTACGTTGCCAATGATCCGTTTCCAGCAGAGAGCCATGAGGACGCGCTTGACCGGCTGACAATGATTTCACAGCAACATGATGAAGCAATAGGCCGGGCGTTGAAAGTCTCACAGACCAACGTAATTGCAACGTCTGAATTTACAACGTCGGCTACTGATCGAGCTAACAAGCTGCTAAGTTTTGACGGTAGTGGCGATTTGACGGTCACTGAGGGCAAGATCGATACTGTGACAATATCTGCGTCTGGTTTATCAACTGGGGCTACACCAACAGCAACAGCCACATATACAGCTGCCAGCGGCGCATTAGCATTGGCTTTGGGTATACCAGCTGGTGCAACAGGTGCAACTGGCCCNGCTGGTGGNGGTCTNGCTGACTTATCAGCAGATACAACACCGCAACTAGGCGGCGATTTGGATATGAATGGTCAGGACATTGTGACCACATCTAACGCAAATATTGAGTTAGCTGCTAATGGCACAGGTCATGTAGTTGTAAAAGGAAATACTAATCAGGGCGCTATAACTCTTAACTGTGAAAATAACAGTCACGGACAAAAAATTATTGCAGCATCACATAGTGCGTTAAACAGCAGTTCCGGTAACCCCTCAACTTTAACACTCCCAAGCACTGGTGATGCTAGTCAAGAATTAATCTCTACATCTGCAACTCAAACTCTTAGCAACAAAACAATTCCTGATGATGAAAAGCTGTTTTTCGGTACAGGGAATGACGCTTACATAGAGTATGATGAAAATGGTGATGATCGTCTCAAAATAGGCGGCACAAACATTGAGTTTGAAAAAGCTGTTATTGGCAAAACCGATACAGACACATCAAACACAGGTAGTGTTACACTTGATTTCGCTACAAACCAAAATTTTGTTTTGACGCTGACAGGCGCTGTTACACTTGCAAATCCGACTACAGAGTTAGTTGGTCAAACTGGCTTTATCGTATTTATTCAGGACGGTACAGGCGGCAGGGCTGTATCACTTGACACGCAATACAAAACAGTCGGCGGTGTAAATACACTTACTTTGTCATCAGCAGCAAACGCGATTGACATAGTTCCTTATGTCGTGTCAGCGGCTGATACTATTTTATTGGGTGCGTCCCAGTTGGCGTTCTCATAGGGGGTTGATATGTCAGGGCCAGTAGGTTCAAGCCAATGGATATACAATCCAAGTACTAGTTTCTACAATCACACTATTGACCAATCTTTGCGCTTCAATGATGATGATAGTGCGTATCTAAAGCGCACACTTTCAGGTAGCGGTAATAGAAAAACTTGGACACTTAGTCTTTGGATTAAGCGTTCAAATTTTGGAGAGATAACAGGTCAAGAGATTCCTATTTTTTCTGCGGGTACTTCAGCAACCTCTTGGGCTATATTTTTTACCGCTGATGACGTATTGTTTATACAATCGAGAAGTAGTAATACTAATCAATTTGTTCAAAAAACTAATAACATTTTTCGTGACGTTAATGCTTGGTATCACATTGTATATGCCTTTGATACTACACAAGCAACAGATACCAACAAAACTAAATTATATGTAAACGGTGAACAGATTACTCTGATTGCACATTCCGGCAATACACTATATCCTAGTCTAAACACAGACTACCATGTCAATAACTCATCTGCTGCTCACTTTATCGGCTACGGTGCTACTCATAATGAATATTACGATGGTTATGTAGCTGAAGTTAATTTTATTGATGGCACACAATATGACGCTAGTTATTTCGGCGAGACGAAAGACTCGGTGTGGACACCAAAAGAATATACTGGTTCATATGGCGCAAACGGATTCCATCTTGATTTTTCTACATCGAGTTTTACTGATAATGGCTCAGACCCTGATGTTTTCGCAGACCAAGCTGGCAGTAATAATTGGAACGCATACAAAATAGCCGCAAGCGATATCGTCCCACATTCTCCAACCAATTCGTTCGCGACGTTGAACTCTGCACACAATCAGCCAAACATAACTTTTTCAGAAGGTAATTTACGTCATCAAAACTCATCAAACAATCGTGGTGTCGTTGCAGGATTTTTATTGCCTAAATCTGGCATTTGGTACTGGGAACATTTGTCAGTATCTTTTAATTACCCAACAGATCATGAGTTACATTCTGTTGGTATTAATGTTCCTGATGTAGATTTAGATGGCACACGAGGAGGTCGCAGTACAGGTGTAACTTATGCCTCAAATAGTGGTAAAAAATTTGTCGAAAGCGGAACAGGCGCTACTTATGGAGCTAGCTGGGAAGAAGGTGACATTGTTGGCGTTGAATTTGATGCGGATAGCGGCACAATTAATTTTAGTAAAAATGGCACATTTCAAGGTGATATATCTATAACAGCCAGTAAAGATTGGTTGCCTTTTGTTGGTATGGGTGGCGGTACATCAAGCTCTGTTGGTATATTTAACTTTGGTCAGGACAGTAGTTTTTCGGGACAAAAAACCAGCGGTTCTGCAAATGCGTCAGATGCAAACGGTATCGGTGATTTTTATTACTCTCCGCCATCATCAGCATTAGCTCTCTGCACAGCTAACCTGCCAGACCCAACAATCGGCCCCGGACAAAACAGTCAAGCTGATGATCATTTTGATGCGGTGCTTTTTAGTGGTACTGGGGCAAATCAAACAGTAACTGGCTTTAACTTTCAGCCCGATTTCGTATGGA
>FUFK010059968.1_pt1 | contig 11273 bp, 9 predicted proteins | sample 1021851 | NCBI WGS metagenome assembly FUFK01 (sample SAMEA51879418, study PRJEB19060) | metagenome
AGGGATAGTGCCACAGAAAATAAACCGCCTCATCAAGGCAAGGGTGAAAAGGTGTGGTAAGAGCACACCGGCTACATTGGTAACAATTAGCGCATGGAAAACCCCACTGGGAGCAAGACTGAGTAGAGATGACATTGTTGAAAAACTAAAAGCTGTCTTTGGCTAGTCATCTGGGTTAGTTGCTTGAGCCTAAGAGCGATCTTAGGCCTAGATAAATGATAAGTTTAAACGACAGAACCCGGCTTATAGTTTATCTGGCTTTCTAAACTCTAATAATTCAACATACAAACCGTTTCAAAATTTAAGTATATCAAGGCTTAAATTAGTTATTGACGTGTAGGTTGAAAACCCATAATATCCCATATATTCCCAAATAAGGGAANAGGGAAATTATGANATATGTTTTTATCTACTTACGAAAACAAACTGGACAAAAAGGGACGGGTTTCTGTGCCTGCTAGTTTTAGNTCATATCTTTCAAATTTAGGCTACAATGGAGTAGTTTGCTATCCATCATTTAACAATCAATCAATAGAAGCTTGGCCACAAGATAGAATAGAAAAAATTTCAAATGCAATCGATGCTTTGAATCCTTTTGAAGAAAAGAAAGATTACTTTGCAACATCAATTTTGTCTGAAAGTATTAATTTACAGTTTGATAGCGAGGGAAGAATTTCCTTAACATCNAAANTATTAAAACATGCAAAAATTAAAAATAGNATGTTATTTGTTGGCCAAGGAAAGACATTTCAAATTTGGGAGCCAACTGCATTTGAAAAATTTAAGGCNCAAGCAAGAAAAAAATCCAATATAAATCGAGCAAGCCTTAAATGGGAAGAGANGGGTAAAAAATAATGAGAAAGATGGAACAAATTATTTTAATGCAAAAGATAGAAAATCTTCAAAACAATTGTTTAACAGCAATAGAAAAATCTATCGAAGGTACTTGGGCATATGATTTTTGGACTAATACTTTCGATAAGTTAGAAAAAAACTATAAATTAATAAAAAATGGAGAGAGGATAAATGACAATAAATTTTAAAACACCAGATATAAGAGAATTAAAACCAAGAATATTAGTTCTTGGGGTTGGTGGAGCCGGAGGAAATGCAATTAATGGAATGATAGATAACGGTCTTCAAGGAGTAGAATTCATAGCTGTAAACACTGACGCTCAAGACCTTAAACATAGTAAAGCTAAACAGAAAATCCAAATCGGATTGAATTTGACAAAAGGATTAGGAGCTGGATCTAAACTAGATATTGGTCAGGCTGCAGCCGATGAATCGTTAAATGATATAGTAAATGTTCTTCAGGGTGCAAATATGGTTTTTATAACTGCAGGGATGGGNGGTGGAACAGGAACTGGATCTGCGCATGTAATTGCAAGGGCAGCAAAAGAATTAAATATTTTAACAGTTGGAGTTGTTACTCTACCATTTTTATATGAAGGTCCCTCTAGAATGAGAAGAGCACAACAAGGTTTGGAAGAACTTAGAAAACATGTTGATACAATTATTGTAATACCAAATCAAAATTTGTTTAAAGTAGCAAGTGAACAAACTACATTTGAGGAGTCTTTTGAACTTTCAAATCATGTTTTGCTTCACGGAGTGCAAAGTATAACAGACTTGATGGTAAGACCTGGTCTAATAAATTTAGATTTTGCAGATGTTGAACATGTTATGAGTTCAATGGGCAAAGCAATGATGGGAACAGGCGAAGCTGAGGGTGAAGGAAGGGCAGCAAAAGCAGCTGAAATGGCAATTACCAATCAATTGATTGACGACTATACACTAAAGGGCGCTAAAGGGTTGCTTGTCAATATTACTGGCGGAAAAGATCTTAAACTTTTTGAGGTTGATGAAGCAGTAAATAAAGTAAGAGCAGAAGTTGATCCTGAGGCAGAATTAATAATTGGAGCAATAACTGACCCTGCTCTCGAAGGTATTATGAGAGTTTCAATTGTTGCCACTGCTCTTGATGGTCAACAACCAGAGTCAAAATCAGTAATTAATATGGTTCATAGGATTCAAAATAGAAACCCTGGATACTCTGATTTTTCAAATATTAATAATTCTAATAGTTTTAATTTGACTGCCACCGTGTCAAATACCATGACAAGTGGAGCTAATGCATTAAAACTTGAAAATGAAGTTATAAGTGAGGCAGAGACATCGTCTGATTTAGTTGATGCACATGTGCTTAATACAGAGGATACTGGCACCAATCACAAAATTGAGACAACCGAGATGGAAAATCCTCAGCCTGCCATGGACGAGGTAAAACCACAAACTTCAAATGGATTGGAAAATTTTGGAATTGAGGAGGAAACTCCAGATCTTTTTAGTTCTAATGAGGATAATAAAATTCATGAAATCACATCTTCGGAAGACGATGATGTTAACGAAGATGATGATTTTGAAATTCCAGCTTTTTTACGGAGACAAAAAAATTAATGGTCTTCGAAAAAAAATATGTGTGCCACTATACTACCGGAAAAGCATATGCATTACCCGGTACTGCTAAATGAAATTATTAGCATTATTTCCCCTCAATATGGTGGCACATTTATTGACTGTACTTTTGGACAAGGTGGCTATTCATCAAAAATTTTAGAGTTTCCAGATACAAAAGTAATCGCAATTGATAGAGATAAAGACTCTCTCAAAAAAAGTANAGANATAAAANTAAAGTTTGAAGGGAGATTTTTTTTTAAAAATTTAAAATTTAGTCAACTAAATAATTTAAAACTTAAAAATGAAAATGTAAAAGCTATAATTTTTGATCTTGGTTATTCCTATTCACAAATAAAAGATAATAAAAAAGGACTTTCTTTTGACTCAAAAGGAGAATTGAATATGAAAATGGGTCTCAACGATTTTTCTGCTTCAGATGTGATTAACAAACTTGATGAAAGGGAATTAGAACAAATATTCAAATTTTTTGGAGAAGAACGAGAAGGTAAAAAAATTGCAAGAGAAATAGTTTTAAAAAGAAAAGTAAAAAAAATAAATACTGAAGAATTAGTAAAAATAATTGAAAAAACCAAAAAAATNAAAAACTTTAAGATTCATAGNGCTACAANAGTTTTTCAAGCGCTAAGAATATTTGTAAATAAAGAAATAAGTGAATTAATTTATGGACTTATAAATGCAACAAAAACTTTAAAAAAGGATGGAGTTATTGCAGTTGTTAGTTTTCATTCATTAGAGGACAAAATCATTAAATATTTTTTTAAAAGTTTATCTGAGGCAAAAAGTATTTCAAGATACGTACCGAAAACTCCAACAAAAAAAAATCTTCTTAATCTTATTAGCAAAAAACCTATTCTACCTTCATCAACTGAAGTAAAGCAAAACCCACCCTCAAGATCAGCAAAATTAAGATATGCAGTTAAAAAGTACGAATTTTACAATTTTGAAACAGATATTTTAAATAAATTTAAATATTTAATTGATATCGAAAATTATTCAAAAAAATTATGAAGAAAACACTTTTGTTCATAGTAATTATTTCTTTAATAGTGATTACAACTCTCACTAAAAATTCTACAATAAAATTGGAAAACCAAATTTTCAATGCAAAAGAAAATATAAGTTTATTAAAAGATAAATATGAGCTTATTCGACTTGATTATAACTATCTAACAAATCCAAAAAAATTATTAGATTATCAGGCTCAATATTTTGAGAATGAACTGTCCAAAATTGAAATTAAGCAAATTAAAGAATTAATTATAAATGATGAAAAAATATTAATCAGAGATTTTAAAATATTTAGCAATGAGTGAAAATAATTTTGAAAGAATAGTTATTGAAGATTACAAAAGCGATTTCTTGTATAAAAAAAATAAGTCAAATTTGAATATTACTTTCAACAGAATCGCATTTATATTTTTTGTTTTTTTAATTGTTTGTTCAATATATTCGATAAGAGTTGTATATTTGGGAGGTCTAAATGTTTCAAAAGTAGAAAATATTACCCATCCTTTAAAGTCAAACTATAGAGCTAACATAATTGATAATAATGGAAGTTTTATAGTAAAATCAGTAAGAACTACAGATGTAGGCATTAATCCAAAGCTTGTTATGGATAAAAAAAAACTACTTGTAAGTTTACAGTTAATTTTTCCTAATAAAGATTTTACGAAAATTAAAAAAAAAATTTACAAGAAAAAGTTCTTTTACCTAAAAAAAAAAATTAGCCAGCAACAGTATGAAAAACTTCGTTTACTTGGAGAAAAATCTATTATCTTTGAAGAAAAATTAACAAGAATCTATCCCCAAGAAAATTTATTTAGCCATGTAATTGGTCAAATAGACAATGATAACAATGGAATTTCAGGAATTGAAAAATTTTTCGATTATGAACTTAAAACTAGAAAAGATCCCTTAGAACTAACAGTTGATACTGATATTCAATTTTTAGTAAGAGAGGAACTTTTAAAATTCGAAGATATTTTTAGAAGCAAAGGGTCAGCTGCAATTTTAATGAACGTAAAGAACGGGAATATTGTTTCAATGGTTTCTTTACCTGATTTCAATCTTAATGAAAGAAAACAGATTAATGATGTAAAATTTATTAATAGAGCAACAAAAGGAGTGTATGAACTTGGTTCAGTTTTTAAAACATTCACTATAGCGGCAGGAATTAATGAGGGAGAGATTGAACCAGGTACAATTTTTGAAGACCTGCCAAAAAGTATTACTTGTGCTGGAAGACCAATTAGAGAATATGATAATGAAATTCCAGCTAATCTAACCGCAGAGGATATTTTAATAAGATCTGGAAATATTGGATCGGTCAGAATTGCACAAATATTAGGCGTTGAAAAATTTAAAAATTTTTTAGAGAAAGTTGGTGTTTTAAACAAAATTGAATTTGATATTGAAGAAGTGGGTCAACCCATCCCATTTAGATGGGGAAAGTGTAAACTAGCTACATCATCATTTGGGCACGGCATCACTACAACACCCTTACAATTAGCAAAAGCTTATGCAATAATTACAAATGGTGGCTACAATATAAGACCTACATTAATTAAAAAAAATATTTCAGATAATAAAATTAAAAGTAGAGTTTTAAACGATGGTGTATCAAAAAAGATTAATAAAATGTTAAGGAAAATTGTTTCAACAAAAGAGGGAACAGCAGGATTTGCTAATATTAAAGGGTACCAGGTTGGTGGAAAAACAGGTACCGCTCAAAAAACGATAGGAGGCAAATATTCAAAGAATAAAGTAAATACTTTTGCTGCTGTTTTTCCAACCTCTAAACCACAATATGTTTTAGTAATTTTATTGGATGAACCTAAACCGAGTAAAGATTATATTTATCATTACAAAGATGGCTCGGGTTTGAAATATAAGGGAACCGCATACAATACAGCCGGCTGGACATCTGTTGAGGTTGCAGGCAAAATAATAGAGAAAATTGGACCTATTTTAGCCACAAAATATATCGAAGTTAAATAACCTTATGTTGATAGGGAACTACTTTAAAAATATAAATTCAAAATTTAAAAACCATAAATTTTCAGGTTTAAGTTTTAATAGCACAAAATGCAAAAAAAATTATATTTTTTTTGCAGTAAAAGGAAATAATAATGATGGAAATAGATATATATCCCATGCAATAAAAAATGGTGCAAAAACAATAATATCAAACAATAATTTCGAGGGTAAAAAAAATGATGTTTTGTTTATAAAGTCATCGAATGTAAGAAAATTAATCGCTGAAATTGCAAATAAAGTTTATAAAAAAAAACCTAAGAATCTTATTGCAGTTACTGGAACAAATGGCAAATCATCAATTGCTAATTTTTATTTACAAATATTAAAATTAAATAAAAAAAAAGTGGCATCAATTGGAACTTTAGGAATTCAAACAAACTCAAACAAAAAAAATTTAGAAAATACAACAATAGATCCTATAGAATTATCAAAATATCTTCTAAAATTAAAAGATCAAAATATTGACGATGTAATACTAGAAGCTTCGAGCCATGGTTTAAAACAATATCGTCTTGATGGATTAAACTTTAAAATTGGAATATTTACTAATTTATCTCGTGATCATTTAGATTATCATAAATCTTTTAAAGATTATTTAAATTCAAAACTTCATTTATTCAAAAAATTATTACAGAAAAATTCAAAAGTAATTACAGATTTAGATATTCCAGAGTATAAAAAAATTAAGTCAATAGTCAGAAGAAAAAGACTCCAATTAAATACAATATCAAATAAGTATGGCGATTTAAATCTCATATCTCATAAATATAAGGGAGAAAAACAAATTTTGAAAATTAGCTACAAAAATAGACTACATACTCTCGAATTGAATTTGATCGGTAAAATTCAATTAAAAAATCTTTTAATGTCGATGATAGCAGCAAATATGAGCAATATCGAATTTAAAAAAGTAGCAAATGTTGTAAAAAAAATTAAATCTGTTGCAGGACGTTTTGAGAAAATTGGAACAGTAAAAAATAAATCACTAGTAATATTAGATTATGCACATACACCTGATGCCTTAAAAATATGTTTGCAGAATATTAAAGATCAATTTCAAAATAGAAAAATTTCATTAGTTTTTGGATGTGGTGGAGAGAGAGATAAAAATAAAAGACCTATGATGGGGAAAATAGCTAATAATTACTGTGATAACATTTATTTGACTGATGATAACCCTAGAAATGAAAATCCAGAAAAAATAAGAGCTGATATAAAAAGAAAAATAAAAAGATCTAAATTACATGAAATTTCTAATAGAGAAATAGCTATTAAACACAGTATTCAAAATTTAAGTTCAGGAGAAATTTTAGTAGTAGCGGGAAAAGGACATGAAAAAATACAGGATTATGGAAAATATAAAAATTTTTTTTCAGATAAAGATTGTATTCAAAAATATATAAAGAAAAAAAATAAAGAACTAAATAAGGATCTCAAATTAAATATAATAAATGATATAAGAAAAAACAAAAAAATATCTTTTAAAGGAAAAATTAGAAATGCATCAATTAATTCAAAAGAAATAAAAAAAAATGATATTTTTTTTGCAATTAAGGGAAAAAACAAAGATGGAAATAAGTTTATCGGAGAAGCTTTTAATAAAGGCGCGTCTTTAGCTGTTGTAAATAAAATTGATAAATCCAAAAAAAGTAACAGGCAAATAAAAGTTGAAAATACGCTTGCTTTCCTAACAAAAACTTCAGAAATTATCAGACAAAACTCTTTATCCAAAATTATAGCAATTACGGGAAGCTGCGGAAAAACTTCCCTAAAAGAACTTTTAACGAAAACTTTAAGTAGATTTGGAAATGTAAGTTCCTCTCCTAAATCTTTTAATAACAAATATGGTGTGCCACTAAGTCTATTTAATCTGAATGTAAATCACGACTATGGAGTTTTTGAAGCTGGCATGGATAAAAAAGGCGAGATAGATAGATTAACTAAAATAATTAAACCTGATGTCGGTATAATTACAAATATATCATATGCTCATGCAAAAAATTTTAAAAACATAAACCAAATAGCTTTAGCTAAGGCTGAAATAATCAACAACATAAAACCAGGTGGTTTAATAATATTAAATGCTGATGATAGCTTTTTTTCTCTACATAAAAAAATAGCTTTTAAGAAAAATTTACAGGTTTTGACCTTTGGTATGAATAAAAAAGCTAATGTACAATTTAGATCAATTTCAAGAAATAAAAATAATTTTAAAATTTCGGTAGTAATAAATAATAAAAAAACTTTTTTTAATTTGTCTAGCAACTTTGAAAATTTTATAAAAAACATACTGGCGGTAATTACTGTTATTTCATATTTTGCAGATCCGTTTAAATTGGACAAAAATATTTTTAGGGATTTTCAAACACCAGAGGGCAGAGGAGACATTTTAAAAATTAAAATTAATAAAAAGAACATCAATTTAGTTGATGAAAGTTATAATTCGAATCCGCTTTCATTAAAAAGTGCAATACAAAATTTTAATATGATAAAAACTCGCAATAAAAAATATATGATTTTAGGAGATATGATGGAGCTGGGAAGGCACTCAAAAATTCAACATAGAAAAATAGCGCCAATTATTAATTCTTCTGGAATCNATAAAATTAATATCTTAGGGAATCACATAAAAGAAACCTTTAAAAATATAAAACCTGTAAAAAAAGGATTAATTTTAAGTGAAAGTTTACAAATAATTGATTTGATTAAAAATCAATTAAATAATAATGATTATTTAATGATCAAAGGATCAAATTCGACAGGACTTAACAAATTCACAAAAGAACTTAAAAAAAATGTTATATAGTTTGTCACTCAATTTTGTAGAAGTATTTACATTCCTTAATGTATTTAAATATTTAACTGTAAGAACAGGACTAGCAGTTTTTACCTCAATGTTTGTAGTATTTATTGTGGGGACTCCATTTATAAAATTTTTTTCAACAAAAAAAATTTTAGATCCAATTAGAGAGGATGGTCCAAGTGAACATATTATAAAAAAAATTGGTACACCGACAATGGGAGGTGTTTTAATTTTATTGGGCCTTTTTTCGGGGATATTACTTTGGGGAGATTTATCGAATTTTTTTATATGGTTTTTAATTTTTATAGTTGGGTCTTATGGATTATTAGGTGCATATGACGATTACAGAAAAATTAAATATAAAAATTCTTCTGGTGTTTCTTTTAAATTTAAAATTATTACACAAATCCTAATTGCAGTAGTAGGCATTATATTCTTAACATATTTTACTGAACACTCAGAGCTTGAATATTTATATTTTCCTTTTTTTAAAAATTTAATGATTAATTTAGGTTGGTTTTTTATCCCCTTTTCTGTTTTTATAATAGTTGGTTCATCTAATGCAGTAAACTTAACTGATGGTCTCGATGGGCTTGCAACAGTTCCAGTTATATTAGTTGCGGGATGTTTTGCTTTTATAAGCTATGTTACCGGGAATATTGTTTTTTCTGATTATCTTCAAATTCCTTATATTGAGGGAATAGGTGAAGTGTCAGTTTTTTGTGGTTCTATAATTGGAGCTTGTATAGGCTTTTTATGGTTTAATGCTCCTCCTGCAAAAATTTTTATGGGAGATACCGGATCACTTTCACTTGGCGGATCCCTGGGGGCAATTGGCATTATTACAAAACATGAAATTGTTTTAGCGATTACTGGAGGATTATTTGTGTTAGAGGCAATATCTGTAATTGTTCAAGTCATGTCTTTTAAAATTACCGGTAAAAGAGTTTTTAAAATGGCACCAATACACCATCACTTTGAAAAGAAAGGTTGGCCCGAGTCAACTGTAGTAGTTAGATTCTGGATTATTTCGATCATTTTGGCAATGATAGGTCTGGCAACTTTAAAATTCAGGTAATGAAAAAGAAACAGAAAATTTTTTCTAAAAAAAAAATTTTAATTTATGGTTTGGGAAAAACTGGAGTTTCTAGTCATTTATTTTTAAAAAAAAATAACGAAACCCTTCTTTTTGATGATATTAAAAAAAATTTAATCATAAATAAAAAATTCTTTATAAATAAAAAGAAAATTTATAAATATAATTTTGATTATATTTTGGTAAGTCCCGGGATAAATATTAGAAAATGTAGTTTAAAAAAATATATATCCAAAAACTTAAATAAAGTAATTACAGATTTAGATATATTTTATAGCCATTATTTTAAAAATAAAATTATATCAATTACCGGAACCAATGGAAAATCAACTACAGCTCAAATTTTATTTGAAGTTTTAAAAGACCAAAAAAAAGATGTAAGGTTGGTAGGGAATATTGGAAATCCTATTTTAAATGAAAAAAAAGTAACTCCCAAAACTATTTTTGTTATCGAGGCATCTTCTTATCAACTAGAATATAGTAAAATTTTTAAGGCAAATTATGCCGCGATTCTAAATATCTCACCTGATCACATTGAAAGACATGGAAACTTAAATAATTATGTTAAATCTAAATTTAAATTAATTAAGAATCAAAATGAGGAAGACTTCTCATTTCTAGATTTTAAAAATAAATACCTCAAAAAATTTTTAAAACAAAATAAGTCAAAATCTAAAATGATCAATGTTCACAAAAAACTATTTTCAGAAAATATTGCAAAAATCAAAAATCCTTATTTTCTTACTAATGGAAATAAGCAAAATTTGAGTTTTGTGTGTGCGATTTCAAAAAAACTAGGTATCCGACAATCTCAATTATTAAAAACTATCAATAAATTTAAAGGTTTAAATTTTAGACAACAAGTTATTTATAAAAATAAAAATTTTAAAGTTATTAATGACTCTAAAGCTACAAGTTTTTCATCAACTATAAATATTCTTGAGTCTTTAAACAAGGTTCATTGGCTTCTTGGTGGAATTCCAAAATCTGGTGATAATTTTTATATGAGCAAAAAAAAATGTATAAATTTTAAGGCTTATATATATGGCAAAAATAAAAATCATTTTATTAAAATATTGAAAAACAAAATAAGATATGAATCTTTCAGAAACTTAGAAAGTGCACTAAAAAAAACTATTTACGACATCAAAAATGAGAAAAGTCAAATTGATAATACTATTCTTTTTAGTCCATCTGCAGCATCTTTTGATAGTTATAAAAATTTTGAAGACAGAGGAAAAAAATTTAATGAACTTTTTAAAAAAATTTATTTAAACAAATAGTTTATGTTTCAAATTAATAAAATTTATTATGGATGGTGGAAAAATATAGATAAATCAATTTTTTTTTTAATTACGATGCTTTTTTCTTTGGGATTATTTTTTTCCTTGGTTTCAACCTCGCTTATTGCCTCTGACAATCTTAATACAAATAGTTATTATTTTTTTTTAAGACACCTATTTTATACATTCCTAGGTTTTTTCTTTATAATTTTTTTTTCATCATTGGACGAAAAAAATTTCTACAGAATATCAAATGCTTTATTTTTGATTTGTTTCATTTTTTTAGCTTTAGTTCCCATCATAGGTGTAGAGGTAAAGGGATCTAAAAGATGGCTAGATATTTTGTTTTTGCCACGATTTCAACCTATTGAAGTTTTAAAACCATTTATCATTATAATGATAGCTACAATTTTAAGTTCAGAGAAAAATAAAAATATTTATTATAAGTATCTTTTGAGTTTTTTTTTAATTGCTCCAATCATTTTTCTATTAATAACTCAGCCGGATATTGGACAAACTTTTTTAGTTCTTTTGACATGGCTTAGTTTAATTTTTATTTCTGGAATAAATTTAA
>FUFK010070204.1_pt1 | contig 11273 bp, 17 predicted proteins | sample 1021851 | NCBI WGS metagenome assembly FUFK01 (sample SAMEA51879418, study PRJEB19060) | metagenome
ATCCTTCCACAGTATTCATCATCTCTCTGAGAGAATACCAAATTACAACTTAAGAGCTTGTCATAAAGCAAACATTCATTTGCTTCAAAAATCAAAGTTCTTAAAATTAAGCGATTTCTCAAAATGCTTCAAATACATTATTTGGGATAATAAGAATGAAAAATTAATTCCAATCAATTAATACCTAATTCAACCTTCTTCTCAATTTTCTTTTTAGAGGAATACTGCTATATGCATGGGTGCCAATAGATGGAGGCAAGTCATTCTTTAAAGGATGCATAAAAGCAGTTGCCATACTCTCTAACATTTTCGTGAGCCAATTAATTACTGATTTCATTTGAAAATCTATAACTGTACTTATTTATCATCTGACTAATTTACTGAAAAGTAAATCAGTCTTTATGCTGATTTTTTGAAAGTTAGCTTTATAAAAAATCAGCAAAAATCTTTTTTACTTTATCTTTTAAAAGAAAATTATTATTAGCTTATTAAAGATAAAATAGATCCACCATGAATGTAGTAAATAATACTTATTTTTTCTAATTAACTTAATAAATCAAATTATTGAACATAATTTCGTGCTATATCTCTATTCCAAATAAATAAATAAATATTATGAATGACTCATTTGTTTCTACCGCTCAAAATCCAGAAATAGATTCTATTAATTCATATTTCGAATGTATCACTGAATGTAGTATTGTGGATGGTCACCAAGAATGCGTTACTCGATGTTTAGAAGTTCATTTAAAGGGTGAAGATCAAAATGAATAAAAAAAATTCACCTCAAAGGAAAACGACTTTAAAATGGAATGCTAATGGAGAGCTTTCTGAAATTGATATGTTAAGAATTTTAGAGAAGATATCATTTGATGATCTAAATCAGTGCGAATTAACCTGCAACTCTTATCAAGATTAGAAGTTATTAATGTGAGAACTTTTTAATTAATAAATTATTAATTACTCAAATAAATTAATCATAAATATCTAAATAAGGCTATTAATACTAATCATATTTTTTGATATTTAGGGTCAACTAAGTTTTAAAATCCATTAAAACATAATTTAATTATTCTGCTGATTAAAGCAGATACAGCAATGTTTTCTTGGTATAAACCCTTTTATAAAGGAGATTTTTTAAATCAAGATTGTATATTTTTCTTGAGGATTTAAAGAAATTTATAAATTAATTTTTAGAGTTGATATCATTTTTTTGAAATGTTTTGTTAATATCCTTTTTTGTTATTTCAATAGGTTTTAACATCCCTGAATCACCATGAGTTGGACAATAATAAGTCATTAGCATCCATTTCTTTTCATCATCCATGCTGTCTTACCTCAAATTAGGGAAATTATTTATTGAATTATTAAACAGGATTAACTATAAAGAATTAATGTTTTTAATCTTTTTTTCGCTTTTTCTTAATAATTTATAGATTTATTGAAGCAATCTAAAACTCAATAGATATAAATACGCATGACTTTTAAAAAAAATCCTGCTATTTATAAATAAATTCAAAATTATTTCATGTCATTAGAATCTATATTGATGGTAGTAGCTCCAATCTGTATTTTTACAGTGGGAGTAATTGTTTTACCTATTTTAGTTAAGCCTCGCAAACAATCAGGCCTCCCAAAGAAGTATATACGTGGTCTTTAAATTAATTTAACTTTAAAAAGGAACGAATGGATAGACAAGGCGATTCAAAAAAACTAATTGCATAAATTAATCAAAAATTCAAGAAAACAATAAAACCACAATCTTTTTCTTAATGTGATTTGTATTAAGCAAAAATATGGTCTTTAAAAGTTCTATTGACAGATAAAAATGATACATTCTTATAATAGGGTGATCCTGTGATGGATAATAGAACATATAAATTGATTTTTATTTAACAAAATTCTTACCCAACAAAAATTTGAGTAATATTAAAATTTCAGGCCTTAAAGGCAAAGCGCTTGCAATAGAGAATAAAGATATTCCAAGCATAAAAGAATTTAAGGATGTTATCCCAGCTCACTATTTTAAGTGCAATACGAAGACTTCTTTAGGGTATCTTTTACAATCAGCTTTAATTCAACTTTTAGTAGTTCTAATAGGGTTATCTATCCCATTTTCTCCAAAAATGATACCAATATGGATCATTTACTCAATACTTTCAGGTACTACTGCGATGGGATTCTGGGTAATTGCCCATGAATGTGGGCATGGGGCATTTTCGAAAAACAAAACTTTGGAAACTATAACTGGATATTTACTACATTCATTACTACTAGTTCCTTATTTCTCTTGGCAACGCTCTCATGCCATTCATCATCGATTTACCAATAATGTAACCAATGGTGAAACACACGTTCCTTTAGTCATTGAGGGAAATGGAGTTACAGAAAAGGTTGGAGGAGATAAAGAACTGCATTTTTCTAATTCCATAGGTAAGAAAAATTATGGAATCCTTCAACTTGTTTTACATCTAATATTTGGCTGGCCAGCGTATTTAATTACTGGGAGTACAGGAGGTATAAAATATGGAACTTCAAATCATTTTTGGCCAATAAAACCTTTTTCCAAAGCATTATGGCCATCAATATGGACTAAGAAAGTTTGGATGTCAGATATTGGTGTTGGTTTAACATTATTGGGTGTCTTTTTCTTTATTTCAAAGTTTGGAATATTTCCAGTAATTGCAATGTATGTAGGTCCGTTACTAGTAGTAAATAGTTGGTTAGTAGTCTATACATGGCTTCATCATACAGATTCAGATGTACCACATCTATCAAATACGGGATTTTCATTTATGAAAGGAGCCTTTCTTTCAATTGACAGACCTTATGGTGAAGTCCTCAACTTTCTGCATCATAATATAGGTTCCAGCCATGTAGTTCATCATGTCTGTCCAAACATTCCTCATTATCACGCTAAAAAAGCTACTGTTTTAATTAAAAAAACCTTTAAAAAAATATATCTTTTTAATCCTGACCCAATACCCAAAGCACTGTGGAATATTGCTTGTAATTGCGTTGCTGTTAAGTCAGAGATAAAGGCAGGAAGGTATATTTGGCAAAATTCGTACAATAAAAGAGAATTAAAAAGATAATACTTACAAATCTTTTTATCACATTAATTTACGCAAATCTGAAAAGAATATAAAAGAATCAGAAATATCCTTTTTTTCATCTTAAATATTATGTCACCTATACCAGTAAATTATGAGTGGAGACAATTTACATGGCAAACAGCCTATTAAATTTTACTCAGAGGAAATAACTTTAACAAAAGTAGAATTATTAGAGAGACAGCTCAGTCTAGGAGAAAAAGTTTCAAATTTAGATGAAAAACATAAAGAGTGGAGTAGAAAACTCTCAAGTTGATAAGTCCACTAAATTATTTTAAATATACTTATTGAACTTATATTTTCTGTTAATAAACAATCTTCCTATAAATAGCTGAAAAATTGTTTGATGGCATACTAATAATATCGTCTTGAGAAAAACCATTCTTTTTAGCTTCTTCACTAACCTCCTCAAGATTTTTAATCCCCCAAAGATCATTTTGCTTTTTTAATGAATTATCAAATAAATAATTTGTTCTACTTGTATGCTTATTACCAATTTTAAATGGACCATACAATATCAAGAATTGTCCCTTTTTGAGTAATTTTCCTGACTCCCTAAAGAGTGCAACCGTACAAGTCCACCTTCCTACATGAATCATATTAATAGAAACTATACCTTGCAAACAATGTACTAACTTCGGTGGAATTTCCCAAGGAATTTTTTCTACATCAAGAACTATAGGTTGGGGCATTTTCATACTTAAATTTTCGTACGCAATCCAAAAACTTATACTTTTTCTATGCAAGACCTCTGGATCACTTGTTTGCCAAATTACTTCTGGAAAACGTTTTTGAAAAAATACTCCGTGCTCTCCACTACCACTTCCAATTTCCAATATTAAACCATTTTTTTTTTATTTTGGATAATACATCACCAATACTCGAGCTATTTCTTTTAGTAGCCGGGAAAAAAGTCTATTTTCCGAAATGAACTGAGTTGGGAAATACTATAACAATAATTATTCTGATATTCTATTTATTTCACTTTTCTCAATTTTGGAGTCTTAAAGAACATTATTTTAAGGCTAAAGAATAGTATCGCTGCTGTAAGAGCAGGTAAAACATAAAGTATCAAATCAGTAGAAAAAAGAGAAGGAATTCTCCCGAAAATTAAATGCATATAATAAGTAGCAAACGACATTAATTTCTAATTCAACTAATTTAGTATTAGCAATTATTTGGGTTATGACAAACTATTTTTTATCAAAAAAAAAATTATAAACTAGTTGAGTCAGCCTGTATCCCTACTAGCTGACTCTTAATTTATTTTAATTTAATTTACCTTCAATTGAGGATCTAACATAAAGAAGAAAAAGCTTATAGTAAATTTATTAATTTCCAAATTTTAAAAACCATACAACCTAAGAAGTTAATTTTAGATGCATTTTTGTTACATATTTGTCATGAAAGAGATTAAATTGTTAGTTTAGAGAATTTTTTCTTTACATAAATATATATATGTGTTATATTTAGTTACAAATTACCAAATAAAAATGACTCCAGAAGCAGAACGTTTTAATGGTTGGGCAGCAATGTTAGGCTTTGTTGCAGCCGTTGGCGCATACGTAACAACAGGACAAATTATCCCAGGTTGGTTCTAATGAAAAATAATGAACCAAAGATAGTAGAGAAAGAAAAAATCGTAGCTGAAAAGCTAAATGGAAGATTTGCTATGTTGGGTTTTGTTGCACTAGTTGGAGCATATTTAACAACAGGTCAAATCATCCCTGGTTTCATCTAATAAACTATCAAATTTTTTATTTAGAACCATTTTTTATAATTTTGGTTCTTTTTTATTGTTCTTTTAATCTTTATTAGATTTTGTGATTATTAAAAGTTTGAATATTGCAGTATTGATTAATCATATTTCATGAAAAATTAGTATAAAAAACATTCTCTGAATGGTAAATATACAAAAAGGGTAAATCTAGAAATTGATAGTTAATCAAATTGTTAACCTAACTTTGGAAAAAATTTGGTTAACGTTACTTATTTATATTGGTGAGAGATTTACTCAAATAAAGTATCTCTATAAGCAAATACAACATTAATATGAAAATGCCTAGTTAAAGATTTCTGAAATATATTGCACTTTTAATTTTAATTTAAAAAGTTTATAGGCAAAGAATGTTAATTTTATCAAGTCAAAATTTAAAGCTATCCTTTAATAATGCTAAATTCATCAAACTAATTTAAAGAATTATGAGAGTAAAACTTGAACCAGATACTGTTTTTATTGGTAAAAAATTTGCATACATTTATCTGGGAATAATATTTGGTCTTAATGCAATTATTTTCATTTGGTTTTTTTTATTCTCGAAAATTAATTGAATCACTTTCCTTAAACTATCAAAATATTGTTTGTTCGAAACTTTTTTTGAATGTAAAGCTATATTTATGAAATTTAGAAGAAATAATTTATAAAAATTATAAAATTAGTAATTAAAAAATTCCTGGTATGATCTGTCCAGTTGTCACATATGCACCTAGTAAGGCAACAAAACCAACCATAGCCCATCTGCCATTTACTTTTTCTGCATTTTGGGGGTATCCATCGTAAGATACAGATTCATCGATATAAGGTCTAGTTTCTGATGGAAACATATTTTGTCTTCCACCTGATTCTGTTGTAACTCCTGTGTTTGTCATTTAAAAAATATAATTGTTAAATAAAGTAACATAAATATTAACTTATGTAAACCAAAACCTGTAAGCATTTATTGATAAGCAGTCATAGAACAAGGTCTGGCATTTTTATTAAACAAAATTTAATTTAAAAAATTTAATTCAATTTACCACTAAAGCTAGTAAGCGGGTAAATTTTTAAAAATAAGCATTTATACTCACAGTAAGTAATTTTACTTATTAAACTAAAGAAAGCATTTAGGAAGTGCTTAGCTGGTTAACCTCAGAAAATCTGAATTTAACTAGGTCGTCATGAGCTTGTGGGTGGGATACTTGCAAGCTCTTTTAATTTTCAAGTAAAAATTAAAACAACTAATTAGATAATTTTTTTTTCGTTATAAACCCATAAGGCTTTAAATAAATGTCAAATATTTAATTTATTGCTAATTAGGTAATAGGCTAAATAAAGTTTATGTCTTTAGATTTTATTCTCATTCCTTCTTGTATTATTATCATCCTTTTTCTTTTTAATAGAGAAAATAGAATTTACAAAAGAAATCAAAAGGCTAAGTAATTTTTCAAATTAGGAGATGATTCAAAAAAAATCTCTAAAAACTTTATAGATTATTGGTACATATTAAATTGAGCTAAATGGCTATTTTGGATGCAGCCACAATTTATGTAGTTGTAATAGAAACTAGGAAAAATTTTTACTTAAAACTAATTTATCCCAATATAATTTTGAATTATTAATTTGCTCTAATTTTTGTTGGCAATGTATGCACTTACATTCTTTTAATAAAATTTTATTTTTCATTAATTTCCTCTTTTTTTTAAATAAGCAAATTCTTTGTCTTAATGCAAGAGTTAATAAATTAATTTATTGTTAATTGAAAGAATTAAGAATGCAAGGTGAGGTATCTTAAGTGAAGTTTTGATATTGGTTTCAAAATCATTGATATTTTATAATACAAGAAACGACAGCACAAAATTAAATAAATTCCTTTTGAAACTTTCAAATCAATCACTTATAAAAAAAGCCTTCAATAAAATAATTACCCCTTGGTATGCAATACCTTTAATAGATAGATGGTTATTAGGGCAAATGATACCACCAATGTTATTTGCCATCTCTGCTTTTACAGTTATTTCATTATCTGTTGGCGTAATGTTCGACCTTATAAGAAAAATTGTTGAATATGGTTTACCTCTATTTTTAGCTTTAAAAGTTCTTTTTTTTAGTTTGCCAAGCTTTTTAGTTTTATCATTCCCAATGGCAGTTTTGCTCTCTACATTATTAGCTTATGGAAAATTATCAAGCAATTCTGAATTATTAGCCCTGAAATCATTAGGCATAAAAACATCAAGAATTATTGCTCCAGCGATTGCTCTATCAATATTTATGACAGGATTAACTTTTTACTTTAATGATAATTTAGTCCCTAAAAGTAATAAGTTAGCTGAGACAACATTAAGATCAGGAATGGGAAGTTCTTTTAGCAGCGAAGCAGAAAAATATAATATTATGTTTGCAAGATATGGTTCTAGGATAGATGCATCTTCTAAGAAACCAACAAAGAGAAATAATCTACTTACTCATATATTTTATGCTACGAGGTTTGAAAACAACATTATGAATGGAGTTACTTTATTAGATTATTCCAGAGAAGATATTCAACAAATCCTAAAGGCAGACTCCGCAAAATTTGATAGGAAAAACTCTTCCTGGATATTTTACGAAGGAAGCATTGTATCACTTGCAACAAACGGACAAACTACGAATATTAAATTTAAAGAATACACATATCCTTTCGTAGAGGGACCCTTGGATTTAGCAAAAGTACCTAAAGATGCCAATGAGATGACTTTGAAGCAGGCTTTAGAAGCAGAAAAAATATACCAAAAAACTGGCAACCTTAAAGAGATAAGAAGAATTCAAGTCCGCATTCAAGAGAAATTCACTCTGCCTTTTGCATGCATAGTATTTGGTTTAATAGGAAGCAGCTTAGGATCAAAATCTAATTTGAGATCCTCTAAAAGTCAGGGATTTGGGTTAAGTGTGATTCTTATATTAATTTATTATGTAATGTCATTTGTATTCAGTTCATTTGGAGTAAAAGGTTTGTTAGCGCCAATTATTGCAGCTTGGTTACCTGTTTTAATATCTTTGGGAGGTGGAATATATTTCTTGAGAAAATCAGAATCTTTGTAGTCTTTTAAATTTATAAATAGACTATAAGTATTATGATCCATTATAAAAAGATAGTTGTAAAGTTTTTTAGATCATATCTATTCTTTTATAACCATACCAATCAGGGTTATTAGTTTCTTCAACCATAGAAGTTTCTAAAATTAATTTTATTTCCCAATTACCTATATTTTTAACAAGTTGACAATCATCGCAACTAATTAACTTTCTCAGAGATGCGATATCATCTTTATGCTTTTTTTTACAGCCACTTAGCCATTTAGATTTAGCTTTATTTTTTGCCTCTAAGGAACTTGAAGCTACAACCAAACCAAATTCATGTTTTTCTTGCATTGAAGTTGGATCATAACCACCAATATTGACAAACCATAAATTTTTTTGGGTGTTAATTTGTTTAACTGATTCCTTATTTTTCATTTTATTTTTTTCAAAATTTTTCAAATATATTTTGTAACCATCTACATATTTAATTTTTTTATAACTATCAATATGTAAACCATCAATTGATCCAAACCAATCATTTCTTAAGACATGAAATGTATCCTCAATTTTTGTACCCACAACCCACCTAACATCATGTAACTCAATATTTGCTTTCTCGGCTTTTCCTCCAAGAACAACAAGAAAAAGGTAATTTCTTTCTTTTGTTTTCACTTTGAAAAATGAATTTGGTGATGTTTAAATCCTAAAGATTTATATCATTAATTTTTTAAAAAAGTATATTTCTACTTTAATTAAACCAACCTTTTTTTTGTGTTTTTATTTCAGGGGATGACTTTATTTTTGGACTTTCATCTACTCTACCCTTGATAATCATTAAAGGCACAATCGCCCAAAGACCTAAAAATAATATCCAAAATAAATAGATGTTCATAACTTAGATTCATGTTAAAAATTCATAATAGAATCGTTTTAATAAATTCTGTGGGTTTCTTTTTAAAGTTCTTGTTTGAGTGTATAATTTAAAATTAAAAAATCTTAAAAGAATTTGTAAAAAAATATTTTTGGGATAACAAATAAATAATTAATTCTCTAATTTGAAACTAGATATATATTGATAATTTAAAAATATTTGCACTCATCATGACCACTGCTTTGCATCAGAAGATGAGGAGTGCATATATATGATGCCATGGTAAAAACTTATTCGTGAATATTATTAAATCTCACTATTTTTTCTAAAAATTATTACTTAAAAGAAGTTCAAATTAGCAGAAAACAAAAATCTAAAATTTTTGCTGAAATTTGTAGTAGTTCATAAATGATATGAAAATTAATTAAATAAGTTATTGACAATTAATTATGATTTAAAAACATAAATTATGAAATTTACCAACAAAAACAACTGTCTTTTTTTTTTTATTTATTTTTTTTAATGTCCTTTTTTTGAAATAAAATCTTGTCTTATTTTGCCAAACCCAACTTTATAATCTTTGACGAATGGTTTAATGATGATTTAGAAAAAACAAATTTTGATTTTAAAAATAAAAAATTAAAAACTACTAAAAATTTACATGAATTTTTTTATGAATTATCAAATCATAAAATTGGTGCTTCTGGAAATAACATGCAATTAGATATCAAAACTAATAAAAAAGAACTTATTACCAATATTTATCTTGCTAATAATTATCTTGACAATATTTCAAAAAGTTATCCTCCTTTATCTAATAAGAAATCTAAGCTCTTTAAAAAATTTACTAAAAGCAAACTTAAATTGAGTATCACAAAAAAATTAATTTATTCATTATCTATCGTTGGTTTTTTATTGATTTTTGGATATCTTATTTTTTTATTTTCATAACATAGAAAAACCTAGGAAAAATAAGCATATTAGTGTTTATTAACAATCCATACTTATAACTTTTATTTATTTTTTTCTCTTAATTCAGGGAAGCATTTAGTAATATGAATTAATTCATAAACCTCTCTGCTATCATATTTTTTATTAGGTATACCACTCCCAACTTTTATTCCTTTTGCCTTCATCTTCTTCAGTATCAATTCCTGCCTTTGCATACTAGACATAGATTTGAATTTTTTTATCCTTTCTTCTTTATTCACTAAATCTTATTTAAATTGTATTTTGAAGGTAATATCAATTAGCGATTCATTAAATAAGTAAGAAAACCGGTAAATGTAAGTAATTTAAATCCAATGAAAAAGGGCAAATATTTCTTGACCTTTTTGCCAAAAGGTAAAAGCTTATTTAATGAATCAACTAAAGTTTGCATATCAGATTTTATTTTAAGCTATACTAACGAATTTTTCTTAAAATTATCACAATAACGATTTGTATATTTAAAATAGTACATCTAAACTAAAATGAATAACTTTATTATTTTTTTATGAATGATCAAGAAAAAATAATTTCATTATTAAATGAGTTTGCCAACCCAAAAAAAATGGCTTCTTTTTTTCTTAACAATGCTACTAAAGATTTTTTGTTCATAAGACCAAGTGGTAATCCTATTGATGCTAGAGGATTTGAACAAATGGTTTCTGGTGATATAGTTCAAGAAAAAGCAGAAATAACCAAAATTCACCGATTCGAATTTTTAAGCGACACATTAGTAATGTGCATTTTTACCCTAGGTTCAAAATTTACTTACAAAGGGGAACCTAATGAAGACTTACCAACAGTTACTTCAATCTTTAAAAAAGTAAATAATGTTTGGAAAATTCATTGGATGCAAAGATCTACCGGAAATTCAGATTTATCTTTATGGGACTAGCAAAGTTAATAGCCCTTTTAATGGTCTTACTTCTCGTTGGTAGCTCCTTTGTTGGTTTAATTATTCACTCTATAAAATAAACAAATCAAATAAATCATAATCAGTAACTATTTCTTTTTTTAGAAACAATTGCTTATTTTTTACTAATTAATTTGATTTCAGGTAAAAATAAAAACTTTAGAAAGACTAACGCCTATATCTAATGCTAATAAAGCAATTAGTAACTTACTCATTTTTTAGAACTCTCAACTATTTTTTTGTAAAGTTCTTCAGAAATAGGTTGCATCACCTTTCAAAATTTAATTACAAAATAGTTATTTTAGAATTAATTTCTCGTTACTAAATATACGAATATATAAATTATTAAATAGGTAAATAATATCTCTAAAATAAGTTTTTCTTATGAAGCATTAATAAGTACTGAGTTCAGAAACTTCAATAAATGTCTTAACTTTTTTAAAAAATAAATTAGAAATCTTATTTCAAGTAAATAGATCCTCTATAAGTAAGCTTTATAACCTTTTCTTCTTGTTTTCTACAATATACGAATGACTTTCCATTGAAATACATGTTTACCATGATGCAGCTCCT
>FUFK010047012.1_pt1 | contig 11271 bp, 17 predicted proteins | sample 1021851 | NCBI WGS metagenome assembly FUFK01 (sample SAMEA51879418, study PRJEB19060) | metagenome
ATCAACGTTCGTAGATTGTTCATTTTCTTAGAAGATGCTATATCAGCAGCGGCTAAGGATCAACTCTTTGAGTTCAATGATGAACTAACAAGAACAAACTTCGTAAATATTATTGAACCATTCCTAAGAGAGGTTCAATCCAACAGAGGTATATTTGACTTTGTTGTGATTTGCGATGAAACAAATAATACTGCAGCAGTCATTGATCGTAATGAATTTGTTGCTGACATCTTTATCAAACCAGCACGTTCTATCAACTTCATAGGTCTAACCTTTGTTGCTACCAGAACTGGTGTTGCATTTGAAGAAGTAATTGGTTCCGTTTAATTAACAGAGGTTTAACCAACTATGGCTAGTAGAAATCAGGTAAATCCACCACCATTAAGGACGATTTCCGACTTTAAGAGTAAGTTGACAGGTGGCGGTGCCCGTGCTAATCTGTTTGAAGTAGTCCTCACATTCCCAGATGCTGCTCAACCAGCACAGGATGTTCTTGACAAATCAAGATTTTTAGTTAAAGGGGCAAGACTTCCAGCATCAAACATCGCACAGATCGAAGTGCCTTTCAGAGGAAGGGTACTTAAAATCGCAGGTGACAGAACATTCGATTCATGGACAGTCACAGTTATCAACGATACAGACTTNNCAATNAGNTCTGCATTTGAGAACTGGATGAATACAATTAACAAGTTAAGTGATAACACTGGATTAGTTAATCCNGCTGCTTATCANTCTGANGCATTTGTATTCCAACTTGATCGTGATGGTCAAAGTATCAGAAAATATCGTTTCTATGATACATTCCCAACACAGGTCGGTCCTATCGAACTTTCATATGACGCTCAAGGTATTCAGGAATTTACTGTTGAACTTCAGGTTCAGTANATNGAAATTCTGAAGGGAGATAGTCCCGTATCAGGCGGTGAGAACATCAGCTAAATAGAACATAATAACAAGTTCATAATATAATGGCAAAACTTTTTGGTTTTTCAATTGAGGATTCACAGAAGAAATCCACTTCGATTGTCAGCCCTGTCCCCAAAAATAATGAGGACGGGGTTGATAATTATATTGCAAGTGGTTTTTATGGTCAATACGTAGATATTGAGGGTGCATATCGTTCTGAACACGAATTAATTAAGAGATACAGAGAGATGGCTCTTCATCCAGAAGTGGATAAGGCTATCGAAGACGTTGTTAATGAGGCAATCGTCACAGATTTATATGACTCACCAGTAGAGGTAGAGTTATCAAACCTTAATGCCAGTGAGGGCATTAAGAAAAAAATTAGAGAAGAGTTTAGATATATTAAAGAAACAATGGACTTTGATAAAAAGTCTCATGAGATTTTTCGTAATTGGTATATAGATGGTCGTGTATATTATCTTAAAGTTATAGATCCAAAAAATCCCCAAGAAGGTATTCAAGATTTAAGATATATTGATCCAATGAAGATTAAATATATCCGTCAAGAAAAGAAATCAAATATCAAAGATCTAACAATCAGAGTTAAAAGTGATAAGGATGAAGTTCCAAATCCTCAGTTTGATGAGTATTATCTTTATACTCAGAAACCAAACTATCCAACAGGGATGATTGCACAGGCAGGTAAAGGTTCAACAAAAATATCAAAAGACTCAATTACATATTGCACATCTGGTTTGGTGGATCGTAATAAGAACCGAGTTCTCTCGTATCTACAAAAAGCAATCAAAGCACTCAATCAATTAAGAATGATTGAAGATAGTCTTGTAATCTATAGATTGTCAAGAGCACCAGAAAGAAGAATATTCTATATTGATGTTGGTAATCTACCAAAAGTTAAGGCAGAGCAATACCTTAAAGAGGTGATGAATCGTTATCGTAATAAACTCGTATATAATGCACAAACTGGTGAAATCAGAGATGATCGTAAATTCATGTCAATGATGGAAGATTTCTGGTTGCCAAGAAGAGAAGGTGGTCGTGGAACTGAAATTACAACTTTACCTGGTGGACAAAATCTTGGTGAGTTAACTGATATTGAATATTTCCAGAAGAAATTATATCGTGCATTAGGTGTACCAGAATCAAGAATTGGTGCTGATAGTGGATTTAATTTAGGTCGTTCATCAGAGATACTACGAGATGAACTACAGTTTTCTAAGTTTGTAGGACGTTTAAGAAAACGTTTTGCACACATGTTCAACGACTTCTTAAAAACACAATTAATATTAAAGAATATTGTAACTCCAGAAGATTGGTCACAAATGGAAGATCATATTCAATATGATTTCTTATATGACAATCAGTTTGCAGAACTCAAAGAATCTGAGATGTTACAAAATCGTTTGAGTAATCTTGCAACTATCGAACCATACATTGGAAAGTATTACTCCACAGAATATGTTCGTAAGAGAGTTTTACAACAAACTGATCAAGAAATTGAAGAAATTGATATGCAGATTGAAGATGAAATACAGAAAGGTATTCTTCCAAATCCAGCAGAAGTTGATCCAATTACAGGTGAACCATTACCTCAAGAAGGACAGGATTTAGGAGCAGTTCCAACAGACGAAGATCCAGATGCAGCAGCAGCACAAATTACAGATGCACAGTATCAAAAAGATACCAAATCTGCGGAGCTATAAATAAATACATTGTAATCAAATAATTTTATGGAAGATCTTGTAGATTTAATCGCTACTGATGCTAGTGCGAGTGATATTTCCGACAAAATAAAGGAAAAACTCTATGCAAAAGCAGCAGAGTACGTTGATGCAACCAGACCAATTGTCGGTGCAGAACTTTTTGGTGATGAAGCACCAGAAGCGGAATCTGAAGTTGAAGTTGAAGATGAAACTACTATAGAACCAGAGGAAACATGATCACATTAATTAAAGGTACTGAAGCAGCATGTGGCACAGACGCTGCAGGTGCATCTACCTTTGGTAGTGCTACAGCAGTTCGTCTCGTTAATACAACGGGAACTGCAAGACTAGTAACTGTAATTGATGAAGTTGGAGGATCTACAACTATCGGAACTTTTACCTTACTTGGTAATACTAGAGAAGTTGTGGAGAAAAAATCAACTGAAGCAATTTTTGCAGCACATGCCTCTGTTTTAGGTGCAAAAGTAGGATACACAATTAGTTAAAATAAAACAATGAAACTTATCACAGAAGAAATTTCTCAAGTTAAATTTATCACCGAGAAGGTTGGTAAAGGAAAAAGACTTTGTATTGAGGGTGTATTCCTTCAAGGTGGAATTAAAAATAGAAATGGGAGAATGTATCCCGTTGACATTCTTGAAAGAGAAGTTAATAGATACAATAAAACTTTTGTGAAAGAAGGAAGAGCACTTGGAGAACTCGGACATCCCGAAGGTCCAACTGTAAACCTTGACCGTGTATCACACAAAATTACTTCTCTTGTAAGAGAGGGTAATAACTTTAGAGGAAAAGCAACTCTTCTCTCAACACCAATGGGTAAAATTGCATCATCATTAATTGATGAAGGAGTTAAACTCGGAGTCTCGTCTCGTGGTGTTGGTTCTCTAAGAGAGAGTAATAATGGTTGCAAAATGGTTGGAGAAGATTTCCAATTAGCGACTGCTGCTGATATAGTAGCAGATCCTTCCGCACCTGATGCTTTTGTNAATGGAATCATGGAAGGAAANGAGTGGGTTTGGGAAGGTGGAAACCTTCGTGAAGAACTCGCAGAGAAAACTCAAAGGACAATTAATACACTTGTCGATCAAAAAAGATTAGAGGAAAAGAAACTTAGTTTATTCCAAGATTTTCTAAATAACCTCTAAATATAAAAGATCTATAAATAAGTATAGATTCTTACGAATTCAATTAAAAAGACTGTAACAACTTACACGAAATGGAAAACATCGAAGAAAATCAGGTCACAGCAGGAGCAGCAAAAGCTGATCCTATGCCAGCATCAGGAGTTCCAGTAGAGGATCTTGGTGGACCTACACCAGAAAACTACAAGCCAGATGACGATTCTGCAAAACTTAAAGACCCTGCAGCGACCCTTGCTCAAGTCAAGGATATCGTAAATGCAAAGGCAGCTAAGGCAGAAGAAGCTGAACCTGAAGGCGATGTAATAGAAGAAGAAGAAACAGAAGCAACTGCTGATGAAGTTGTTGCTGAAGAAGAAACTTCTGAAGAGGAAGTTGTTGCAGAAGCAGAAGAAACTTCCGAAGAAGAAGTCATCGAAGAAGAAGAGACCTATGATGTCCAAGACGACGTTAAGGCACTTCTTGAAGGTGAAGAACTTTCTGAAGAGTTTCAGAAAAAAGCAACTACTATCTTTGAAACTGCAATTAAATCTAAAGTTGCAACAATCAAAGAAGATTTGCAAGAAGCCTATGCTCAAGCACTAGTTGAAGAACTAGATGAAATTAAGAAAGGCTTAACAGAAAGAGTTGACTCTTATCTCGAATATGTTTGTGATGAGTGGTTCCAAGAGAACGCATTACAAGTAGAGACAGGACTCAAATCTGAAATGACTGAATCCTTCCTCGAAGGTATGAAGTCACTATTTGAAGAACATTATGTAACTGTACCTGAAGAAAAATATGATGTACTTAATAGCATGGTAGACAAGCTTGATGAAATGGAGAATAAACTCAATGAGCAAATTGATCGCAATGTTGCTCTAAATCGTAGGTTAGCAGAATCCAATGCAGATGGCGTTTTNGCTGCTGTATCTGAAGGTCTTGCAGACACTCAGAAGGAAAAACTCGCTACTCTTGCCGAAAATGTTGAGTTTGAAAGTGAGACAGACTATCGTGAGAAACTAGAAACACTGAAGGAATCATATTTCCCAAGTAAAACTAGTGCTCCAAAGAACACCTCTGAGAATTTATCAGAAGAGGTTTCAACAGACGAAGCACCATCAATAGATGTTGCTCCTAGAATGCAAGCCTATCTAGATGTTCTTTCCAGAGCTGTTAAAAAGTGAATTTAACATTTATTCAAACAATAAACCGTAAGAGGTAATTTTCTCAAATGTATAACACAGAACATTTGCAGGAAAAGTGGGGACCTATCCTCGATTATGATGGACTTGATCCAATCAAGGATGCTCATAGAAGAGCTACAACCGCAATCCTGCTTGAAAACCAAGAAAAAGAATTAAGAGAGGAAGCATCTTTCCTTTCAGAACAACCAACAGTAAACACTGGCACAACAAGTTCTGCAGCAGGTTTCTCTGCTGACGCAACTGCTGCTGGTCCTGTTGCAGGTTTCGACCCAGTACTTATCAGTNTAATTCGTCGTTCAATGCCTAACTTGGTGGCATACGATTTAGCTGGTGTACAACCAATGAATGGTCCTACAGGACTTATCTTCGCAATGAGATCCAGATTTAACAACCAGTCTGGTACAGAAGCACTATTCAACGAACCAGATTCAGCATTCTCAGGACAGGATGATGGATTTGATGTTACATCTGGCTTTACTGCTACAGGTGCATCTAACGTTGGTTTAGGTACAACTGCACAGTCAGGTTCTAATCCAGGACTTCTTAACGCAACTGCTGCTCAAACAAACGCTACTGACTATAACGTTGGTCAGGGTATGAGAACAGATGACTCTGAAGCACTAGGTAACACAGCTGGTGATCATTTCAACCAGATGGCATTCTCAATCGAGAAAGTAACTGTTACTGCGAAGTCCAGAGCATTAAAGGCAGAGTACAGTCTAGAATTAGCTCAAGACCTTAAGGCAATCCACGGATTGAACGCTGAGGCTGAGTTAGCAAATATTCTATCAACTGAAATTCTTGCTGAAATCAACAGAGAAGTTATTAGAACAATCTATAACGTCGCTGAACCAGGTGCTCAAGCAAACGTTGCTTCAGGTGGAACATTCGACCTTGACACAGACTCCAACGGAAGATGGTCAGTTGAGAAGTTCAAAGGTTTGATCTTCCAAATCGAAAGAGACGCTAACGCAATCGCACAAAGAACTCGTCGTGGAAAGGGTAACATGATCCTATGTTCCGCTGATGTTGCTTCTGCACTAACAATGGCTGGTGTACTTGATTACACTCCTGCTCTTAACGCTAACCTTAANGTTGATGACACAGGCAACACATTTGCTGGTGTTCTACAAGGTAAGTACAGAGTGTACATCGACCCATTTGCTGCTAACGTATCTGCTACTCAGTACTACGTTATTGGTTACAANGGTTCATCTCCATATGACGCTGGATTATTCTATTGCCCATACGTTCCTCTACAAATGGTTAGAGCCGTTGGTCAGGATACATTCCAACCAAAAATTGGATTCAAGACAAGATATGGTATTGTCGAGAACCCATTCTCACAAGGTGATGTTACTAACCAAGGACTTGGTGTTCTTACACGTAACAAGAACCGCTATTACAGAAGAGTTAAAGTTACTAACCTTATGTAATAAATATCTCGTTCGAGATATCCAGAGACTCCTTCGGGGGTCTCTTTTTTTGTCAGCGTTTACTCAAATATAAATATTTGTAAAGATTAATATGGTCATGTTACACCTATTAGGTAGGGGACAAGCACCAGAGTGGGACGAAGACAAGCATGATATTGATGAAGTTTTTGCTTTTATGTGTTATCGTGGATTACATTATGCAAAAACAGTTTATATAAATGTCAGTATGGAAGGTCCCTCTTGGTTCTTAAATAACCCTAGAAAAGATGATAAGAGATCTAGTTAAATCTGATCACAGTATTTTACATCGCAGGATTAATCCATGCGGTGTTAATGTTGATCGTCATTTTATATCAAAGACACTGATTGAAAATATGTTTCACCATGAAGGATGTGGACTTTCTGCAAACCAGATAGGTATGGATATAAGAGCATTTGCAATGATTAGAGACATAGAGTATAATGATGTTATCGTGTGTTTTAATCCTCGCATTATTTCAAGAAGCGATAATTGTGTGTGGTGTGAAGAGGGTTGTTTATCATTTCCAGATCAATTTATAAATGTTAACAGACCAGATAAAATTATTGTAAAATATGAAGATGAGGACGGGAAAGATCATAAGATAACTCTAAGTGGATTTGCAGCAAGAGTTTTTCAACACGAATTTGACCACTTAAATGGAATTGATTTTACTCAAAGGCAATAAATAGTAAAAAAAGTAATAATGACTAACTCGGCATTCGGAAAGCAAATACAGAATAGAAATTTTCTCTCAGGAGTAGCTTTCAAGTTTAACTTGACAAAGTTTCCGAAGGTTGACTTTTTCTCAAATTCTGCTAGAATACCAGAGTTAACACTTGAATTAACAAGGCAACCATCATACTTAAAAAATATTGATGTACCTGGTGAAAGGTTATCTTATGGTGATTTGACACTAAGATTTTTAGTTGATGAAAATATGGAAAACTATATTTCTGTTTACAACTGGTTAACAGGTTTAGGATTTCCAGAAACAACTAAAGAGTTTGCAGATTTAATTAAAGATAAAGATGGTCAAAGAGATCCAAAAGAAGCATTTTGTGATGGAACTCTAAGGATACTAAACAGTAATTATAGAGAAGTTGCAAAAGTTAAATTTAATGATTTATTTCCAACTTCTTTAACATCATTAGACTTTGATGCAACAAACACCGATGTTCAATACTTTACAGCAGAGGCAACTTTCAAGTATACTGTATATAAGATAGAAAGCAGCACTTCATGAATCTTGAACAAATTCAGGAGATGTGGGAAAAAGACTCTCACATTGACCCTGATAATTTACATGATGAATCATTAAAAATACCACAACTTCACTCAAAGTATTATACACTCTACAACACAATTACTTTGTTGAGGGAGAAGGCAAGGGAACAATATAGCAAAGTAAGATTAGAAAGATATAATTATTATACTGGTAAAGCACCTGCAGAAACATATGTTGAAGAACCATTTCCTTATAAGGTTCGTGAGAAAGATGCTATTCAAAGACATTTGGATGCAGATGATAGAATGAATAAAATTGATATGAAGATTAAATATTATGATACTATGCTTAAATTTTTAGAAGAAATTATACGAGCAGTCTCAAATCGAACATATCAAATTAAAAATGCAATTGAATGGAATAAATTCCAAGCAGGATATAATTAATAAATAGATTAGTAGAATTAATAATACAATGAAACCTACACCAAGAGAAGCAAAACTAATTCACGAGAAGTATGATAAAGTCGTGAAACATTTAATTGATGAGAAGTATGCTGTTGATAAAGATGCAGCAGATAAGATTATCTCAGGAATGAGTCAAGATTGGTACGATACTATTGCAGAATAATGAAGACATTTAAACAATTTCAAGAAGGTTTAGCTGCGAATGTTGCTAGAGTTGTTGGAGCAGGAACAATAGGTCTAATGGGTTTAGATGCCATTAGAAAAATGGGTAAAAATAAGAAGAAGATGGAGAAAGGTGGAGAATTTAGGAAAGGTAGTACGATGGATAATATACAGAAAAAAAATAAGATGCTAAATGATTTAAATACTGGAAATTATTAATGAAACATATTATTAATCGTGCTGACATCATCGGTGGTCTAAAGTCAGTAGAACTTGCAAAGAAAAACCCTCAGTATTATCAACCAGGTGTAGGTGTAACTAAAGATTTCAAGTTAAAGAAATGAAAACTTATAGTCAATTTATCACAGAATTAAGTGGAAGAACTTTGGCAAGATACATTGTTAGAGCAACTGGTTCACTAAGGAGTGCTGCTGCAAAACATGGTCGAAATATGTTACAGGGCAAAACAATTGAATTGGGTAGAAAAAGTAAATTAAAAGGCACCACGGGTAATTTTGAAAAAATAATGAATAGAGAGACGGGTATACAGCGAGCAGCGGATAAACTTGCAGGAAAGGCTGAGGAGCAAAGACTTAATAATATAATAAGATCAACAGTTGATGGAGGAGCACCAAAAAAATCAAGATTTCCTGATAGGAATTTTAAAAAAGATCCATATGGTATAGATTATCTGAAACAGATAAGAAAAGATTTTATAAAAAGAACGAAGAAAAAGTAGGTTTATAAAAGACAACTATATAATTCTATATGGTATAGGATTATGACTAATTTGATTATATCAAAGAAGAATGAAGTTCACCTTCATATTGAATCTGATATACATGTATACTATGAGTTGGCAGATTACTTCACGTTTGAAGTACCTGGTGCAAAGTTTATGCCGACTTATAAAAATAAGTATTGGGACGGAAAAATAAGATTATTCAATATTCAGAACGGACAAATATATGTTGGGTTGTTAGATAAGATAATACAATTTTGTAAGGATCACGAATATACATACGAATTTAAAGAAAGTAAATACTATGGTTTACCCTTTGAGGTAAATCCTACAATTTCAAAGGAAGGTGTTAAAGATTATGTGACATCAATATCCAAGTATAAACCTAGAGACTATCAGGTTGATGGAATATATGATGCCTTAAAATATAATCGTAAACTATTGATATCTCCAACTGCTTCAGGAAAGTCACTGATGATATATGGGATTGTGCGATATTTTGTTGAAAGAAAGCAAAATACTCTGATTGTTGTTCCAACGACATCCCTCGTAGAACAGATGTATAAAGACTTTGCGGACTATGGTTGGGATGTTGGTTCATACTGTCATAAAATATATGCTGGAAAAGAAAGAGAGACAGATTCTCAAGTTATTATTACCACTTGGCAATCCATCTACAAACTCCCTCGTAAGTATTTTGAGAGATTTTCTGTGGTGGTAGGTGACGAAGCACATCAATTTAAATCTAAGTCACTAATATCTATCATGACAAAACTTGGAAATGCTAAGTATCGTTATGGTTTTACAGGAACTCTTGATGGGACTCAAACACATAAGTGGGTATTAGAAGGTCTCTTTGGTCCATCTTATAAAATTATTAAAACGGACGAGCTCATGAAGAAAGGTCATGTAGCGACGTTGGATATTAACGTGCTTCTATTGAAACACCCACCAAATAAATTTGAAACATTTGAGGATGAGATACAATATATTATAACTCATAATCGCAGAAATAACTTTATTCGGAATCTTGCACTAGATTTAAAGGGTAATACTCTCATACTATTTGCAAGAGTTGAAGGTCATGGAGAACCTTTATTCAATCTGATAAATACTAATAGTATTATTGATCGTCATGTGTTTTTTGTTCATGGTGGTGTTGCCACGGAGGACAGGGAGAGAGTCAGAGAAATCACTGAAAGTGAGAATAATGCGATTATCGTTGCATCCTACGGGACTTTTTCCACTGGTATCAACATCAAGAACTTACATAATATAATTTTTGCATCTCCCTCAAAGTCAAGAATACGTAACCTTCAATCAATAGGTCGTGTCCTTCGTAAAGGAAGTAATAAATCAAAAGCAACTCTATATGATATTGCTGATGATATTAGTTACAAATCAAGAAGAAATTATACACTCAATCATCTAATTGAAAGAATTAAAGTGTATAATGAAGAGAACTTTAATTATGATATTGTAAATATACCACTCAAAAAATAATGGGAGACGAATTTCACGCAGTATTAAAATTAGTCACAGGTGAAGAAATCTTTGCCTTAGTTTCTGTCGATGAGAATGACGGAGACCCAATCATCATGCTTTCTAATCCTGTAATTATGAAAATGTTACATTCTCCTGCAGGACAATATGTTAAGGTTCGCCCTTGGTTAGAACTCCCTACTGAAGATCTCTTTTTAATGAAGTATGATAAAATAGTTACTATGTCAGAAATTTCTGATAAAAATATGATTAAATTTTATGATAGATATTTAAGTGAAGACGATGTAGATATTGAATTAGATGGTAAAGTATCTCTAAACACAAAAATGGGATTGATAGCCACGGTAGAAGATGCTCGTAAGAGCCTTGAAATTATCTTTAAACGTAATACAGATAAGTCTAATTAACCTTTCAACCCTTACAGTGTTGATTGTAACTGTTTTTAAGGGTATTGTCAAGTCCTCTAAAAAATGTTATAATATCATTATATTCAGAAAGTATATGGCAAAGAAAAAATCAGAGCATTATGTTAACAATAAACAGTTACTAGAGGCATTGATTGTCTATAGAGCAAAGGTAGCTACTGCAAAAGAAGAGGGAAAACCAAAACCAAGAATTACAAACTATTTGGGAGAGTGTTTTCTTAAGATAGCAACACACCTTTCTTATAAACCAAACTTCGTTAATTATATGTTCCGTGATGATATGATATCTGATGGTATTGAGAACTGTGTTCA
>FUFK010051955.1_pt1 | contig 11271 bp, 7 predicted proteins | sample 1021851 | NCBI WGS metagenome assembly FUFK01 (sample SAMEA51879418, study PRJEB19060) | metagenome
CTTATGATAATGTAGATTTTTACCCGCCACCATTAGCTTGCCCTAATAATGTCTATAATTTATATAGCGGACTTGCTTATGAAGAAGAAGACTGGGAAAATAATTATGATAAAGGGGATTATACTCTTATTATGGATCATTTACGGCTACTAGCCGGAGATGATAAAACAGAAGAAAGTCTTAATTTTATTTTAAATTATCTAGCACACGTTATTCAATATCCCGGAATAATGCCCCGTGTATCTCTTGTTTTCCAATCAGATGAAGGAGCAGGTAAAAATATGTTTTTTGACAACTTTTTCAACCTTGTTGTTGGACGTAAATATTATTTAGCTAGTGAAAATGCAGATGATTTTGTAGGATCATGGGTACAGTTAGATAATAAAATTTGTGCAGTATGGAATGAAACCGAAGGCGCGGATACATTCAGAAAGATGGCGAAAATTAAAGCATTAATTACTGATGACAGAATGAGAATCAATCAGAAAAATATTCAACCGTATTATTTACAATCACATTTAAGATTGTTGTTTTTCTCCAATAGATTGACACCTGTCCCCATCACAGCCGGAGATAGACGTTTTCAAGTTTTCAATTGTGGTAAGCCAGTAGGAGGAGATTATTATAATAAACTCTATTCAGCCATGACAGACAAAAATATTCTAAATGGATTTGTAGATATGCTAAAAAAAAGAGATGTCCGAAATATAGATTTTAGAAGAAGCCGTGTTGAAACAGAATATTATCAAGTTTTAAAATCAGGCAATAATGGTATGATTGATGCTTACATTAAAAATTTGTTTTATGAAAAAACTCTTATTGCAGATGCAGTAAAAGTTAAAGAATTAGAGAACGAAACTGGTGTTAAACAAAATATTAAAAAATTATCAACATTTTATAAAGATTATGTTGAGTGGTGTGAAAAACTTGCTATTAAACCACAAGGCAGAAAGAAGTGGGGATATTATATCAAGAAAAATTATGACGAAGGGTATTTTGAAAAACAGATTAAAGGCTGTAAATATTGGGTATTTAATACAGATAAAATTTTGGATAAACTTGTAGACATTAAAGAAATTGATGAAGATGAGCGTAAAGAGATTGAACAAGGTGTAGATGAAGATGTTGAACTAGAAATAAAAATCAGCGATTATATTGAAGCATAAACGACGCAGAAGTGTAATCTGACCAGCCGAAAATTCACTATATATTTTTATATATTTTTAATTGCAATATTTACAATATTTTTATTTTTGATTTTATATCTCTTAAATAACGATTTCAATTCCACTTTTCACTTCAAACTAACAAATAACAAAAATATAAAAATATAGAAAAATAGGAAGACTGTAGTCAGTGTGAAGTAAAAACTAATAAAAAGAAGTGAAAACTCAAAAATCAATTCCACTTCTATTTTTCAGATGATTTACCCACACCACCACCATTTTTGGCTAATCTCTTGGATTTTCTCTTGGGTATTTTCTTAAATCCATCAAACACTTTTTCAGGTTTTACATCGGGTTTTTCTTCTTTTAATTTTAACAATTCTACCTTCTTCGCAAACCTAACAAATTCAGCACTCGGTTTTTCCATGTCATCACCATCATAAGTATCAATACTAAACTCCATTATACATTTAGGCGATAAAAATATTTTCTCATTCTATTTTAAAGATGAGTATTGTGACATTAAGAAGTTCTGAAGATTTTGGCGCTGCAACGTCCGATTCGGCAGCAGCAGTCAATTTTCAAAATTTTTTCAAAGACCCTATTTATTTTAATAAGGATGATCAAATCCAAGTGACTAGTNTAACNATTAATCAAGAAATNAAAGAAGTGGTAGTNACTGAATTAGANAATACACTTAATTATATGCTTTTCCCGGCCAAAGCGGCGTTAAATGATATTCCGTTTTTTGAACGTCATCAAGTATTTTTAACACCCGGAACATACACCCCAGCAGCCCTAGCCGTTGAAGTAGCAAAACAATTAAATGATAGTGTAATTTTACAAGCATATAATTTTACAGTGACTTTTGATACAACAGCCACTCCACCTGGATTTGTGGTTCAGTATAATCAGCTAGTTAAGCCCGGAGCGGCAAATACCGGTGTGCAGGGCATAAGATTTGATGGTTCAGGAAAAAATGGTGGTAAAGCACTAGCATTAAATTCTCCCTTGAATTTTGCTGAAATACCCCTTGTACCTGTGACTGCCGGTGCAAATAACGTGTATTCTATTTTTTTCAATAACTTAAATAACTCACTTGAATCGCCAACAAAAGCAGAACAGCTCGCCTTATTAACGCCTGAAAATTATAATAAACAGATGATAAAACCATTTTCATTTATGCCGCCCGACACCGTAGGGCCTGGACCAGTCCAAGAAGGAACTAGTCTAATGACNGGTTGTAATTTTCAATATATTTTTAATAAAGGAATATATGCAAATGGCGGAACACACGAGATTAATATAGCNCCCACTCTTGTATTAGATAATGTTAATCTTATGATCTCTGCTGATAATACTTCGGTAAAAGATTTTGTGAGAATATCTAATGACGGCGCACCCGGAGTGACAAATACTTATGAAGTCACTGCTCCCGGAGTAGATTCACTATTATTAGTGTATGATTATGAATTAACAAATATAAATGATTTTCAAAACAAGCCAACTGCAGTCCAACTGCAACCCAATGCATTAGTCCCGCCGACCACAGCTATTACTGGTGTAAATAATAGTGGAAATAATAGTATATCATCAGTCGGCACTGGATATGTTGCTGGAGGTTTGTATAATGCAGGAGTAGTCCCCAGTGATCCAACCAAAGAAGGCGTTATAATTTTTGCTGTAGCCGTCAACGGAACAGGAGGAATAACTCAATTCCAAGTTATAAGTCCCGGCGACGGTTATGTTATAGGAGATGTTTTAACCGTGAGCGGAACTGGAACAGCTGCAAGTGGCTGTCAGATTACAATCGGAACTGGAGGTTTAAGGACAGATGCAGCCGGCACTAATAATGCANCGGGAAATGCCTTAACGGTTGGAAATAGTTATAAAGCATTTTTCCCTTTTGGTGTCATGGCTAATCCAACTCCCGGAGGACCATCATTCCCAGCGCCGCAATTCAGCGAGCTAGTTGCTAGTAGCAATGCAATTAATATGTTAGTAAAAATAGATTCTATAGATGCAACTACAAGAAAAGTGACTGGAGTATCACTACAAAGTGTTGGATTGATCTCAACAGATCCCGATTTTACACGATTAAAAAATATAATACAAAATACAACAAAAAATATCGGGCTTGTGGATAATAACGGTTCATATACAGCAGTGTCTACATCATTAATACAAATTACTGCAAGTAGGAGCGCTGCTGACGTGGCGGCTGGAGTATTAAAATTCGCTTCTCGCCCTGATGGATTGTGTGGATTAGGCAGCTCAAGTGTGCCCGCCGGAGTAACGCCTGCATATCCAAATAACCCGTTGCCTACCGCGAACGGCGGAAATGGTGCATTTGATAGGGGTATATTTTCTGCATTTGAAACCTTTGAAGTGCCCCCAGCGACCGGGACATTTAGGGCTTGTATAAATACAAAGAGTATCACATCTCTAAAAGAGATAGATCCGGCAACNGGAAATTTAGTCACTAATGGTAAAATTATTGAAAAGTTGCTCTCTGCAACTCTCGCGCCTATACCACTTACCGGAACAGCGCAATATGCACGAGCAGATTTTAGGATGGGATTTTTAAGAAATCAAGCTAGAGAGAATTATGAAGGGCCAACCGGAACACCCACTCAAAAAACTAAAGTTCTTGAATATTCAGATATATTACTTGAAACATTTAACGTATTTGTAAAAAGAAGAAAACTCGGATTTGGTCAAACTAGTGCAGTAGAAACTACTTTTAATGCAATAAACGGAGTAGCATCATTTTTAGAATATGATAGTATAGCGACAGAGCCGGGTTCTGATTTTAGAACAAGAGATATACTATTTGCACAAGATTTAAAAGCTGGTGCTGGTTTTCAGCCTGAAACACCTGATAAACTATCATTTGCATTAGATAGACTAAATAATCTAGTTATAACATACAGTCAGCCTACAAATGCCGGATTTACTCCCGTTGTGATTACTGTTGCTCCATCTAATCTTAACAATCATATAAAAGAAAATATTTTNCCCTTGTGCCCTGTTTTTGCAATGTCGGCTGGTGTGCCTATTAATAGAGCCAACCCAGCGGGCGGAGGAGCAGCAGACCAAGTCACGTTTGGTTGTGATTATGATATTCAAGGTAGATATGATATAAAAGAAGTTCCAGTACAAAGTGTTGTAAGGACTAGTGCTGGATTGAATGGAGGCAATCCATATAATAATATATTCTATCCAACAATAGGAGGAGGTTCTATTCCAAGATTCCAAAAACCAACCGACCGTTATACATTCCAAGCACAAGGGGCTGGCGGCAATGCAGATATGTTAAGATTACCCATTATGTATACATTTGGAACAGTTGCAGTTGAAAATATTGATGCGACTAATGCAAATCCCAGACCAGTAGGAGCTGTGGGTAAAAATGTGATTGGTTTTACACAAGCAGCACCCAACGGCACGGCATTTGACATTCTTGGAATGGGTGTAGTTGAAAATTTATCGGCAACCGCCAATGAAAGCACAAACCCCTTAATTCTCATTAGCACATCTCAACCTGCACAAGGCCTACCACCTAGCATGGTTGTTGAGCTCCCTGATTTTAATATTCTAGGTTATTCAGGTGCAGCCGCCGATAAATTTAAGATTGTGGCGACAATACCAACAGAAGAATGGAGCACCGGTATAACAAACGGAGTTTTACATTATAAGCCACTATTCCCGCTGCCTATTGATGTCAATCTCCCCGAAGACAGAGAATTATATAGTATAACTGTCAGATTACGAAATCTAGATGGAACATTAGCTAAAAATTTAAAGAACCCTACTACACTGACATTCTACAAGAAGCCACATGAGGGCGCTGCATTTGAGAAGTTAATTGATAGAGCCTTACAAAAGAGAAGTGAAAACCAAGACCAGCAACTTGCAACATTAACCGACCAATTCCCTAGAGTTTAATTAAATCTATAAATTAGTTTTAGGAATTAATAATATCTATAACTAATATAATGGAAGATTTACCNCAATTAGATATTCAAGAGGACATAGCNACACTGATGGAGAGCGANGATGACGAGCCNTGTGATGAAGCNCCACTGCAAGACNTATCCAAGCCGATTCAACCAAAAAATCCGTCTGAAATATTTGTAAATAAACCAAGCAATAAAGAAAGTGAGAGTGCACCAGAAGAGGAAAGCGAACCAGAGCCAGAGTTGAATAAAAAAGGTAAACCAAAAAGAAAACTCTCTAAAAAACAGAAAGAGCATTTAGACAAAGTGAGATTGAAAGCAGTGGAGGCGTGTAAGCAAAAGAAACGTGATAGGTTAGAATTAGAGGCGCGAGTAAAAGCCGAGATGAAAGAAAAGAAGCGATTAGCCAAGTTAGAAAAAGAGAAGGCAAAGCGACCAACCACTCCCCCGCCAGTAAAAAAACCAACTCCAACTGCACCCCCGCCATTACCATATCAACCTGTTGATCCTGAACAATCATTTGGAGATTTTATGGCGAACATGGAGAGATTTGAAAAGATGAGGCATGAATATCACCAAGCAAGAAAACCAAAAGTAGAAAAACCAAAACCCACTCCACCGCCAAAGCCACCTGCACCGCCAATTAATATTATTCAGAAGCCTACTAATCCCTATGCAAATGCATTCAATTGGTAAATAATCTCTCCATATATAAATGCCTATTGAAGTAAAAATATCTAAAAGTACAAATCCAAAGAAGAAACTGATGGCTCAATTTTATGAACCCAATATGAAACGTCCATTTAAGACAACTCATTTTGGTGCTAGTGGGTATACTGATTATATTAAGAGTAAAGATAAGGCGAGAAGAAAGAGATATTTAGATAGACACAAAGGAGAAAACTGGAATGATTATAAAAGCGCTGGCTCATTATCTAGATATATTTTGTGGGGTGCAACCACTAATCTCTCCAATAATATAAAAATATTCGCGAGAAGATTTAAATTAAAAATAAGAAGATAGTATATATGGATAGTGATTTAACTGTTTTACCTGTTAAACCGATGACAGAAGAAAATAAAGCAAAAAGAGAGATACACCCCAATTTACCTGATATTAATAGAGGATCATTATTATTATTGGTGTCGCCAGTCAGAACTGGAAAATCAACCATTCTCTCCAATTTATTATTAAATCCAAACATGATGAGAGATGCATTTGATATTGTATATATAATTAGTAATACCATTCATAATGATGACACAAGCCGATTTTTAAAAGAACAATTCCCTGAAACCATTTGGAGTGAATACAGCGATGAGATCATACAAAATATTATTAATTATCAAAAAACATTCCCTAAAAAGAAGATGCCTAAAATTGCACTCATTCTTGATGATTTTTTGGGTATAAAACAAAACAGTATGATTTATTTTTTAGCTAGTAGATTTAGACATTATAATATTGGCTTATTGTGTATGGCTACACAATTATTAAGGGGTGTNCCTACTGTGATTAGGCAAAACTGCACACACGCCATTTTCGGAAGCCCGAACCCCAACAGCAGCGAAATGGAAAAAATCTGTGAAGAATTTGGAAGTCTATATGAAGGTAAGGATAATTTTTTAAAGATATATAATCAGGCAGCACAGAAACGTTATGATTTTTTGTATTGTGATCTTCATAATAACCCGACGAGAGCATTTAGAAACTTTGGAGAATTAATTTTTACCGGTAAAACGAATGAGGAGCGTCAAGAGGTTAAGTTAGATAATTAATCTCTACCTATAATAATAGATGGCGACATATCAAAAAACTATTATTATAGAAAGTAATAAACAATCTGCCGTTGCAGCATCAAAGCAAGCTGATCCCGGACTGCTCTATGATGATGGTGATATACCNGAAGGAGGTAATCATAGATGGGAAACATATATACCCGATGGCTTACCGCTAGAAGTTGGCGATACAATTAATTTAGAATCTAGTATGATTAATGCAGTGGGAGGTGGAGATAGTGTGATTGAATTAACTGGATTTACGGGCGAAACCATAAACAACAGAAAAATAAGAGATAATAAAATGAGAATAAGCATGGCGTTTTACGTGACTAATGCACAACAATTTAATTTTAATTTACCTAAATCTAGACACCAAACTTGTTATAATGTAAAAAAAGCCCGTTATGGAAACTATGCAAACACTTATGGAGATAATTTTGATGGGACGCCGATTGTAGCGCCTAATACAAGAAGTAATAATGCAGATTTTTATAGTTGGGAAAAATCATATCCATATCAGATGGTTGAAGGAGTGGGGACACAGTTGGCGGTAGTGACTGGGGTTGCAATTCCATATCAATACCAAACACAAGTATTAGATTTTAATAATGCATTATTTAATCAATATTTACCATCATTCGCGACCGGTTCACGTAGGACAAATTTACCGAATGAGAGGCGATTTTATATTGGTAAAAGAAATTATAGCGGAGCTCATTATATTAATGAAGTAAATATTCCAGTGCCCGGTGTAGCGGGTAAAGTATATAGTTATGCAGTGGGGACAACCGGTTGGGATTATTTAACAAAAGATATTGATTTTGAAGTGGAAAAGGGTTTTGTAACTCCATCATCACTCGCGGCTAAATTAACCGAGCAGATGCATGAGAGGGAGGGGAATGCAGATGATTTTATAGAAGAAGAAGTGGAAGCACATATATTTAGTATTGGTAATATAAGTAGAGAAGGAGTTGATGCTCAAGGAAATGGAAGTATTGGAGTGATACAGACACAAGGAGTAAGCGATAAGGCTAATATTATTTTGCCGTCTTGTACTGGAAAGGCTTGGTATAGAGCGGTTCAATTTAGAAATAATTTGGGTGAAGAGCCGGTGAGAAGTGGAGATCCCGATGTGGCTCTATGCAATAATGATAATTGGAAGGCTAAATTTTTACAGTATGAAACACTTGGAGAATCATTCCAAAATATTGACTATTCTAGGATCGGATTAGAGTATTGTAGAAATCAAGGCGATGCAACTTATTATAGTCATATCGCAAGTGCCCGCCCTGCATATATGAAGGCTATGTCTAATCTAAATATTAGAATGGCTCATAAACCGAAATCACAAGGAGGAAACCCCGCTGGTGTGAATTTTACGTTATGGACTGGACACAGGACATTTGGAGGTGCGGGCGGACAACCGCCTGTTGCAGATACAGAAACAACAAGACAACATTTTCCGCCAATACAAAATGGAGATGATCCGGGAAGCACTCCGATATATATAGCGGGTTCAACTGGGCCGAGTATTGTATTAATGGACGCCTTACCATATCAAGTGCAAAACAATGTATTTTTAACCTTGAATAAACCAGCAGATAGACAGCCAGCAACAAGTATAGGACAAAGTCAGAATACAGTTAAAAACGGAGTGAGGATATGGAGGCCAACAAAGGGCGATATAATGACATCTAATATGTTGGTGAATAGTGAAACTAAATTAATTTTGGAGGATACATTCAGAGAGTATTTTATGGTATATGGTAAAACAGCCAATACAGTAAACCCCGATGATGCTGAATTTAGAGCGGCGATGGGTATAGAGTTGAATTTTGGAAGACTTGACGATCAGCAATCTAATTATAAAGAAACAAATGATTATAATGAATTGTTGAATGAGCAAAATTTTCTTAATTTTAGAGAGGTATTTATACCTAGCACTTATGCAGCTATATTTTATCAGAGTATTCAAGCTGATGCCGGTAATCCATATAATTTAACTGGTTTTCAATATGAACACAAAGTAGATGCACAACTGGCGGCGATTAATGCAACTACTCCACCTGCCGCGCCTGTATATACAACAGCGGGATATAATTTGCCCGGAGTTCAGAAGCCGAGTATGCCGGGAAGTGTATATGGGACAGAGGGTAGATGGTATGCTGAATATTATTTACCGGAAGAATATACAGCAGAAAAAGCATGGGCGGGAGAAATTGTATTTACTAATGTGGCGACATCGCGTTTTCAAGCCGAGCCGAATGATGAATTAAAAAAATTATATACATTTGAGCAGTTCAAGGAGCAAATATGGGGAAATATTCCAACTGACGTGAATGGGAGAAAACTAGCATTTTTGCCGGTGTGTTTTAAAAGAATACAAGATGCAACAATATGGATGGGAACTAATAGTGTTAGAGAGTTTTTCTTTGCGTGGATTTACAAGGCTAGAATTCCACCTGATTATCAGAAGCAACGACTATTTTTGAACGGTCAAAATATTACTATTGAAACGGACGATCAGTATAATCAATACATTCCACAAGTAGTTCCATACGTGGGAGAATATATGGGATTAAGTCCAAGTGAAATTACCTGTGATTTATGTCAATTAGTTACTACACAAAAACGGCGTCAATCTAATGTATATGTTCCAAAAATAGCTAGTGCAGCCGGTTCAACCTTGCCGGCGAGTGAAGTGCCGAATGCCGCGCCAGATAGTTATATACCTTATGTATTTATAGGTGCAACCGACCCNTTAATTAAATTTGATGATGCACAAGGGAGATTTGCAATGAGCCAATATCACACTCCACTGAAAGAAGGGAACGGGACATTCCAAATACCAAAAATACCTACTGCAACCGAGCCAAATAATATTCAAGCGGCTGCTAATTTTAAGCGATGTATGATAAGTCAAAACATGATGAATGGGACAGTTGTTCCAACGGCATCAACCGTGATTAAATTTAATGATATTGTGAGTGAAGCCAATACATTAATAAATGCACTCACGGGGATTGGTATTAATGGTGTATCTATTTTTATTGAAGACATACCAACGGGGACACCGTTGGTTTTAGAAGCGGGTGGAAGAGATCAGTATCAGAATACAATGTTTTCTAAAATGGGCTTTGCATTAGAGCAGTTGATTCCGTTTTTTGGTACAGCACAAGCACAATTTAATCGCGCTAATTATAATGAATATCTAGGTTTTCAAGATGGAGTAGATATATACAAAAAATATAATAATATGGTGAAGCCGTTTACGACTAATGCATTTGTGAGTTCAACAATGATGATGGGACTATCTAGGATCATGGGGTTTACGGATATACCGGCCGGGACACCCCCTACTCCATTCAATCCAACAGATAAAATGTTTTCTCCAGTTCCAGCATTTAATATGGGTGCTATTCAACCCCAATTTGAAGCCAATATTCAAGCGGAGAGCGATGAGTTGATTGCATCTAATTTACCGAGAAAATTATCATACCCTTATTTAGTGGTGAGGACTAATTTAATTATCAGCCCNGATTATATTGGTGGTAAGTTGGGTTATGAGAAGTTGCCGGCGATTGCATATATAACCAGGAATTATTCAGANGGAGATTATTTTTATTCATTCACAACAAATTGGAATTATACAGTGGACTTGCCTTATGTAGTGAGTAGCATAATAACAGATATAAGATTGCCTGATGGGAGAGCAGCGCCGATAGATGATAATAGTTCTGTTATATATAAGATTAATAAATTGAGAACATTACCNAATGCACCAGCAATAGAAAAAGATGAAGAAACATTATTGAAGNAAGAGGAGAANGCGAAAGTTATGCCGCCATCAGACTAGATTGTAATAACCAGATCTGCCGTTTGGGCGAATACCAAGAAATTGTTGCATATTATAGAGAAAGGCATCACAATTCCGATCACAATCAGGATCAGTGCACCCGAATTTTTTAAGAGTTGTTGCGCCACTGTCTTGTGCACGTCGGATTTGTGAAACCATAGCGGTGATCTCTTTGCATGTATCACATGTGGGGTTTGCACAGTCAGCTCTCTGNCTTAAGAGAAGGTTTTTATATTTATCAAGTTGACTGACGGCTCTGCCTTGTTTGGGCGGAGCGCGTTTAGTTTTGCGATTATTATTGCGTTGGGCTTTTTTGTTCGGCATTGGCGATATACATAGTTGCAAAAAATATAGATCAATTTTTTGTGAAATGCTTTTTAAAAGTAGATTACTTTTTTTTTAGTTTTTCAAAAAATTGATCGTGATTTTTTTCTAGTGGGGGTAGACGTGATGACCAACGCTCACAGCAAATTATTTTACAATGGTGGAGATTATTATGAACTTCATC
>FUFK010751975.1_pt1 | contig 11271 bp, 10 predicted proteins | sample 1021851 | NCBI WGS metagenome assembly FUFK01 (sample SAMEA51879418, study PRJEB19060) | metagenome
TAGGATTAAAACCGGGTAACTATACTGCGCGGATCGATCCATTGCAGTTACAGCAACTAGGGTTCAAAAGCAGTCCTGCTTCTTACAATTTTGAGATCGAAATATCAGAGTACGGAGATATTGAGGATACTATTGAATTCAATCTAGAGAAAGAAACAGAAATATAGAACTAGTAGTGTATTTCAAGAATTTCGAGCTTTCGTATTTCGGTACCAAGTTTGAAATCTACAGTTTCACCAACTTTTTTACCTGTAACTGCGCGGGCAATTGGCGCAACAAAAGCGATTTTCTGCTTTTTAATATTAGCCTCATCAACCCCTACGATCTGGAATTTCTGAATTTGTGAACTATCTAGGTTCTTTAGTTTTATGTGTGCTCCAAACCGAATTTCATTCTGTGCCTGTTCTTCAGGTTTCAAAACTCGTGCAGATTGAATTCTTTCAGCCAATAATTTCATTTTTCCATCAATCAGGCCTTGAGCTCTTCTTTTTTCTGTATCGTCTTTGACACTTATATTGGATCGCTCGTTTTCAAGACTTTTTAATTCCAAATGTAGTTCCTGTAGTCCATTTGGTGTCACATAATTTGTAACTCCATCTGGTATCGCCGCACGTGGTGGAATTATCACTGGTTCTTCCTGGTCTTCTTCCTTTACAAATCCTCTGCTCATAATTTGTATCTTATATTCTTCTAATTATAGCAAAACCCGAAGGATATGGCTTAACCAACAATCATAAATATTTCTCAAAACCTAACAACGGGTCTGAGAGGATACTACATTTATCAAATTTAATCATCGAAATGAGTCTGGAAATCATTCTTCTTTTTGTGATCATCCTTGGTGTGATCTTTTTATTTGCGCTGGAAATATTTCCGGTAGACAAGATCGCATTTACTATTCTGGGCCTGCTATTACTAACAGATCTTGTTTCTCCGGAAGAAGCTATTTCAGGTTTTTCCAGCCCAGCAACGATTACGGTACTTTGTCTAATGATCATAGCGATCGGGCTCGAAGACAACGGCGTTATTGATCTCCTCGCCCAGGGAATGAGGAAATTGAAAGGTCTGCCTCTGCTTATTATGATCCCTGTTTTTATGTTTATCGCAGGAAGTATTTCTGCTTTTATAAACACAACAGCTGTAGTTTTAGTCTTTGTAAAGATTATTGATGAACTGGCAGAGAAATATGACATCCCCAGTTCAAAATTACTATTGCCGGTTTCATTCGCAGGAATTATAGGTGGTAGTTGTACGCTTATGGGTACTTCTACCAACCTGATCGTAAATGCGGTGGCGGTTAAAAGAGGTGTCGAACGTTTCGGATTCTTCGAATTTAGTTGGTACGGGATCATATTTATGTTCATTACCATTATTCTGGTAAGTTTGATGGCGGGATTTCTTCCGAAGAAAAAACCTAGNGATCTTAATTCGGTTTATAAGCTTGATGAGTTTATTACAAAAGGGATCGTAAGCGAAACTTCAAGACTGATTGGCAAGAATCTTCAGGATATCTTCGGAGACGAAAAAGATTCTATTGAAGTGATCAGGCTAAAACGTAAAGGTGTAATAAATGATCATNCCGGCAGATATACAACCTTAAAACTTGGTGATCAATTATTACTTAGATGCAGTATAGAACAGCTCATTCAACTCAAAGAAGAAGGTGATCTTACAATTATCAGAAATTCTGAGGCTGAAGCTGTAAAACCAATTGTGAACGAGGCTTCAGAAATTGAAGAAAACATTCAGCTTGTAGAAATACTGATGTTACCTAACTCTCCATTAATTGGTAAAAGCATTAAAACTGTGGGCTGGTATGATCTTCATGGAGCAGTTCCTTTGGCGATCAGGAAAAGAAGAAGCTTCAGAAATCCAAAAAGAAGAATTTTTAATAAAAAATCAGACGATATTGACCTTCGGGTTGGGGATCGTCTTCTGGTGGAAGTAACGCAAAATGACCTGCATGAACTTCAGAAAATGGATAATATTAGTATTCTTCAAAATCATGAGGAAATTAGTCTTGTGTCTAAAAAGAAACGTTCACTTAGCCTCGGAATTTTAATTCTTGTAATTGCATTATCCGCGTTTTCTATATTCCCAATTCTGAAAAGTGCAGTGATTGGCTGTTTCCTGATGATTCTGCTGAAGTGTATCGATCTCGGGAAAATCTATACGCAAGTAAACTGGCAGATCATTTTTCTGCTGGCGGGTATGATCCCGTTAGGGGTAGCCATGAGNAATACCGGNGCNGATGACTGGATTTCCACAAATCTCTTACTACTATTCGATGGNAAACCAAATTACAGTATTATAGGATTACTATTTTTAGTGACGATGTTCTTAAGCGGATTTATCTCTAACAATGCTACTGCGATCATTATTGCACCCATAGCGATCACCATCGCAACCAAGTTACAACTGGACCCAAAACCTTTTATTTTAGCAGTACTCTTTGCATCAAATTTCAGCTTTTTTACTCCAGTGGGTTACCAGACCAACACAATCATTTATGGAATGGGAATTTATAAGTTCAAACATTTCCTAATTATAGGTGGTGCTTTATCGATTGTACTTTGGATTGCGGCAACCTTCTTACTTAGCAGGCAGTTATAAAAATGTATTTTTGCTAAAAACATTATGTCCAGGTTACTCATCATTGGTTACGTATGGCCAGAACCCAATTCTTCAGCTGCGGGTGCGAGAATGATGCAATTAATCGAATTTTTCAAAGAACGTAGCTATCAAATCACCTACGCAACTTCAGCCCGAAAATCAGATAATATGGCAGATCTTCAAGCATTGGGCGTTAACAGCCGGGAGATCCAGCCAAATAATGATGAGTTTGATATTTTTATACAAGAGTTGGATCCTCAAATCGTTCTTTTTGATCGTTTTATGATGGAAGAGCAATTTGGATGGAGAGTGGATAAATTATGTCCCGAAGCTTTTAAGATTTTGGATACCGAAGATCTGCATTCGCTAAGAAAAGTTAGAGAAACAATCCTGAAAACCGGTCAGGAATTTGATGATGTTTATTTGGATGCTGATATTACTAAACGGGAAGCTGCGGCCATCTACAGATGTGATATTACTTTAATTATATCTGAATTCGAAATGAAGCTGTTAATTGAAAAGCTAAAGATCCCAGAACATATACTTTTCTACCTGCCATTTATGATGGAGACGGTTTTTTCTAAAAATAACAGCTACACTGAAAGAAGAGACTTTATAACTATAGGTAATTTTCTTCATGATCCAAACTGGAGAGCAGTTCTAAATCTAAAAGAAAACATATGGCCTTTACTTAGGAAACTCTTGCCAGATGCACAGTTACATATATATGGCGCTTATCCTTCCCAAAAAGTCTGGAATTTGCATAATAAAGCCGAAAGATTTCTAGTTCATGGACGTACAGAAAATGCTCCGAAAGTTATGAGTAATGCCAGAGTATGCCTAGCACCTATTGAATTTGGAGCTGGATTGAAAGGTAAATTAGCAGAANCAATGGCATGCGGAACTCCTTCAGTAACCACAAGTATTGGTAGTGAAGGCATGGCTGGAGATTTAGATTGGAATGGATTCATTGAGGACGATGCTGTCCAATTTGTTGAAGCAGCTAAAATNNTGTATACCAATGAGCAACTGTGGAACAAAAAAAATGANCAGGGTTATCAGATTCTGAAAGAGCGATTTGATCAGGACCTTCATCAGGCAAGGTTCGATAGAAAATTAACCTTTATTCTCAAACAGCTTCAGCAGCATAGAAAAGAGAACTTCACGGGTCAAATGATGAAACATCATCTCCAACGAAGCACTTATTTNATGTCNANATTCATTCAGTTNAAAAACTCTATTAATTAGAAAACCGCTGGAAGCATAAGCNACCCAACGGTTTTCACTACACAAAAAACAGTTTAACCAAACATCACCAGAAGTATCAAACGATGGCTTCAAAAGCCCTTCTGAACAATTTTTTATTGAGATTCTGCAAAGCATCATTCTTATATTTTGTATCTACTAAGAGTGAGATGTTGTTGTTGCTTCCGCCGTAAGAAATCATCCTGACCGGCACATCATCGAGAATTTCGAATAATCTTGGAGTCCCGCGATCGTCAATTAGTCCCTCACCAACCACACAAATGATACTGTGATCACGATCNACACTAATCTCTCCATAAGCCTTAAGTTCGCTTAGAATAGGTTCAAGGTTCGAAACATTATCAATAGTAAGTGANATGGCAATTTCTGAGGTGGTGATCATATCAATAGCNGTTTCATATTTGTCAAAAACCTCAAAGATCTTCNTTAGAAANCCATGTGCCATCAACATCCTGTTAGATTTAATTTTGATAGCTGTAATATTATCTTTTGCCGAGATTGCCTTTAAACCTTTAGTTTCAGAAATTGCAGAAATACAGGTTCCAGGATCGGTTGGTTTAAAGGTATTCTTCAGAAATACCGGGATATTTTTATCGATAACCGGTGATATGGTTTGGGGATGCAAGATCTTNGCACCAAAATAAGCAAGCTCTGCTGCTTCCTCGAAACTTAACTGAGCTACCGGAAAAGTGTTTTCCACTACCCTTGGATCATTATTGTGTAAACCATTAATATCGGTCCAGATTTGTATTTCAGAAGCATTTAAAGCGGCTCCAATGATCGTTGCCGTAAAATCACTTCCTCCCCGGTTAAGCGTCGATATCTCTCCGCGATCATTGATTCTAACGAATCCCTGAGTTATATAAATGNNTTCTTCGGCCTGTGATTTCAATTGAGACCGAAGTAAATTACCAACACGTTCTGTATCTGGATTTTCTAGATTTGCAACCTGCATAAAATCCCGNGCATTCAACCATCTATTAGAAATATNATTTTTTGTCAAATAAAAACTGAAGATCTTAGTCANAATAGTTTCTCCAGTTGTCAGAATCCGACATTCAATTTCCTTACTGAATTCCTGAGTAGCGAGATGCCGTAGTTCTGAAAGTTCAGCTTGCAGAATATCGAATATTTCATTTCTGTCCTTTACTGAATTGAACAATAATTCAATTTCCTGCTCATGCCTGAGAAAAAGAGCTTCCAAAATTTCATCCATCTTAAGCTCATCCCCCTGTTCTACAATACTGGAAAGTTCAACCAGAAGATTTGTAACGCCAGACATAGCGGACAGTACCAATAACTTATCCCCTTCAATATTCTGAATGATACTTGCAACNTTCCGGATATTCTCTGCAGAACCTACTGAAGTACCTCCAAATTTTAAAACTTTCATATCTCCCTAATTTCTCTTTGCATAAGTACATATAGTTTCAACTGCACTCAAGAAAATTAATCGATTTATATACATTTGCACATTATGTATAATAATTAACAATGAAGACAATTACTACCGTAGTTCATGACATTATAAGACACCAACCGTTTCTGGATGATGCAATCGCCAGGGATATTGTAAATTTTAGTGGTCTGGCTGCCGATATTCAACCACAGGTCGAACAGGAAATGCGCAAATCTGTTAAACAGGGAAGTATAATTATGGCNCTTCGGCGTTATGCACCACATAGAACCAAGATCAATATGAAGAGCCTGAGAGAATTGGGGGATATTATTGTACGATCTGGAATCACTGAATATACCTTCTTAAATAGTAAGACTATTATTGCAAACAAAGCTAAACTATTAGAGTCTGTAAAGGATCAAACCGGAATTTACCTTAATTACTCCAGTAATTACCAGGAAAGTAATATTCTGGTTTCATCAACTCTTACAGATCTGGTAGAAGATTGTTTCAGAAATGAAGTCAGGGTAACAGTAAAAAAGGAATTGTCTTCGATCACTATTGCGCTGCCTAAGAATAGCTCCCAGACAGTTGGTTTGTATTTCTATATGTTCAAATTACTTGCTTATGAAGGAATTCCTGTTTTTGAAATGATCTCCACGTCAAATTATTTCGCACTTTTCCTTGAAAAAGAGTATGTGAATAAGGCATTTTTGCTACTCAATGAAATCAAGGCTTGAGACTACCAGTATTCGTAATAAACNCCTGTCATTGCAACGACTGTGAAAACAATGATAAATGCAATCGCTAAATAGATANNCTTATTAGAATTACTATTATTTTTATTGAAGATGTTTGGGTCTGAAGTGCTTTCAGATTCGTTCCCGCTAGGCATATTTTTGGTCGTTTGGTTAGAAATCGAATCCAATATACTAATTATCAATAATTTAATTACATGTTTTTTTATTATTTGATATTCGATTCAAAAAAAAATGTCATATTAAATGTTGATGATCATTCCTCAGGTTTCAGAAATAACGTAGATATTCCAGAGAGAACTAATTATAATCTTTTACGATACTAGCCCATTCCATTGATTTCAGAATACGAACCAGCACAGGATCAATCATATCCCGATATTGAGAATTCTTCGGAAATGCATAACTATAATAATCCTTCTTCAAGCTTTGCTCAATAATCTCCAGTTCGTTTTGAAGGTTCATTTGTTCAATATGATACCTTAAAATAGGTTCATCATAGACTACTAGAAACGTTTCTTCCCTGGAAAGCTTGTTTAATGCTTCCATCCCGTTGTTAACGAGTTCGGTTTCAATATTATATAAGTCCAGCAATTCCTGTGAGCTTGAACTCTTTACGGTAGTTACTTCAAATCGATCGAGATCCTGAATATTGGTTATTTCTTCATTAATACCTTTTACTGTCAATGAAGATGCGATCCCAGCCGTAAAACTTGAAATTATAATAACAGCCATAAACATCCAGATAAGACCTATGATCNTTCCACCAAGCGTCCTTGGAGACTTATCTCCATACCCAACTGTTGTCATAGTCACTGCACTCCACCAGAATCCCTGTAAAATCCCCCTTAAATTACCTCCGAATTCTTCCTTATTCTTGTTTCTTTCAAAAATCCATACTAAAAAACCAAAGATGAATATGACCAGTAGAAGTAATCCTATAATAGAGAAAAACTCCCAGCTAAATAGATTTTTAAGGTGTCTTAGAGTTTGAGATTCAGATCTTTTTGCGACGCTGGTATGAGAAATAAAGTATGGCTGTGAAAATTCCATACGATGCATACGGTTATCTGTCACTGTGACCGGATTNATACTGAAGTCTACCTCGCCTGCNTCTATACCGTCAAGTAAACTTCCAAGGTCCTCGTATTCTTTGAACTCGTAGTCCAATTGCAGTTCCTCGTTGACCATTTTCCATGAAGCTATACTTAGACCTCTAAATTTACCATTGTGTTTTTCAACAAAAGGAGCGGTTTCAGAAATACCAATGACTACTTTATTATTTTCCGAAGAAAGGCTGTCCTGAGCTATAAGTACGTTGCTCCAGACAGATATAATACATAGAAACAGGATTGTAAACCTGGAATAAGACATCATTTTAAACTTTAAATGAGCTCGAAGATAAACATTCCTATTTTTTCAGCGAATCCTTCTGAAATAAGTAAGCAATATTTAGTTGCTTCTTCCCAAAATCCTTTGCCTTTGAAACATCCTGCCCCATATAGATATCGATCCTTTTTTTCCAGCGATAATGCATTTTGTCTTTGATATAGAAAACACTGTCGAAACCTTCTATTTTGATAGGTGAATTATAGTCCAGTCCCATCTTTAAAAGATCACGGGAAACTGCGATCGCATTCATGCCTGGTCTCAACGTATCTCCCCAGGCAGTAATTCTGGGGTTATTCTGAGTTTGATATTCTACTGAATTATAGGCGGTTGCCGTCACGCAAATTGTATCCCAGTCTTCAACATTTTTATTACCATCAAATGCCGTACAGGCAGTTAGATAGATCATTAGAATAAATCCGGAAATCAAAATCGCAGATTTTTTAAGCCTGTACGTATATTGAGAGTACAGCGTCCTTTAAGATAAAGTGAATCCTTCGGGATATTCTCGTTTAACAAATTGATTTGCTTCATCAAAATTGGTGACTTTCATGTTTTCTGAATCCCAGATCATTTTCAGGTCTCTGCCTGGATAGATGATCTGGTTCTTACCGTTCGCGTCCTTTTTCTTATTCTGAATATCATAACCTCGAATGGCGAGATTTGCTATCAATAAAGATTCAGTCAAAGGACCTGCGATATCGAACGGCGAACTTAGTTTTTTATTGCCATATCCTGCAATTGCTGCTTCCACCCATTGAGCGTAATGACCATCCATCCCATTTGGCAGACGTTCGTAAGTTTCGGCTATATTGACTTCGTCTGTTTTTGAGGTAGGTAGTAATCTTGGATTAAGTCCGTAGGTACCACACATCATTTTACCCTTCGTTCCAATAATCAAAGCACCATTACCTCCATCTCCAAATGTTTCTTCAGGACCTAATTCTTCTGGTCGCATAGGTTTGATACCACCATCCATCCAATGAAGTTTGATATCATCAGCACCCGGTGTCTTACCATCAAAACTCATAATTACATGACTGGACGGAGGACAGCTATCCGGGAAATAACCTCTCTGGAACTCATCTACGTAGACACTTCCAACGCTACATTCTACTTCTTTTGGATATTTGAGATCCAGAACGCTAAAAGGCGGTTCAATAAGATGACATCCCATATCCCCAAGGGCGCCAGTTCCATAATCCCACCAGCCACGCCAGTTAAAAGGAACCAGGCCATCGACATATTCCTTATGTGGTGCAGTACCAAGCCATAATTGCCAGTCCAGTTCAGAAGGGATTGCACTACTGTTTTTTGGCCAGGGGATTCCTTGTGGCCAGACTGGTCTATTAGTCCATACATTTACTTCCTTAACTTCTCCAATTAGACCTGCATCATACCATTCTTTCATTTTGCGCACACCATCACCTGAAGCACCCTGGTTACCCATTTGTGTGACTACCTTATATTGTTTTGCTGCCTCTGTAAGTTTTCTGGCTTCATAAATATCATGCGTAAGTGGTTTTTGAACATATACATGTTTTCCACGTTCCATAGCAGCCATGGTTTGAACAGCGTGATTATGGTCTGGAGTGGAAACACTTACAGCATCGAAATTGTTGGATTCTTTATCAAACATTTCCCGATAGTCCTTATAATATCGAGCCTTCGGAAAAGCTTTTCGGGAAGCTGCCGCTCGCCTGTCATCTACATCACATAAGAATGCTATCTCAGCTTTGCCACTTTTGTAGAAACTCATGATATCTGATTCCCCTTTACCTCCTACTCCAATCCCGGCGATCAACAACTTATCGCTGGGTGCTGTAAAACCAGGTCCACCCAGTACATGCCTGGGAACGATCATAAATCCTGAAGCTGCAACGGCAGATTTTTTGATGAAATCTCTTCTGGTGTTTGAAGTATTCTGAAAGGAAAATTTGCTCATTTTATAAGGTGTTGGTTTGGAATTGCTTAAAGTTATCTTTTTTCAGATAATAAAACAATTAAACCTTGACTGACATATTGCCGGTAGAATCAGTTATTGTGTCGGGTGTTAAGATCTTCGGCAAGGTCCTTGCACAATTGTACTTGAAAATGGTGGAGAGAATATCGAAGCCTCAATTTGTAATGGAAAATAATATTTTATGAGTCAAGNTAAGCAGAATGATGCCGTAAAGGTACACTACACAGGAAAACTAGAAGACGGACAGGTTTTTGACAGTTCAGTAGAACGTGGAGAACCTATCGAGTTTACTCTAGGTGAAGGACAATTGATTCCTGGATTCGAAGAAGGCCTTATCGGGATGGAAGTTAACGAGAAGAAGACTATCAACATATCTAAAGATGAAGCTTACGGAGATCCAAAAGAAGAATTGATCCAGGAAGTTCAAAAAAACCAACTTCCGGAAGAACTTAAGCCAGAAGTTGGAATGCCATTGGTATCTAAAGGACCTGACGGTCGTGAGATCAATCTGGTAATTACCGATGTAAAGGATGAGACCATCGTAGTAGATGCAAATCACCCTCTAGCTGGAAAAGATCTAATTTTTGATCTTGAAGTAGTTGAGATCAAATAATTGAATAGAAAAGATATTTGAAAAAAGCCCGGTCTATCCGGGCTTTTTTTTGATTGTCTTTTATAATCTGGTTAAGGTTATGATAATTCTTTTCGATTGACTAGTATGATCCTTACATTAGATTAAAATCAAAATTTAAGTTATGATAAGAAAAGGATCAGCCGAGTGGAAAGGCTCTTTAAAAGAAGGAAAAGGAACAGTTAGTCTTGAGAGCGGAGTTCTTAAAGATGAACAATACTCATATAAAACACGTTTTGAAGACGGGAATGGAACAAATCCTGAAGAATTAGTCGGTGCAGCGCATGCAGGCTGTTTTAGCATGCAACTTTCAGCTTTCCTTACTGAGGATGGATATGAACCAAATCAGGTAGCTACGACCAGTGAGATCACATTTGAAGATGGAGAGATCACAAAATCCCATTTGATCCTAACGGCAGACGTTCCAGGAATTGATAAAGATAAGTTCGATAAGATCGCTAATAAGGCAAAGGAAAGCTGTCCGCTTTCAAAATTGCTTAAAGCAGAAATTACACTGGAATACGATCTAAAATAATACTTTAGATCCCCCGAATTAAAGCTCCTTAATTAAGGGGCTTTTTTTATGCAATCCTCTATAGATTTATATATAGTTTCCTTCATACTCTTTTCCATAATATTTTTAGACACGAATTTTTGATTGACCTCAATTTCGATTCCGACATAATTTTCTGTAAATCTTTTTCTTAGGTAAGTCGTAAAACCATCAGCTTTTCCAAGGTATGGATAGTTTTTGCGAACTCTGTATTTAGATTTTTCTATTAGCGATTTTTTAAATTGCTCACTAATCTCCTTCTCTAACTGGACCGTAGGATCATAAAGTATTCCTATATCACAATCTCTCTCAACATCATTAAAAACGGGAGTAAACGAATGGATCGAAAGGTGTACTACCAAATGATTGAATTCATGAAAATTCAGAATTAAATGCTCAACATGCTGTCGGTAAGGTAAATAGTGTTCTGCTATTATTTCACTCTTCTTAGAATGCTCAAGAATTTTTGAGAATCTGGAAAATAGCTTAGGATGGTGTAAAGATCGATTAGTTTCAATCAGCAATCTTCCAATATCCTGCGCATAGCGGGCATTTGATAAAGGTTCTAAATATTTGTACAGATCGTAAGCACCGGGATCATAACCTTCATGAGTATTTAGAACATCCTTCTGCTCTTCAAATAAATAAACGTATTCAGGCGGAATTGCATTCGCAGCATGTTCGCAGGTAATTACTATT
>FUFK010017507.1_pt1 | contig 11268 bp, 8 predicted proteins | sample 1021851 | NCBI WGS metagenome assembly FUFK01 (sample SAMEA51879418, study PRJEB19060) | metagenome
TATCGAAGATTTGATAGTTGCAGCTCACAATAATGCAAAACATCAACTTAAAAGTAAAACATCTGAGGAAATTTCAAAAGCAACTGGGGGATTTGGAATTCCAGGATTTAAGTGGCCTTTGTAAATGCAAAATATCAATGAGATAGATGATTTAATAAAACTGATTTCAAAACTTCCAGGTTTAGGTCCAAAATCAGCTAAACGAATTGTTTTAAAATTAATTAATAATAGAGAGGAGATTACTAAGCCATTGGCAAAAACTTTAGCTGAAGTTTATAAAAATATTTCTAGATGTAAAATTTGTGGTGTACTCAAATCTTCTCTAATTGAATGTAATTATAAAGAATGTAAAATTATTAAAAAAAAATATGACCAAATTTGTGTAGTTGAAAATATTTCTGATCAATGGAGTATAGAAAGTTCAAATATTTTCAGAGGCTATTATCATATTTTGGGGGGCACAATATCCTCTATTGGTCAAAAAAGAGAGGATCTATTAATTGATTCTTTAGTAGAAAGAGTCAAAAAAGATGAAATTTCAGAAGTAATATTAGCAACTAGTGCAACTGTTGAAGGTCAAACAACTGCNTATTATATTCAAGATAGCTTNAAGTCTTTAGATGTTAAAATCACAAAATTAGCCCAAGGATTACCTGTAGGCGGTGAAATTGAAACTTTGGATGATGGTACTTTATTTTCTGCTTTTAAAAATAGATCAGAATTAAATTCTAATTCAGGCTAGTCTTTTTTTTTAGTCTGTTTAAGTGCAGAAGGGGTTCGGTATATCCAGAAGGCTGCTCTTTGCCTTTAAAAATTAAATCACATGCTGCTTTGAACGCAACGGAGTTATCAAAATCTTCACTCATATTAACGTAATTTTTGTCCCCCTCATTTTGTTTATCAACTACCTTTGCCATCTGCTTCATTATTTCAATAACTTGTATTTTTGTAGTAATTCCATGATGCAGCCAATTTGCGATATGTTGAGATGAAATTCTAAGTGTAGCACGATCCTCCATTAAAAAAGTATTACTCCTATCTGGCACTTTTGAGCAACCAACTCCTTGGTCAATCCATCTAACAACATAGCCTAATAAAGTTTGTGCAGAGTTAGAAATTTCAGTATTAATCTCATCAACTGACCAGTTAGGTCTGTTTGCAACTGGTATAGTCAGAAGATCATCTAATTTTGCAGAAGGTCTTGAAGCTATATTTTTTTGAACATCAAAAACATTTACTTGATGATAATGAAGAGCGTGCAAGGATGCAGCAGTTGGTGATGGTACCCATGCGCAATTAGCACCTGCTTTAAGATGTCCTATTTTTTCATTTAACATTTTTTTCATCTCATCTGGAGCAGCCCACATACCTTTTCCAACAGCAGCAATACCAGAAAACCCACATTTTAAACCTATATCAACATTATTATTTTCATAGGCCTCAATCCATTTTGAGGACTTCATATCTCCTTTTTTAATCATTGGACCAGCTTCCATCGAGGTATGCATTTCATCTCCAGTTCTATCAAGAAAACCTGTATTTATAAAAAATACTCTATTTTTTAATGCTCTAATGCACTCTTTTAAATTTGCTGATGTTCTTCGCTCCTCGTCCATTATACCACATTTAATATCGTATTTATTTAATCCTAAAATTTCTTCAACCTTTGAAAAAATTAAATCTGTAAAAGCACATTCATCTGGACCATGCATTTTTGGTTTAACAATATAAATAGAACCTGCACGAGAATTTCTTCTTTTTTTTAAATCATGTAGAGCGGCAGCAGAGGTTATAAAAGCATCCATAATTCCCTCTGGCACTTCAGTCCCATCTTTCAAAAGTATTGAAGGATTAGTCATTAGGTGCCCAACATTTCTAACTAACAGTAGACTTCTTCCGTGAAGCTTGAGGCCTTTACCATCTCGGGAAATATAACTTCTATCAGGATTTAATTTTCTTTCTAAATTTTTACCATTTTTCTCAAATTGAATTTTTAAATCTCCTTTCATTAAACCTAACCAGTTTCTATAACAAATAACTTTATCCTCAGCGTCAACAGCAGCAACACTATCCTCATTATCACAAATTGTTGAAACAGCAGACTCGGCTATTACATCACTAATTCCAGCGATATCATGTGCTGCACTGAAAGCTTTTGGATTAATTATTATTTCAAAATGAAGATTGTTATTTTTTAGTATGACTGCACTGGGTTTATTTATATCACCTCTGTGTCCAATAAATTTATTTTGATCCTTTAATTTGTACTCGCTATTATCTTTTAAAATAATAAGATTTGACTTAAATATTTTTAAACCAGATATATTCTTCCAACTCGCACCATTTATAGGAAAGTGTATATCAAAAAATTCTCTTACATATTTTATAACTTCTTGACCTCGGTTTGGATCATATCTTTCTCCTCCACCTTCCTCAGACTCTATTATNTCAGTTCCATATAAACTATCATATANGCTTACCCATCTTGCATTTGCNGCNTTTAGNGCATATCTAGCATTCATNATCGGAACAACTAGNTGTGGTCCTGCTATTGAAGNTATTTCTTCGTCTACATTTGAAGTTTCAATNTTAAAATCTGGNCCAACATCTTTAAGATAACCAATCTCTTTTAAAAACTTTTTATATTCCTCAATTTTAATTTCATTTCCTTTATTTTTTATATGCCACTCGTCAATTTTTTTTTGTATGTCTTCTCTAATCTTAATTAACTCTTTATTCTTTGGAGATAACTCATGAACGCATTTATCAAATCCTAACCAAAATTTTTCGGGCTTTATATCTGTTCCTTTTAAGAGCTCTTCATTAACAAAATCAAGTAACTCACTTGAAATTTTAAGATTATTTACATCTATATAATTTTTTTTCATGTTATATTTTCTTAAACTCCTATAAAATTAAGTCAAATTATTAATAGTAGCAAGGTCATTATATTGTCATTTTTTAAATCTATGAAATAATCTAGGTAAATGAAAAATTATTTAAATTTTGAAACAGAAATAAAAGACCTTGAAAACGAACTAGATAAACTTAAAGACCCATTTAATGAGAGTGGTTTATCTGAAGTAAACACTAAAAAAATTTCAGAGATTCAAAATGAAATAGATAAAAATTTAAAATCTTTATATTCAAATCTTGATCCATGGCAAACAACTATGGTTGCAAGACATGAAGATAGACCTAAATCTAAATTTTTTATTGATAATCTATTTGAGGATTTTATTCCTTTGTCTGGTGATAGACATTATGGAGAAGATAAGTCTGTTTTAACAGGGTTTGCAAAATTTAATGGTCAATCAGTTTTAGTTATCGGTCAGGAGAAAGGTGATGATCTAGACAGTAGGATTGATAGAAATTTTGGAATGATGAGACCTGAAGGTTATAGAAAAACAATTCGTTTAATGGAGTTAGCAGACAAGTTTAAAATTCCAATAATTTCTTTTATTGATACACCTGGTGCGTATCCTGGAGTTGGCGCTGAAGAAAGAGGACAAGCTGAGGCAATAGCAAAATCAATAGAATGTTGCATGAAATTAAAAGTGCCCACTTTAGCAATTATAATTGGTGAGGGAGGATCAGGAGGTGCAATAGCACTGGCATCTTCAAGTAAAGTTTTAATGTTAAAGAATGCAATTTATTCTGTTATCTCCCCAGAAGGGTGCGCTACAATATTATGGAGAGATCCAAAGAAAATGTTAGATGCTGCAAAAGCGATGAAACTTTCTTCAAAAGATTTATTAGAACTCGAAATAATAGATGAAATTATTGATGAGCCGCCTGGTGGTGCTCACCGAGATAAAAATTTGATTTTGGAGAATATACGTTCATCATTAATCAAAAATTTAAATCATTTTAATTCTATGACGCATGAAGAAATTTTTGAAAATAGAAAAAATAAGTTTTTAAGAATTGGAAGAAATAAAGGCTTTATTGAAAATATTGATGAGTTAAGTTCTTTGACCCATGTTCAAAATGATTACTCGAAAATTTTTCAACAAAATAAAAAAACAATTTTCGCTTTTGTTATAATATTCATTTCAATATTTTTGGTTTCTATTTTTTTATAATGAGCCGCAGCAACGTTTAAATTTTTTTCCGGATCCGCAAAAACAAGGTTCATTCCTACTCATTTTTTTCCCAATATATTTTGGATCAATTTTAATTGGGTTATTTTTTTTGGTCTCTTTAATGGGCTCTTTAACAATTTTTAAATTAAACAAAATTGTAACATAATCGAACTTCAATTTTTCTAATAAATTTTCAAATAATGTAAATGCCTCTTTCTTATATTCAATTAATGGATCTCTTTGTCCATACGATCTTAGACCAATTACCTGTCTCAATTGTTCTAAATACTGAATATGTGATTTCCAATTTAAATCAATACACTGTAGAAAAATTCTTTTTTCAATATCTTTAGCATTTTCTTTGCCTACCATATCAACTCTTGCTTTTCTTGCATCTTGAAAAACCAAAATTATTTTATTTTTAATTTCTTTTTCACTAAGCGAAGAGATATTTTTGAAATCTTCCTCGCTTAAATTTTTGCCCACTAATGTTTTAAGTTTGTTTTCAAATTCATTTGATTTTGGATTTGAAAGATTTTGAGTTTTTAATCGGATAATATTATCCACTATTTCTTGCAGAAAATCTTCAGAATAACTAAAAATATTNTTATTAATAATAGCCTCATCTCTTTGTGAAAATATTACTTGCCTTTGATCGTTTAGAACATTATCAAATTTCAAAAGGGTTTTTCTTATATCAAAGTTTCTAGCTTCAACTTTTTGTTGGGCTCTTTCAAGAGCTTTATTTATCCAAGGATGATCAATGCTTTCTCCGTCTTTGAGACCAAGTTTCTCTAGCATGTTATTCATAGATTCTGATCCAAATATTCTCATCAAGTCGTCCTCTAGACTTACATAAAAAATTGAATTTCCTTCGTCACCTTGACGACCAGATCTTCCTCTTGCTTGATTATCTACTCTTCTAGACTCCATTCTTTCTGTTCCGATAACAAATAGTCCACCAAGAGATTTAATTTTTTCTTTATTAATCTTTAGTTTTTCAGTTGGTATTGATCCTTTCTTGCCACCTAATTGTATATCAACACCACGCCCAGAAATACTTGTTGTTATAATAACAGATTTTTCTTTTCCTGCATTTGCAATTATTTCGGCTTCATTTTCGTGATTTTTTGCATTTAAAACAGTGTGTGTTATTTTTTCTTTTCTCAACAGATTTGAGTAAATTTCAGATTTATTGATGCTTGATGTAAAAATTAAAAGTGGCTGACCTTTTTGATTACATTCTTTTATTTTTTCAATAATTGCACTATTTTTCTCTGTTTCTGTTCTAAAAATTTGATCGTTAAAGTCTTTTCTAATCATTTTATTGTTAGTAGGAATTGTAATAACTGGCAGATTATAAATTTCTAAAAATTCTTGTGCTTCTGTAGCNGCTGTCCCAGTGCATCCACAAATTTTTTTATAAAGNTTAAAATAATTTTGATAGGTTATTGATGCCAATGTTTGATTTTCAACCTGAACATCAATTTTTTCCTTAGCCTCTAAAGCTTGATGAAGACCATCTCCAAATCTTCGACCCTCAAGTATTCTTCCTGTTAGCTCATCTATTATTTTCAAACTATTATCTTTTATTATGTAATCTTTACCTTTTTCAAATAAATGATTAGCTCTTAAAGCCTGATTTACATGATGAACTAGATTTAAGTTTTCTGGATCATAAAAATTGTTATTTTTTAATATTCCTGCATTTGAAAAAATTTCCTCTACATGATTTATCCCTTCATTGGTTAAGAGAATATTTTTATCTTTTTCATCAATTTCATAATCCTTCTCTTTTAAAAGTTTTACTAATTTATCTATTGAGAGATATTGATCAGTTTTATCTTCAGCTGCACCAGAAATTACTAATGGTGTTCTTGCCTCATCAATAAGACACGAGTCTATTTCATCTACAATTGCAAAATGATGTCCTCTTTGTACCATTTCATTTTTAGAATATTTCATATTATCTCTTAAGTAATCAAAGCCAAGTTCGCTGTTGGTTGCATAAGTAATGTCACAGTAATAATTTTTTTTTCTCTCCTCATCATTTTGATCATTATTTATAAAGCCTGAGCTTAAACCTAAAAAATTATATATCTTCCCCATTTCTAGGGAGTCTCTTTTAGCCAAGTAATCATTTACAGTTACAATGTGAACTCCTTTCTCAGTTAGCGCATTTAGATAAGCAGCAAGGGTAATGGTTAAAGTTTTTCCTTCACCAGTTTTCATTTCAGCTATTTTTGACTCATGCAATACAATTCCACCAAGAATTTGAACATCAAAATGCCTTTCATTTCTTATTCTGTAAGATGCCTCTCTTACTAGCGCAAAAGCATCTGGTAAAATTTCATCTAATTTAACATCACTCTTAATTTTTTGTTTTAACTCTTGGGTTTTTAAAGGGAAATCTGAGTCTTTTAAGCTTTTTAAATTCTGTTCTANAGAATTAATTTTATTCACAATTTTTTGAAGTCTGTCCAATTCTTTTTGATTTGATGATTTTATGAATTTCTTTATAAAGTTTAATGGACTTATCATTAATTTTTGATTTATTATTTACTTATATCCTTTAATATAGTTATTAAATTAATATTTTAAACACTATGGGAATTAATTTACCAAATTTTTTTTCTTCTAAAAGCTCTGAAAAGAGATTAAACCAGTTTCAAGATCTTGACCACATCGATGGTTTGTCTATTTCCACTATTAGCGCTAATTTATATGGTAATAATAGAGATGATTTAGTAATGTTTTATTTTAGAGAGGGTGCAAACTATGCATCTGTGTATACACAATCCAAAATAATTTCAGAAAATATTAAGTGGAATTTGGGTTTAAATAGAAAAAAAATCTTTGCACTAATTGTAAATACCAGAAATGCCAATTGTTTTACTGGAAAACAAGGTTTTAAAAGTTTAGAAAAAATTGCAGATATTGTATCTTCAAAACTTTCAGAAAAACAAAAAGAAGATGAAGATCAACCAAAGAAGATTATATCAAAAGATATCATTTTTGGATGTACAGGTACCATTGGAGAACCTTATCCTGAGGAAAAGATAAAAGCAAAATTATCTGATTTAGTTGAAAAAATTAAATATACACAAAATAAATACATTTGGATGAAGGCTGCTCTTGGCATAATGACAACTGATACTCAACCCAAAATGGCAATGGAAGAGTGCGAAATTGTAAACAGCAAAATCAAAATTTTTGGTGTCGCTAAAGGATCAGGAATGATACAGCCTAATATGGCCACTACACTTGGATATCTATTTACTGATGCCGACATTCCTAACAATATTTTAAATAAATTATTAAAAAAAAATATTTCTTCTACTTTTAATGCAATTAGTTGTGACGGGGATACTAGTACGAATGATATGGTCTCAATATTCTCAACAGGAAAAGCAAAACATGCAAAAATAAAAAATTTAAACGATCCAAGATTAAAAGAATTTGATGAAGCATTAAATAAAGTTTTATTAAATTTAGCTAAAAGAGTTGTGCTTGATGGCGAAGGTGCAACAAAATTTATTACAATAAATATTCTAAATTGTAAAATTGAGAACGACGCAAGAAAACTTGCATTTTCAATTGCAAACTCACCTTTAGTGAAAACTGCTATTGCTGGTGAAGATCCTAATTGGGGTAGAATTATTATGGCAATTGGAAAATCTTTAATAAATTTTAATTTAGATAAACTCTCAATTAAATTTGGCAATCACCATATTATCTCTAATGGTAAAATGTCATCCCATTACAATGAGACTGAATTAAAGAATTATATGAAAAATTCTAATATTGATATTAATGTAGATATTTCTGGTGGTTCAAAAAGCTTTACAGCTTATACAATGGATTTAACAAAAAAATATATTGATATAAATGCAGATTATAGATCTTAATTCATATTGAAAAAAATAAATAAATTAATAAATAAAGACTATGATAAAATATAAATTAGTTTGTAAAAATTGTAGTTTGTCTTTTGATAGTTGGTTCGCATCATCCAATGAGTTTGAAAAATTGAAGAAAAAAAAATATCTCAACTGTCATAAATGCAATTCTACAAAAGTTGAAAAAACTTTAATGGCTCCCAAAACGATAAAAATCAATAACCATTTAAAAATTGATAAGGAAAGAAAAGAGTTAAAAGTAATTAAAAGAAAAATTGTTGAATATCAAAATTTTATAAAAAAGAATTTTGAATATGTGGGAAAAAATTTTGCGTATGAGGCAAGATCTATTCATTACGATAAAAAGAAAAAGAAAAAAGGAATTTATGGTACAGCCTCACTTAATGAAATAAATGAGCTTAAAGAAGAGGGAATAGAAACAAGTACCATTCCTTGGATTAAAGAAAAAAATAATTAGTCTTTAACAAATTGAGCGATATAATTAACTGATTTATCGTTACTTAAACTCCATAAATCTGTGATTAAATTAAATTTCATACCATCTATTTTTTTTAGTTTCATTTTATTTTTTTTTTGTAAATTAATAAGGTCTTCAGGTTTCACAAATTTTTCCCAATCATGAGTTCCAATCGGTAGCCACCGCATCACATACTCTGCTCCAATTATTGCAAAAAAATAAGACTTTAAAGTTTTGTTTAAAGTTGCAACAAACATAGTGCCATTTTTTTTGAGTAATTTTGTACACGCTTTCAAAAAAAAATCTACATTTTCTACATGTTCAATTATTTCCATATTAAGTATTACATCAAATTTGATTTTTGTATTAAATTTTTCTGGTGAGGTACAAATATATTCAATACCTAAATTACTTTTTTTTGCATGCAATTTTGCTATTTCAATATTCTTTCCAGATGCATCTATACCTGTCACTTCTGCTCCTAATTTTTTCATTGGTTCTGATAGCAAACCTCCACCACATCCAATATCTAAAACTCTAATTTTTTTTAAGGGCTTATCCTCATTTTTTAATCCAAAAGTTTTTATTATATTTTCTTTAATGTAAGAAATTCTAATAGGGTTAAATTTATGTAGAGGTTTAAATTTTCCCTCAGGATTCCACCATTCTTCAGAAATTTTTGTAAATTTTTCTATTTCTTTTTTATTAATTGTGTTATTTTTCATAAGTAGGTTGACTTTATATTCAACATGTATTTTATCAATAAATTTTAAACTTTAGAAAATATATTATCATGAAAATTGTGGTATTAAAATTTGGTGGCACATCAGTTGGCTCAGTAACAAAAATAAAAAAAGTTGCGGAAATTATAGCTAACTATAGAAAAAAAAANTTNAATGTNATNGTNGTTTCNTCAGCNATGAGNGGTGTGACAAATGATTTAATNAGTAAATCACANAAAATTTGTCAAAATTTTTCAGANTCAGAACACGATGTNCTAGTTTCNTCAGGAGAGCAAGTTGCNTGTTCTTTAATCGCTGGAAGACTTATACATAAAGGTTTTAAGTCTAGATCGTGGTTAGCTTGGCAAATTCCTATTTTAACCGATGGTCCTCATAAACATGCACGGATAAAAAATTTGTATAAAAGTAAATTGATTAAATATCTTAAAGAAGGTGGAATTCCAATAATTGCCGGTTTTCAGGGAATAAATTCCTCGGGGAGAGTCACTACAATTGGTAGAGGTGGATCAGATGCAAGTGCAATTGTTTTAGCGAAATTTTTTAAAGCTCATAGATGTATAATTTACACAGATGTTGAGGGTGTTTATACCACAGATCCAAATAAACTAAAAAAAGCTAAAAAAATAAAAGTTATATCTTATGAAGAAATGCTTGAGATGGCNTCACTAGGNGCTAAAGTAATGCAACCAGTTTCTATACAAGATGCTNGNNTAAATAGAATTGATATTGAAGTNAAATCNACATTTTTNAACAAGCAAGGTACTTTAATAACCAAAAGATCAAATATAATTAATAATAGAATCATTACAGGAATTTCATCAACACACAACGATGCTAAAGTATCTTTACTGGGTGTAAAAGATAAGCCAGGTGTAGCAGCCTCGATATTCAAACCGTTATCAAAAAATTTAATTAATGTTGATATGGTTGTGCAAAACATTTCTTCTGATGGAAAAGAGACAGATTTAACTTTTACGATTAAAAATGAAGAACTTAATAAAACAAAAAAAATAATTAAAGAAAACAAGAACATAAATTTTAGGAAATTATTGTTTAAAAAGGGTGTTTCAAAAGTTTCTATAATCGGTGTCGGTATGATTACTACTCCGGGCGTAACTTTTAGAATGTTTCAAGCTCTGGCAAATGAAAAAATCAATATCCAAGTTATTTCAACCTCTGAGATAAAAATTTCTGTTTTAATAGATACGAAAGATGTGAAAAAAGCTTTAAATGTTTTGCATAAAGAGTTTAAATTAGAAAGATAAAATGAGCATTAGACCATTTAGAGATATAAAAAGAAAAAAAACAAAAGTTATAAATGTTGGTAAAGTAAAAATTGGAGGCGATAATCCTATATCGGTTCAATCAATGACCAACACTTTAACTACTGATATTAAAAAAACCATAATTCAAATAAATGAAATTCAAAGCGAAGGTGCTGATTTAGTCAGGGTTTCTTGTCCAGACGAAGAGTCATCAAAATCTTTAAAAGAAATTACGAAACATGTTGATATACCAATAATTGCTGACATTCATTTCCATTATAAAAGAGCAATCGAAGCTGCTGAAAATGGAGCTAGCTGTCTCAGAATTAATCCAGGGAACATAGGAGATGAAAAAAAAATTCATGACGTTCTACAAGCGGCAAAAAATAATGGTTGTTCAATAAGAATTGGAGTAAATGCAGGATCTCTTGAAAAAGATATTTTAGAAAAATTTAAAGAGCCATGTCCTGAAGCTCTAGTTGAAAGTGCTTTAAGAAATATTAAGATATTAGAGGATAAAGATTTTTTTAATTTTAAAATAAGCGTAAAATCCTCCGATGTTTTTTTATCAATTGGAGCATATAGACAACTCTCAAATGTTTGTGATTACCCCCTTCATCTAGGAATTACTGAAGCAGGAAGCTTCATTCCAGGGAGTATAAAATCATCTATCGGAATTGGATCTCTTTTATTAGACGGTATAGGTGATACAATTCGAATTTCTCTATCTGATGATCCGATTAAAGAAATCAAAATTGGTAATGAGATATTGAAATCTTTAAATTTAAGAAACCGCGG
>FUFK010056854.1_pt1 | contig 11268 bp, 10 predicted proteins | sample 1021851 | NCBI WGS metagenome assembly FUFK01 (sample SAMEA51879418, study PRJEB19060) | metagenome
CGACGCGGATATGATCTCGGTGAGCAGCCCCGGATTGAGTTTGGCGTTATGCTCAAGGGGGAAGGACAGCGATATCGCCGCATCGCGCTGCCGAAACGGATCGGCCTGGCACAGCTTCCGGAAATCCGCGCCGTCGATTTGCGCCGCACACCTCCGGAGCGTGGCACCTGGCTTGCCCCGCCGCTGGTCGAGGCCGTCAACGAGCGGCTGGAGGCNGGCGAGCAGTCGCTGCTGTTNCTGAACCGCCGGGGCTATGCGCCGCTTACGCTGTGCGGCAGTTGCGGCCACAAGGTCACCTGCCCGAATTGCGACAGCTGGATGGTGACACACCGGCTGGCCGGCCGGCTGAAATGCCATTATTGCGGCNATGAGGCGCGCCCGCAGCGCGATTGTGCCGAATGCGGCGAGGAAGACAGCATGCAGGCCTGCGGTCCGGGGGTGGAACGGCTTGCCGAAGAAGTGCTGNACCGCTTTCCCGAAGCCAGGTTCGCGGTGTTCTCGAGCGATACCGTGACAACACCGGCCAGTGCCGAGGCTTTTGTCCGGTCGGTCACCGATGGCGAGGTCGATATCATCATCGGCACGCAGATAGTAGCAAAGGGGCACCATTTTCCCGGCCTGACGCTTGTCGGGATTGTCGATGCCGACCTTGGTCTCGCCGGCGGTGACCTGCGCGCTGCCGAACGGACTTTTGCCATGCTGGCACAGGTCGCAGGCCGTGCCGGCCGGGCCGAACGACCAGGCCTTGCGATGCTGCAGACAACCGACACGGAAGCACCGGTGATGAGGGCCCTGCTGTCTGGTGATCGCGACAAATTTCTCAAGGCCGAGGCTGAATCCCGCCGGATTGCGGGTATGCCGCCCTTTGCGAGGCTGGCGGCGATCGTTCTTTCGGCGAACGACTCGCAGCGTCTGCACGCGGCGATGCAGGCGCTGGCCGCTTCGCGCCCGAATTTTCGTGGCGTATCGGTTTACGGACCAAGTGTTGCGCCGCTCGGCTTTCTTCGCGGCAAGCACCGCGGACGGGCGCTGATTCAGGTCGAGAAGACTGTGGACATACAGGCTGTTATCCAAGGCTGGCTTGCCACTGTGAAGCTGCCTTCGGGGGTGCGCCTGCAGGTGGATATCGATCCCTACAGCTTTGTCTGATCCGGTGGCTCGTAAAGGGGGCCGGCAGGGGATCGCCGAACTGCATTTTACACGGCTTCCACGCTTGCCTTTCGGCTACGGGTATGATAGCTCCCACACCGNTGNANANGCTCTGTGCGCCTCGGTGCAGACGGAGCTGCGTTTTGTCGAAACATTCTCCTTTTTGATGAGGACACGTCGTTGAGTTCTAGCGCTAAGGGTCTTGCAGGTCGCTATGCTGGTGCGCTGTACGCGCTGGCCGAGGAAGCTGGAAAGGTCGATGCCGTCGTTGCCGACATGACCGGCCTCGCCGAGCTGGTCTCCGGCAATGACGAGATGAANACNCTCGTCGGNTCTCCGGCCATCTCNTGGACCGATCAGACAAAGGCCATCACGGCCATTCTGGAAAAGGNCGGCGCNGACGCGCTGACCGTNCGGTTTGCGGGCACAGTCGCCTCCAACGGCAGGCTTCACGCCCTCACACGTATTATTAACGCCTTTCTGGCCGAACATGCCCGCCGCCGCGGACAGGTGTCGGCAGAGGTGATCTCGGCCATCGAGCTTGACGATGCGCGTCGCGCGCGCGTCGAGGCAGCGGTGGCCAAACTCGCCGGCAGCGACAAGCTCTCGCTTTCCATGCATGTGGATCCGTCGCTGATCGGAGGCCTGGTGGTTCGCATCGGGTCGCGGATGATTGACACGTCGGTCAAAACNAAACTGAACCGGCTTGAAACAGCTATGAAGGGTATAGCGTGATGGATATTCGTGCGGCTGAAATCTCAGCAATCCTGAAGGAACAGATCGCCAATTTCGGCAGCGATGCCGAAGTGGCCGAGGTCGGGCGCGTCCTGTCCGTTGGTGACGGCATCGCGCGCGTCCACGGCCTTGACGAGGTGCAGGCCGGCGAGATGGTCGAGTTCGAGAGTGGCGTCAAGGGCATGGCCCTGAACCTCGAAAGCGACAATGTCGGTATCGTGATCTTCGGCGATGACCGCGCCATCAAGGAAGGCGACGTTGTCCGCCGGACAGCCTCTATTGTTGATGCCCCCGTCGGCCGGGGCCTGCTTGGCCGCGTCGTCGACGCGCTCGGCAACCCGATCGACGGCAAGGGCCCGCTCGAGGACGTGACCCGCAGCCGGGTTGAGGTCAAAGCCCCCGGCATCATGCCGCGCAAGTCGGTTCACGAGCCGATGCAGACCGGCCTCAAGGCCATCGACAGCCTGATCCCGATCGGCCGTGGCCAGCGCGAGCTGATCATTGGTGACCGCCAGACAGGCAAGACGGCCATCGCCGTCGACGCCTTTATCAACCAGAAGCCGGTGAACGCGGCTGCCGGCAAGGACGACAGCAAGAAGCTGTTCTGCATCTATGTCGCGGTCGGCCAGAAGCGCTCCACCGTTGCCCAGATCGTCCGCTCGCTGGAAGAGCAGGGCGCGCTGGAATATTCCATCGTCGTCGCCGCGACCGCTTCGGACCCGGCACCGATGCAGTTCCTCGCACCCTACACCGCCTGTGCGATGGGCGAGTATTTCCGCGACAACGGCATGCATGCGCTGGTTGTTTATGACGACCTGTCCAAGCAGGCCGTCGCCTACCGCCAGATGAGCCTTCTTCTCCGTCGCCCGCCAGGCCGTGAAGCCTACCCGGGTGACGTCTTCTATCTTCACTCGCGCCTTCTCGAGCGCGCCGCGAAGATGAATGACGAGAACGGCTCCGGTTCGCTGACCGCCCTTCCGGTCATCGAAACCCAGGCTGGTGACGTGTCGGCCTATATCCCGACCAACGTGATCTCGATCACCGACGGCCAGATCTTCCTCGAGACCGAACTGTTCTACAAGGGCATCCGCCCGGCGGTGAATGTCGGCCTGTCGGTCAGCCGTGTTGGTTCGGCCGCCCAGATCAAGGCGATGAAGCAGGTTGCCGGCTCGGTGAAGCTGGAGCTTGCCCAGTATCGCGAGATGGCCGCGTTCGCGCAGTTCGCCTCGGACATGGACGCATCGACCCGCGCCCTTCTCGAGCGTGGCGCGCGCCTGACCGAACTTCTGAAGCAGCCGCAATACAGCCCGATGAAGGTTGAAGAGCAGGTTGCCGTGATCTTCGCNGGCGTGAACGGTTATCTCGACGGCGTTGCTGTTTCCGATATCGGTCGCTTCGAAGCCGGACTTCTCGAGCATCTTCGCGGTGCATCGGCCGACGTTCTCGACACGATCCGTGACGAGCAGAAGCTGTCCGAGGAAACCGAAGGCAAGCTGAAGGCCGCCATCGAGGCCTACAGCAAGAGCTTCGCCTGAGGCCTGTCCGGATGTACGGCCGGCGGGCAGGGCGCTGTGAAGGCGCCGGCCCTAAGGCCGGTTAAGGGAGTGTGATGGATGCCATCGCTTAAGGACCTAAAAACACGCATCAACAGCGTGAAGTCGACGCAGAAGATCACCTCGGCCATGAAGATGGTCGCGGCGGCCAAGCTGCGCCGCGCGCAGGACTCCGCTGAAAAGGGGCGTCCCTATGCCGACCGCATGCAGCAGATCGTCAATTCGCTTGCAAGCAAGGCCGATCCGATATCCGCGCCGCAGCTTCTCGTCGGCAACGGCAAGGACAACACCCATCTTCTGGTGGTCGTTTCCGCTGACCGCGGCCTGTGCGGCGGCTTCAACGGTGCNATCACCCGCCAGACCCGCACCGAGGTCGCGCGCCTTCGCGGCGAGGGCAAGACGGTCAAGCTGCTGATGGTNGGGCGCAAGTCGGCTGACGCGCTTCGCCGCGAGCTGGGCGANTCCTATATCGACAGCCTCGAGGGCATTCAGGGCACTGCGGTGGAATATGCCGATGCCGCCTCGATCGGCGAGACGGTCCGCAACGGCTTCGAAGCCGGCGAGTTCGATGTCTGCACCGTGATCTTCAACAAGTTCAAGTCGGCGATCTCGCAGGAAGTCACGCTGAAGCGCCTGATCCCCGCCGAAGTCGGCGAGGACACGCAGGATGATGATGCCGGCGTCTCCTATGAGTACGAGCCCGACGAGGAAGAGCTTCTTGCCGCGGTCCTGCCGCGCAACATCTCAACCCAGGTCTACAGCGCCCTGCTGGAATCATCGGCTGCCGAGCTGGCGGCGCGGATGACCGCCATGGACAACGCGACCCGCAATGCGGGCGACCTGATCGAACGCCTGACCCTGGTCTATAACCGGACCCGCCAGGCGACCATCACCAAGGAACTGATCGAAATTATCTCCGGCGCCGAAGCGGTGTAACCGGAACCAGACTCAAACGCGGAGTAGGATAAAATGGCGAACAATATCGGCAAAATCAGTCAGGTCATCGGCGCCGTTGTCGATGTCGCGTTCGAAGGCCACCTTCCGGCCATTCAGAACGCCCTCGAGGTTGACAATAACGGCCAGCGCCTTGTTCTCGAGGTGGCCCAGCATCTTGGCGAGTCCTCGGTACGGACCATCGCCATGGACTCGACCGAAGGTCTGGTTCGCGGCGCGGACGCCGCCGACACAGGTGCCCCGATCACCGTTCCTGTCGGACCGGAGACCCTTGGCCGCATCCTGAACGTCATCGGCGAGCCGGTTGACGAAGGCCAGCCGGTCAAGTCGGCCAAGCAATATCCGATCCACCGCCCGGCACCGGAATATGTCGACCAGTCGACGGAAGCCGAGATTCTGGTGACAGGAATCAAGGTCGTCGACCTTCTCGCGCCTTATGCCAAGGGCGGCAAGATCGGCCTGTTCGGCGGCGCCGGTGTCGGCAAGACCGTCCTGATCATGGAGCTCATCAACAACGTCGCGAAAGCGCATGGCGGCTACTCGGTCTTCGCCGGTGTCGGCGAGCGTACCCGCGAGGGCAACGACCTGTATCACGAGATGGTTGAATCCGGCGTGATCAAGACCGATGGCGAGGGCTCCAAGGCCGCGCTGGTCTACGGCCAGATGAACGAGCCGCCGGGCGCACGCTCGCGCGTTGCCCTGACCGGCCTGACGCTTGCCGAATATTTCCGTGACGAGGAAGGCCAGGACGTCCTGTTCTTCGTCGACAACATCTTCCGCTTCACCCAGGCCGGCTCGGAAGTGTCGGCGCTGCTCGGCCGTATTCCTTCGGCGGTGGGTTACCAGCCGACGCTGGCCACCGACATGGGCGCCCTGCAGGAGCGGATCACCACCACCACCAAGGGTTCGATCACCTCGGTCCAGGCCATTTACGTCCCGGCCGACGACCTGACCGACCCGGCACCGGCCACCTCGTTCGCGCACCTCGATGCGACAACGGTTCTGTCGCGCCAGATTGCCGAGCTCGGNATCTACCCGGCTGTTGACCCGCTCGACTCCTCGTCGCGCATGCTCGACCCGCGGATTGTCGGCGACCGTCACTACGAAGTCGCCCGTAACGTTCAGGAAGTGCTGCAGCAGTACAAGTCGCTGCAGGACATCATCGCCATTCTCGGCATGGACGAACTGTCCGAAGAGGACAAGCTGACTGTGGCACGCGCACGCAAGATCCAGCGTTTCCTCTCGCAGCCGTTCCATGTCGCCGAGGTGTTCACTGGTTCGCCGGGCGTGCTTGTCAGCCTTGATGACACGATCGCCGGTTTCGCCGGCATCATCTCGGGCGAGTATGACCATCTTCCGGAAGCCGCCTTCTACATGGTCGGCACCATCGAAGAGGCCATCGAGAAGGGCAAGAAGCTGATGCAGGACGCCGCCTGAGCGGCGCCCTGACGGCAAGGGAGCTACCCTAAGGGAGTATGAGGGCGATGGCCGAAACCACGCAACTCGAGCTGGTCACACCGGCGAACATCATGGTCCAGAAGCCTGTGCAGATGGTTGTCGCACCGGGTTCGGAAGGCCTGTTCGGTGTCCTGCCACGGCATGCGCCGCTGCTGTCCGACCTGACCCGCGGCATTGTCGAGGTCCACGAGAATGGCCGCGTTGCCAGCCGTATCATGATCGATGGCGGGCTCGCCGATGTATCGGGCGAGGCCGTGACCATCCTGACCGAGCGTGCAGAGGAACTGGACAATGCCGACCGCGATGCCATCAAGGCCCGCGCCGATGCGGCGTCCGGTGCCGAGGCGGATTTCCTCAACGCGGTGCTCGCCGCGCTCTAGACGTCNTCCGGAAACGGAATGCAAAAAGCCCGGCTTCAGGCCGGGCTTTTTTGTCGGCATCGGACTGGGCCGACATCGGATCAGGCGGGTATCAGCCCTCGATCAGTCCCGAAAAGCTGTCCATCAGCGTCTGATAGACATCGCGCTTGAACGGGACGGCGAGATCGACAAGCTCGCGCGGCGCGATCCAGCGCCATTCGCAGAATTCCGGTTCCGCTGTCTCGATATTGATATCGGCGTCGGTGCCGGTGTAGCGCAATGCCACCCAGCGCTGCTTCTGGCCGCGATACTGTCCGTGCCACAGCCTGTCGGCAAGCGGCTGCGGAATGTCATAGTGGAGCCATTCGTCATGCTCCTGCAGCAGTTCGGCCTGNCGCGTGCCGATTTCCTCGCCCATCTCTCGAAGGCAGGCTTCCATCACCGTCTCGCCATGATCAATCCCGCCCTGCGGCATCTGCCAGGCTTCGGCGCGGTTGTCGATCCGGCGGCCGGCAAACAGCATGTTGTCGGCATTCAGCAGNAAGATGCCGACACAGGGGCGATAGGGACGATCGGCGTAGGGAATGTCGTTCATGAAGCAGGCTTCAGGGCACCGAATACAGACACACCGCGAATCAGGTCGAGCGCACGAGCCAGCTGGTAGTCGATCTTCGACTGATCGACCGGCCCGGCATCTTCTTCTGCATCCTCGGCAGCAGTCTCGTCAGTGTCATTTTCTGCCGCCTCGCTGCCGTCAAGCGCGCCGCGAAGGTCTTCCTCGCGCACAATACCGCCTTCGACAGCCTCGATCCGCGCCAGTTCGACCTCGATATCCGGCATAATGCCGCGCGCCTGGATCGACACACCCGAGGGCGTGTAATAGCGCGCCGTGGTCAGGCGGATGGCAGAGGTGCTGGAGATCGGAATCACCGACTGGACCGAGCCTTTGCCGAAGGAACGTGTGCCAAGGATGATCGCCCGCTTGTGGTCCTTCAGCGCGCCGGCAACAATTTCTGACGCCGAGGCCGATCCGCTGTTGATCAGCACCACCATGGGCAGGCCGCGGGCGATGTCACCGGGCTTGGCGTAAACATGCGAGCCGCCGCTGGCGTCGCGGCCGCGGGTGGATACGATCTCGCCTTCTTCCAGAAACGCGTCGGAGACCGAGATCGCCTCGGTCAGGAGGCCGCCCGGGTTGTTGCGCAGGTCGAGCACCACGCCCTTCAGCGCGTCACCCTCTTCGCGGAAGAAATCGTCGACAGCTTCAATCAGCCCCGGTGTTGTCTGTTCCGAGAATGTGGTCAGCCGCACATAGCCGATGCCGTCGAAAATCTCGGACCGGACAGAGCGAATCTTGATGAAATCGCGGATGATGGTCACGTCGAACGGTTCCAGCTGGCCGCGCTGGACCTTGATGGTGACCTTCGAGCCGACCTCGCCGCGGAGCTTCTCGACAGCCTCGGACAGCTGCATGCCGATGATCGAGACATCATCGACGGCGATCAGGTAATCCTCGGGCTGGAGCCCGGCGCCGGCAGCCGGCGTATCATCGATCGGCGACACAACCTTGACCATGCCCTGGTCCATGGTGATCTCGACGCCAAGGCCGCCGAACCGGCCCTTGGTCTGCTCCTGCATCTCGGAGAAATTCTCGGTGTCGAGGAAGGTCGAGTGCGGATCAAGCGAGGTCAGCATGCCGGTGATGGCAGCCTCGATCAGCTCGCCATCGTCGATTTCGTCGACATAGCTTTCGCGCACCCGCTGGAAGATGTCACCAAACAGGCCAAGCTGGCGATACACCTCTTCCTTCGACGATGATTGCGCCGTGGTCAGTGTCGGAGCCATCATGCCCGCCATGAAGATGGCAGCGCAGAAAACAGCCACATGCCACGGGCGAAGGCGGCTTACGCGGGTCCAGTTTTCCATAATTCCAAGCTCCTTGAGGCGCGATCACGCAGTAGGGCTAATGTAATGGTGTATTTGCGTTTTGCAACGATTTGGCACCGCAGCGCGTCAGCTGCCGGCCACTGATTGCAGGGGCCGGCCCGTCATCCCGGAAGGCGGGGCGATTCCCATCATGGCAAGCAGGCTCGGCGCAAGGTCGGCAAGCCGCCCGTCGGCAAGCTGCGTTCCACGGTCGGCGCCGACAAGGATCACCGGAACAAGGTTCGTGGTATGCGCTGTGTGCGGCGAACCGGCGGCATCGTCCCACATCACCTCGCAATTGCCGTGATCGGCCGTGACCAGCATCTTCCCGCCCTTTGCCAGCACCGCTTCGGCAAGCCGTCCCACACAGCCGTCCACTGTCTCGACGGCGCGAACGGCCGCATCGAGATCGCCGGTATGGCCGACCATGTCGGGGTTGGCGAAATTGATCACCAGCAGGTCGTGGCGCACGGCTTCGATGCTGTCCAGCGCGGCCTGCAGAACGCCGGCGGCGCTCATCTCCGGCTGCAGGTCATAGGTCGCCACCTTCGGCGAGGGAACAAGAACACGGTCCTCGCCCTCTGCCACGGCTTCATCGCCCCCGTTCAGGAAAAAGGTGACATGCGGATATTTCTCGGTCTCGGCAAGGCGCAGCTGGCGACGCCCGGCCTCGGCGACCGCCGCGCCAAGGGTGCCGCTGATCTGTTGCGGGCCGAACAGGACCGTCATCTTCCTGTCGAGCCGCGCCGAATAGGATGTCATGGCGATGCCACCGGCGAGCGCGACNGGTTGCGGCGCGAACCCCGTCTCTTCAGGATACAGCCAGCAGGACAGGATCTGGCGCACCCGGTCGGCGCGGAAATTGACCATCACCACCGCATCGCCGTCGCGCATGCCGTCATAGCCGGCAATCACCTTTGGCGTGACGAACTCGTCGGTCTCGCCATTGTCATAGGACATCGCGAGCGCTGTTTGCGCATCCGGCNCCGTGATGCCTTCGCCGTGCGCGATGGCGTCATAGGCAGCTTTTGTGCGCTCCCACCTGTTGTCGCGGTCCATGGCGAAATAGCGGCCCGCCAGCGTGCCGACAGCCACGCCAGNCGGAAGNGACGCCAGAAAGGCAGGAAGCTCGTCCTNTGCCATCTTNGGCAGCACATCACGNCCGTCGGTGAAAGNATGGAGNATGATCCCGGCGCNGGTGGNGTGAAGACCATTGATGACCGCCAACATCTGGTCCCGGTGCGAATGNACGCCGCCGCTGGACATCAACCCCATGACATGCACGCGNCCNCCNNTCTNGGCCAGCATCGCGCCAAGCGCCGCCAGTTCCGGATGCGCGGCAAGCGAGCCGTCTTCCATGGCCGCGTTGATCCGGGGCAGGTCCTGCATGACCACCCGGCCGGCCCCGATATTCATGTGCCCGACCTCGGAATTGCCGACCTGACCGTCGGGAAGCCCGACATCACGTCCCGATGCGGACAGCCTCGCATGCGGCCAGGCTGCGAACAGCGCGTCGACATTCGGCGTGTCAGCAAGCGCCACGGCATTATGCTCATGGCCGTGTGACAGGCCCCAGCCATCCATGATGCACAGGATGACGGGTCCGTTACTGGTCGATTGGGAAGCGGTGCTGGACATGCTGTCTTATAGCCTGTCAGTTTCCCCGGTGGTAGGGGTGGCCGGCGAGAATCATCGTCGCCCGGTAGAGCTGTTCGGCCAGCATCGCGCGGAACAGCATATGCGGCCATGTGGCGCTGCCGAAGGCGATCCGGGCCTCGGCACGCTCCAGCAGCTCCTGCGAATGGCCGTCGGCGCCGCCGATGGCGAAGTAGGCGGATGCCATGCCGGTGTCGCGCCAGCGCGCCAGCAGTTTTGCCATCGCTTCGGACGAGGTGTCCCGGCCACGCGGGTCGCAGGCGACAAGNGGGATGTTGTCNGGGCAGTGGCGCAACANGCGCTGCCCCTCGTCTGTGCGGCGCGCATCNCCNGCNGGAAGTTTNGATTCCACCTCGATGAGCTCGCCGCCTTGCGGCAGCNTCGCCAGCCATTCGGTGGCAAGTTNCTGTTCCGGCGTGGCGCGGCCACGGCCGACGGCAAGGATGACGAGTTTCATGAAAGCACTCCCGCTACTGCCGCCTCGGGGCAAGCGGATGAAAACCGGCGGGACGCGCGACGCCGCGCCGGCGTGGAACGGCATTCACTGCCGGCTAGCTGCCGACGGTGACCACTTCCTGCGGGCCGTCACCGGCCCACATGCGCTCAAGCCCGTAGAATTCACGAACTTCCGGGCGGAACAGGTGAACGATGACGTCATTCGCGTCGATCAGCACCCAGTCCGCCTGGCGCATGCCCTCAAGGCCCAGGATTTCGACACCGGCCTGTTTCAGCCGGAATTCCAGATGCTCGGCCATGGCCGCCACCTGACGCGACGAGGTGCCGCTTGCGATCACCATATAGTCGGCCACCGACGATTTGCCGCCCAGTGGAATGGACAGCACGTCTTCGGCTTTGTCGCTATCGAGGGAAGAGGTGACCATGTCGAGGATCTGGTCGGGATCCAAATGCGATTGCATTTTGCTAATTGTGTCTCTCCACAAATGCGCCCTGACGGATTATGCGCCGGTTCCTGTCCGGTCTGCCTGCCGCAGAGCTGTTGCCGACGCATGGTGCCGGCGCCCAGCGATAAAGCACCAGGCTGGCGGCCTCTTCGGCCCGCGCAACACCGCGGCGGCAAACCGACGTGGTGACAGGCGGGATCGCAGAAGCAGCCCCCCTTNGCTCAANGCNCTGTAAGAATAGCCCGGCCTGTCAATCACCGCAATGGGGATGGTCCGGGCGATGACATCATGCCGCTGCCAGGCAGAAAAGCCGACCAGGTTGTCGGCCCCCATCAGCCAGCAGAACCGGTGCTGCGGGCAGCGGCGGCGAAGCGTCTGCACCGTCTGCCAGGTGAGCGCCGACCCGAACCCGGATTCGGGCGCGATCACCCGGATTTTCCNGCGTGCNGCTGCCAGATGCCGNGCCCCGTCGAGCCTGGTGCGAAGCGGCGCCATGCCGTCGCGCTGTTTCAGCGGATTTTGCGGGCTGACAAGCCACCAGACCTCGTCGAGGCCAAGCTGCCGCGCGGCGCTGTC
>FUFK010750555.1_pt1 | contig 11268 bp, 7 predicted proteins | sample 1021851 | NCBI WGS metagenome assembly FUFK01 (sample SAMEA51879418, study PRJEB19060) | metagenome
CGCGAAAATAAGCTAAATTACATGCTATTCTTATTATGTCAGAGAGAAAAAATCACAAAAAAAGAGGCCTCACAAATATGCGAGGCCTTCTTTGAATTAACACCTATGAAAATTCAAAATAAAAATTTTTATTCTGTAATTGACCAGATCGAATATCCATTTGCAGGAGCCTCGATAGTCACCGCTCCATTTTCATCGGAGGTAGGGGAATATGTTGAATTCGAACTATAATCCTGTAAGGTAACATTACTCCAGTTCGAACTTACTGTTCTTCTTTTTGTACTATTATTGATGCTAATATAAAGAATTAATCCAGGATTAGTACCTGATCCATTTCTTTTCATAACATATTCATCCTGATCTGCATAAAGTAACTCGGTGTCACCAGTTGCAAGGCTATTATGAATCGAAATTAACGTCTTTAATTCATCTTTAAATTCTTCATTCTCATAATCTGAATAGAAGATCGTAGGATAACCAGGATGAGTTAAGATATAGGCATAAGCCTTCATTTTATTGGAACTCATGATATAATTATCCTCGTTAGAATCCTTTTCAGTATCATGATTTGCAGTAAAGGTTACCGCATCTTCAGGATTTGTTTTCCAAAGCATATCACTCTCGAGAATACTAAGATTTTCAAATCTGTCCAGACTTTCTTCCAGTTTGTAAAACGTAGAAAAATCAAAAGCAGGTGATCCTGAAGCTTCGATCCAGTCACGAAGTACATCTGGATTTCCATCAAAATTTTCTCCTACAGAGAATCCTCCAACGGCCTCATTCCACTCTTTTACTACCCATGGTTCGAAACCTTTAACGTAATCAAAACGCCAGCCATCAAAACCCATTACGTTCTTGTAATATTTCGCTACTGAATTCTCATCCTTCCAAAGCCAGTCCTGAACTCTTTCTCTATGGTGATCAAGATTGGTTTCTTCGTAAAAAAGACTTCCCGGATCAAACTGACTTACACTATTTGGATAAAAATCTTCGTATGTTCTGTTGAACATTCCTGAAGCATTTCCATTCGTTTCATCAAATAGAGTGTAAGTATCGTAGTCCCTGTAAGGATTGTATTGCAAACCTCCACCAGAATTGTGATTCAGGACAATATCTGCGATCACTTCAATATCATTGCTATGNGCTGTGGCGATCAAATTCTCAAGTTCTGTTCTTGAACCGAATCTTGTTTCTACAGTTCCATGCTGGTCATAATNACCAAAATCGAAATAATCTGAAACATCGTAGCCCATGGAATAGCCACCAGATTGTCCTTTAGCGGGAGATGGTATCCAGATTCTGTCTACACCAGCTTCAGACCATTCCGGCACTTTTTCAGAAAGGTTGTCCCACCAGGCAAATCTTGGTTTTACATCCCAATAAAATGCCTGCATCATTACCCGGCTGCCATTGTCCAGAGATGCCAGGTCCAAAGCCTGAGGCTCAGATGGAGCAGGAATTTCTGGGGTACCGGTTATATCATCTGTCTCGTCCACGACGTCATCTGAATCGTCACTGGAACATGCACCCATAAAGAGTGCCCCACCAAGCAGGAGACTGCATAAAAATTTATTAGTATTCATAATTAGTTCAGTTTAAAGAAAAAAAAGGGGCTAATTAAATTAGCCCCAGTATAAAATTGGTTGATNATTCTCCTGCAGGAATAAGAATATATCTTGCAGTTAGGTCATTGAACCAGATATCATAAACTCCTGCNGTTACAGGGATATTTGGATCATTTGCATTGGCACCCTGACCGCTGATTGGTGTANTTGCACCCCAGCTAACATCCCATGCGTTGTTTGCTCTGAACTTAAGTTCACCGTCAAACAATTCCACGTCATTCATGTACCAGATGTGAGAATCAAAATCTGACTGGGTCATATCCATATCATCATTCCAACCTTCGTCTGTACCTGTAGTAGCAGTACCAATAATACCTACCATATCGTACATTGTTGCTGCAGAAACATCCATAGCTTCGAAAGTATAGGTCATGTCTTCAGTGTTTAATGATAGCGTGTAGTAAGCATCATCTTCTACTGAAAATGCAGCCGGATCATCACTATCACCTGTATTTACACCCAAAGTTCCGTCGGTACCACCCCATTGCGGTTGCCATGCTCCAGGAGTTTCAAGTAATTTGAAACCTTCTACACCATCACCACCAGCAAATCTTCCAGTAAAGTTGAAAATGTTGTCATTTTCAGGATCTCTGAACATTGGCGTATTGTTATTGTTGTTGTTCCATCCAGCGGCAGTTGCATCTCCTACAAAGAAAAGATTCATTTTTGCTGGATTTTCTTCTTCTTCGATTACCGCTTCAGGAAGTACAACTCTTAGAGACATTACTTCAGAAGTTGCGTTAAGGCCGTTGCTTCCATCAGTTCCGGCATAAGCGCGAACTCTGAAGTAGATATCTCCTGCATTTGGCATTTCGGTTTCAGGATCGTTATCCAAACCTGCTTCCGTAGCCAAAGACATTAATTGGCTAACAGTAACTCCAAGATTATTTTCTCCCGTCGTTCCAATGATATTGAATGAAGAAAAGTCTGCATCAGAGGAACCCTGAAGTTCATAAGTAACAGTGGTTGGAGCATCAAAATCAACTTCACTCCATACAAATCGCTCAGCGATATTGTTGGCAGTTTCAGAAGTGAGGGTGTAAGATTCGGCGGTAGAGCTCATAAACACGATCCCTTCTGGATCAGGTTGAGCTGTAAAAACCACATCATCATCATGTTCACAGGATGTAAATCCTACGAATGCGATCATTATTAATAAGAAAATTGAAAACTTTTTCATTTTTGTAATAGTATTTTGTTAGTATCCTGGATTTTGTGTCAAATTCGTGTTCACTCCCAGATCTGAAGCCGGGATCGGCATTAGATCTCTAAAAGACTCTGTAGTAGTTCCCTGTGGGACACCACCTTTGAATGGCCATACACCACCATCAGAGAATTGTCCAAATCTTATAAGATCGGTTCTTCTGTGTGCTTCCCAGTAAAGCTCTCTTGCTCTTTCTTCCAATAAGAAGTTAAGGGTAAGATCTGATGTTGAGATATTGTTACTGTCATTATTAAAAGCTCTTTCTCTCAACTCATTGATATAATCTACAGCTATAGATTCGCTTCCTCCACCACCTCTAACTACGGCTTCAGCATACATTAGGTAAGCATCTGCAAGGCGGAACATAGGGAAATCTGTATCTGGAAAATCTCCTGTAGGGTCTGATCCTGCGTTTCCATTCACATCTACGTTCTTATATTTAGCAACGGCATAACCATCAGTGAAATTGGAAATATTACTGATCTCTTTAGACTGTCCATCTGTATAGAAAATAGCTCTTTCATCAGCTACTGTTTCAATATCATCATCTTCATTCTCTAGGAAATCATTGATAAGGGCAGAAGTGGTTCTTAGACCGGCCCATCCACCATTAATTCCAAAGTTATCGGGATCCATAGATCCTCCAACTGCTGCATGGATGATAAAGGTCATTCCTCCATAAGCCTGAGTGTTGATCCCGTCAAAAGTGATCGGGAAAATGATCTCGCTCTGGGCTCCGTTCATATTGTTATCTGCAAGGAATAACTTCTGGTAGTCATCAACCAAAGTAAATCCTGCATTGATCACTTTTTCAGTGTAAGTGATCACATCTGAAGATCTATCAGATCCAGTGTACTTTTCTGAATTCTGGTAAAGTTTTGCAAGTAACATCCAGGCTGCTGCCTGATCTGCACGTCCATATTCATTAGCGCCGGCAGCGGTTAGTTCACTCTCGATCGCTAGAAGTTCACTTTCAATATAAGTGAAAAGCTCTGCTGAGTTTGTTTGCTCCGGAAGGAACGCTCCAACAGGGTCCTGCTCTGTTACGAAAGGTGGATTTCCATAAAGGTCAAGTGCATGCCAGTAGCTTAATGCTCTCAGGAATCTTGCTTCTGCACGATATACCTGGATATCTGCCTGTGTTGCAGCATCCACACCACGACCTTCGACTACTGAAGTTTCAGTTTGTCTAAGGAATTCGTTAGACTGTGCGATCTGGTACATTATTCTGGAATACATTGTACGAATAAATTCGTTTCCTGATGTCCAGTTCTGGTTATGTAGATCTTTGATCGTTCCATCATTCCATCCAATAACTGCTTCATCTGTAGTAAGTTCCTGCACCATCCAGTACAAACGCATGTATTGTGAGAATCCTTCATCTAATCCAGAAAGATCGGCATCACCAGCAGGACCATCCTGACCACTAATTGCAAAACCTGCATATAGCTTAGCCAAAAACTGTTTGTAAGCTGCGGGGTCTTCAAAAGCTGAAGCCGCAGTTTCCCTGTTATCCTCGGGAGTAAGTTCCAGATCACTTTCGCATGACCATAGAACCGCCATTCCGAAGAGAATAAGGAAAGTAGATTTAAATTTATTAAACATAGTTCTAGTAATTTTTCTATTATTCATTAAAAAGCAAAGTTCAATCCAAGTACGAATCTTCTTGATCTTGGGTAGAAGTTGTTATCAATTCCACCAAAAACTTCAGGATCAAGCCCATCGTAATCTGTGATCGTAAGCACGTTTGTTGCAGTTAAAGAAGCTCTGAAATCAACTTTTTCTCCTGGGATCGTATATCCAATACTTACGTTATCAAGTTTCACGAAATCTGCAGCCTGCAAGTAGTAATCTGAGAAGAACTGACTGTTTACAAAACCTGATTCCAATACATTCGAGTTAAAGTTCGAGTAGTAATTTTCAGGAGTGTTCGTTCCAGCTTCTATAAAACCATTTGCAGATTGCGTGTTGTTATAAATATAATTTCCAAAACTACCTCTAAAAGTAAAGCTGAAGTCAAAGTCCTTATAGTTCATGGTGTTGGTAAGACCCATATAGTAATCTGGAGTCGCTTTCTTGTATGGCTGCTTATCTGCTTCTGTGATCTGGTTGTCACCATTCACATCTACATAGGCACCTTCAATTGGCTGCCCGGCATCATTATAAACCTGCCTGAACACAAAGAAAGTAGTAGGATCAAATCCTTCTTTCCAAAGTTGAATGTTGTTTCCAACACCACCACTAATTCCACCCTGTGGGATAAAGAAGTTTGCATCATCACCCAAAGAAAGTTCTGTGATCTCTAATTCCTGGAAGGAAATGTTATAACCTAAGGTCCAGTTGAAATCTTCAGACCTGGCGATATCACCACTTAATCCAATCTCGATACCTTTACTTACAGTCGTACCTACATTGGTTAGTAATTGATCTGAAAGGTTAGCTCCTGCTGGTACGGGTACGGTTGCGATAAGATCTTTAGTTTCTCTATAATATCCATCCACAGAACCACTCAATCTATTATCGAATAGACCAAAGTCTATACCTGCGTTATAGTTGATAAGACTCTCCCATTTAAGGTCTTCATCATACTCTTCAGGTCTAATAGTACCAATGAACTCATTTCCAAACTGGTATCTCGCGCCACCCTGACTAGGTGTATAAAGACCTAAATATCCATAGTTTCTTCCAATTTCGTAGTTTCCAGTTTCACCGTAACCACCACGAAGCTTCAATTCATTAAGGACTCTTGAATCTTCAAGAAATTCTTCATTATGAATTTTCCAACCTATAGAGGCTGCAGGGAAATATCCCCAACGATTGTCTGGAGAAACTCTAGAAGAACCATCGGCACGAATACTACCAGAGATCAGGTACCTGTTATTAATATCGAAACTAGCTCTCGCGAAGTAAGACTCTAAAGAGTTCCTGTTAATATCTCTTGGAAGTGCTCTAATTTGATCCTGCTCAGTTCCAAAAACATTGCTAGTAGAGTAAAATTCCTGGTAAGAATGACCTGCTGTTACATCAACATCTGTTTCAAAGAAACCAAGTTCTGTTTTATAGTTTAAATAAGTATCAAGTAGAAGGTTACGGTTTATATTACTATAATCTTCGAATTGATCGATGTTAGAAGTGTTAGATGCTGCAAATACCGGAGTGAATTTATCACCATCAGCTTCAGCATAATCAAAACCAGCACTTACTACTGCTTTAAGACCTGTTAAGAATGGAACTTTATATTCAGCATTCAGGTTCGTAATAGAACGCCTGGTCTGGTTCTGGTCTGTGGTTTGCTCTAAAAGAGCGATCGGGTTTCTGGTTGCAAGATTTTGTTGCGTGATCTCACCTCCTGAAAGTCTGCTGAATTCAAAGAATCCACCAAATGGAAGGCTGTCATCAAAAATAGGCTGAGTAGGATCGAATGCTACTGCAGATCCAATGGCACCACCATTCGAAAACTTGTTCTTATCTAAAGAGTTCTTCGAAGTAAGAGTCAGTTTTAACGAATTGTCGAAAAGATCCTGGTTCAAAGAGATATTAAAAGCATTACGCTCGTAATAATCTTTTCTGATAACTCCAGTTTCAGCAGTATGGTTGAAGTTCAAACGATAGTAGAAATTCCCGATTCCCTGAGTAGCTGTAAAGTTATGAATAGCTCCTACTGAAGTTTCATAGATCTCATCCTGCCAGTCTGTATTTGCATTTCCTAATAAAGAAGGATCTGTACCTTCAGTATTGTTGATCAGGTTTCTGAACTCATCTGCATTTAAAACGTCAACTTTATCCAGAACATTCCCAACAGAAGTTTTGAGATCATATGTAAACTGAAATGGAGAATCCTTTTTACCTTTTTTGGTTGTAATAAGAATTACCCCGTTCGATGCTCTGGAACCATAAATGGAAGTTGCTGCTGCATCTTTCAGTATAGTGAAATCTTCGATCTCATTTGGGTTTATAGAATTTAGCGCGTTTCTTGAACCGGCAACTCCACGTTGATCCAAAGGTACACCATCAACTACGATCAAAGGATCGTTAGAAGCCGATAGTGAAGAACCACCACGTATTCTAATAGTTCCTCCCTGTCCTGGAGCTCCACCACCCGGGGTGATCTGTACTCCGGCAGATTTACCAGCGATCAGCTGTTCCGGGGCAACAACTGCGCCCTGGTTAAAAGTTTCTGACGAGATCTTCTCTACGGCTCCGGTCGCATCCTGCTCAGAGGTTGCTCCATACCCAATAAGAACGACTTCGTCCAGCGTAGCAGCATCCTCATCAAGAGTAATGTCTATAGTAGACTGACCTTCGTAAGGAATCTGTTGCGTTACAAATCCTATAAAAGAAAAAACAAGTACGTCTTCATTAGATACATTAGATATGGTATAATTACCATCAAAATCGGTCGTTGTACCATTGCTGGTACCCTGAACAATTACGTTCACACCTGGAACCGGAAGGCCTGTGGCAGTCTCTGTCACATTTCCGCTAACGGTGTTTTGTGCAAAAAAGCTCATTGGTAGCATNAACAGCAAAAACAATGTGCTTTTAATTAAATTCCTCATAAAATTATTATTGGTTTTTGATAAAAATTAACCTTATACTTTTACTTCCTGAGGTTAAATGTATGTAAATTCAAATCCAATATTTGCCGAAACCCAACTATTACTGGGACGAAAACGTTTTCGTGTTGAAAACTTTTTCTTCTTAAGAGATTCATAATCAAATAATGCTAATTTTGCGAGATCGAAAATATATCCCGTCTAAATCACGAATATCCGAATAGAATGAAGCCNAAACTAACCCTGAAGAAAATTGCCAAAGAGCTTGATGTGTCTATCTCCACCGTTTCAAAAGCACTTCGAGACAGCTCGGAAATTGGCGAAGAAACACGTGCCAAGATCAAGGCTTTTGCAAAACACTATAACTATAAGCCTAATAACATAGCATTAAGTCTTAAGAATCGGAAAACCAAGACAATAGGGATAATTATTCCTGAAATTGTACACCATTTCTTTACTACAGTAATTAGTGGAGTGGAAAAAGTGGCCAATGAAATGGGATATAACGTTTTGGTGTGCCTTTCAGATAACTCATTCGATAAAGAGGTCCTGAATATGGAAATGCTGGCGAATGGAAGTACCGATGGGTTTATTTTATCGCTTGCCAAAGAAACCATGCAAAAAGGGGATTATCACCACCTTGCGGAAGTGATTAACCAGGGAATGCCTTGTGTGCTTTTCGACCGTGTAGCTGAAGATATTTCNTGCGATAAGGTGATCATTGATGATGTTACCGGAGGAAAAAAAGCTGTTCAGCACCTAATTGATATAGGCTGCAGGAAGATCGCTCTTATTTCTACCGTTGATTATGTAAGTGTGGGTAAACTGCGTACGCATGGTTATAAGCAGGCTTTAGCTGAAAACGGTATAAGCATAAATGAAGATCTTATTCTGAAGATCGAGGAAATGGAAGACAGCGAAAAGGAAATAGAAGCCTTTCTGAAGGAACGAGAAGTGGATGGAGTCTTCGCTGTGAATGAGCATTTCGCCATCTCTGCAGTAAAATCTATTCAGGATCAGGGAAAAAAGGTGCCTGATGATGTATCTGTAATTGGCTTTACAGATGGTGAATTGTCCAAGAGATTTATTCCGAGTTTGACAACGGTTAGTCAGCATGGAATGAGAATGGGAGAGGAGTCTGCCCGACTGTTAATCGAGAAACTTGAACGCACACCTACTGAGGATGATTACTACAAAACTATTATTGTTGAGACTGGTTTGGTGTTAAGAGATTCAACAAAATCCGGGAAATAGCTTTTTCGTTTTAAAAAAACTATATCTTTGCCGTAGTTGAAATTTATCAGAACTTATATTTTTACTTCCTACCTTTTATAAGTTGTGATAAGTCATAGTGCTTATCGTAGAACAATTAAAATCACGATATGCAAAAACCCCGTTTAAAGTTTTGGGATATCTGGAACATGAGTTTCGGATTTCTGGGTATACAATTTGGTTTCGCGCTGCAAGGCTCGACCATGTCCCGTATATTCGAAACATTAGGTGCTGAGAAGGATAACATTCCATTATTATGGATCGCTGCTCCACTGGCAGGCCTTATCGTGCAACCAATTATTGGTTATTTAAGCGATAATACCTGGCATAAAAGTTTAGGTAGAAGAAGACCATTCTTTCTTCTTGGAGCCATACTTAGCTCCATTGCTCTTTTGCTAATGCCATACTCATCTGCAGTATGGATGGCAGCAGGATTGTTACTTGTGCTGGATGCCTCCATTAATATTTCCATGGAACCATTCCGCGCTCTTGTGGCAGATAAATTACCAGATTCTCAAAGAAGCTATGGATTCGTTATTCAGACATTAATNATAGGGATTGGAACCTGGGTAGCNAGTAACCTCCCTAAATTCATGAACAATGTGCTTGATATAAGTAATGAAGCCGCTCCGGGAGTAGTTCCAGAGTCGGTTCGAGTTGCATTTATTGTTGGAGCCGTTGTCTTTATAGGTTCTATTCTGGTGACNATCTTNACCACTAAAGAGTACACCCCAGAACAAATGCAAAAATTCGAGGATGGNGATGAACCTGAGAAAGATAAGGGTATGGTCAAAACTATTCTGGGAACCTACGCTNTAATGCCTAAGATCATGAAAAAACTGGGTGTAGTTCAGTTTTTCTCGTGGTTCGCNTTTTTTGCTATGTGGACTTTAGCAAACCCAGCACTTACNAGTCATATNTATAATGCACCGAAACCTCAGATAGAAGAATTCGCCCAGCTGGATAGTGAAGGAGAANTTCAGTATGANGCAGACAGGGTGATTTTATTTCAGGATGACCAGGCGAGATTGGAATATTCAGAACAGGATAAGAGCTACAATGAAGCCAGTGATGATGTAGGATCCAAAATGGGAATCTACGGACTATCTTCCATGGCCTTTGCTTTGCTGCTAACCTTCTATACTTCAAGATTTGCGATCAATCGTAAACTCGTACATATGGGAAGTTTGATTCTAGGAGGAGCTGGGTTTTTATTAATGTATTTTATNCCGGGTGAGCCAGAAATGCTGTATGTATGCTTTGTACTCATTGGTTTTGCCTGGGGAAGTATACTTTCCATGCCNTATGCGATGCTGTCAAGTTCAGTAGCATCATCAAAAATGGGCTTAATGATGGGTGTTTTCAATATGTTCATCGTGATTCCACAAATTATTGCAGCACTTGGAGGTGTTGTATTTCTACAAAAACTTATTGGAGAAGAATCGATCCATGCGATGACCGTGGCAGGTGTATTCCTGTTATTTGCGGCATTTTCAAACTTATTAATTACAGATAGAAAAGCTATTAAATATGACCCAGCATAAAACGAATACAAAAGCTGCCGTAATCTTCGATCTCGACGGAGTGATCGTTGATACGGCAAAATTTCATTTTCAAGCCTGGAAAAAACTGGCTAATGATCTTGGTTTTGACTTTACTCAAGAGCAAAACGAGCAATTAAAGGGAGTGAGCAGAGTGGAGTCTTTAAAAAAGATCCTGCACTGGGGAAATATGGAACTTTCTGAAGAAGAATTTAATAGACAGATGGCCTTGAAAAATGAGAATTATCTGGGCTATGTTGAAAAAATGGATGAATCTGAAATCCTTCCGGGCGTTAGAAAAATCCTTGACTATTTAAAGCAGAACAATATTCCTTTTGCTTTAGGTTCTGCCAGCAAGAATGCTCGCCGAATTTTAAAGCAGATCAATTTGTACGAAGATTTTGACGCGATCGTAGATGGAACCGATGTTTCAAAAGCTAAGCCAGATCCGGAAGTTTTCCTGATTGCCGCGGTTAAACTTGGTGTACAAGCGCATAACTGTGTGGTATTTGAAGATGCTCTTGCAGGAGTTCGAGCGGCCAATGCAGGAAATATGACGAGTATCGGTATNGGCTCAGCCAGTGTTTTAGGCGAAGCAGATCATGTCTTTAATGACTTTACCGAGATCGAACTAGAATTTATTGAAAAATTATTGAGAAACGAGAAGTAATGAATCAGGATTATATAAAACCGGACGAGTGGTCCATCATTGAAGAAGAATTTGACGCAGGCAGGGTAAAATCCTCTGAAAGCCTTTTCAGTATTGGAAATGGAGCTATGGGACAGCGTGCAAATTTTGAAGAACAGTATTCCGGACCAAGTTTCCAGGGAAGTTATATTGGAGGGGTATATTATCCCGATAAAACCAAAGTAGGCTGGTGGAAGAATGGCTATCCCGAGTATTTTGCGAAAGTATTAAATGCGCCCAACTGGATAGGAATCAACGTTTTCGTAAACGAAGAGCCACTGGATCTATTCAACTGTAAGTCGGTTAAGAACTTTCGTCGTGAATTGAATATGAAAGAGGGAACACTTTCCAGAAGTTTTGAAGCCGAGCTTCCAAACGGAAT
>FUFK010049567.1_pt1 | contig 11267 bp, 10 predicted proteins | sample 1021851 | NCBI WGS metagenome assembly FUFK01 (sample SAMEA51879418, study PRJEB19060) | metagenome
AGAAATGGGATTTATGATAAACTTTGAAGATGATTCTGATTCTGGATTAATAAGTTTAAAAACAAATGACAAAATTATTAATACGATTCAACAACTAATCAATGGTAACATATCAGATATAAATTTTGATACTATTTCATTAGATAATAGAAAAAAGATTTCAAAATTTTTATATCAAAAATTATGTTTTTACTTTGAGGGGTTTGAGAGATTAAAGTCATTTAGAGTGATAAAAGATATTTTTCACAGTTAATAAAATGGTCTTTTATTAGAGACATTCTTTATTATATAATATTATATTTAAAATCAAATATGAAATATAGATTACAATTTACTCCTGGTGAGGCTGCATATAAGCCCCAACTATTTACAGATGCTATTAAAATTTTAATATCTATTAATTTCATTATTTATGTTTTTCAATCACTAGCTGGTAAGGAAGACATTTTTTTTAGATTGTTTGGCTTAGTGCCAAATACTTTTCTTTCTGAATTAATGTTGTGGCAACCGTTCACATATATGTTTTTTCATGCACCATTTTATTCTAGTATTGGCATTTCGCATATACTTTTGAATATGTTAGGATTGTGGGTTTTTGGACGAGAATTAGAGCAAGCATGGGGCAAGGAAAAATTTTTAAAATATTATTTTTTAACAGGAATTGGCTCTGGGCTTATAACATATATTTTTCAAATGGATTCAAGTAATCCAGTAATAGGAGCAAGTGGCGCTGTTTATGGTGTGCTACTAGCTTATGGCGTTTCTTACCCCAATAGAATGCTTTACATTTGGGGTTTAATTCCTGTCAGGTCAATGTGGCTAGTGATAATAATGGGGGCAATTGCTTTTTTTGGTTTGCTTGGTAAAGCAGATGGAATAAGTCATGTTACACATATTTCTGGAATGCTAATTGGTTATGCTTTATTGAAAAATAAGTGGAAGTTATCTGATGTGTTATTTTCACTTAGAAAAAAAACAATTGAATTCCAAGTTCAGAGAAAAGAAGATCAAGAGTTAAAGAAGAAAATAATTAATCGAGATGTTGATATAATTTTAGAAAAAATAAAAAATGTTGGTTTTAGTGGATTATCCGATGAAGAGCAAAGTAAATTATATGAAGCAAGTAAGAAGATGTCTAAAGATGGTGATAGGGATTAATTTTTCAAATGTAAAAATAATAGTGTTAATATGAAATCACAATTTGATTTTGGGACAATAATTGGTCTTGTTGCTGGGCTCCTTTGTATTTTCGTTTCAATGATATGGCCTGAGGTTGATCGAGGTGATATTGTTTTATCTTCAGGAGATTCTTGGCGCTTTGAGCAATTGATATGGTTCTATCAACCTCAATCAGTTTTTATTGTACTAGGTGGAGTAATATCGGCGACGCTAGTTAATTACCCAATCAAAGCTGTAATTAATATGGGTAGCGTGTTTAAAAATGTAGTTTTATCTGAAAAATTTGATTTTACTGGCACGATAGATAAAATTGTAGTCCTTGCTGAAAAGTCGCGAAAGGATGGTTTGCTGTCTTTAGAGGCAGGATTAAAAGACATTGAAAGTGTTTTCTTAAGAAATGGTATAGAGTTAGCTATAAATGAGCGTGATAGTAACAGACTGAGGACTTTTCTTACGATGGATTTAAATAATATTTCTACTCGTCACATTGGAGCTCAAGAAATTATATTGTATATGGCAGCATATGCACCTGCCTTTGGTATGTTAGGAACTGTCCTAGGGTTAATAATCATGATGAATAAATTCCAAATGTCTGGCGTGACTTCTTCAATTGATTTTAATGTTGCTGATCAGTTTTCTGCGCTTTTAGTTGGGATGGGTACGGCATTAATAACGACTTTTTATGGTGTGTTTTTAGCCAACATGGTATTTTTACCAATTGCAGGAAAATTAAAAAGAAGGTCAGAGAATGAAATTATGCTCAAGAGTATCGTTCTGGAGGGTATTATCAGTATTCATGGCAGGGAACATCCTATTTTGATTAAAGAAAAATTAATGACCTTTGTAGCAATGTCAGAAAGAAATGCTCTTGAAGAAAAAGAGAAATAAAATTGCAAAGAAAATCCATATCGCAGGAAGAAGCCAGAGCTAAAACTACAGCCTGGGCTTTGACCTTTGCAGATCTAACAACACTGCTTCTGACTTTTTTTGTATTACTATTAGTAATTTTAAATGATGCAGAGGCTCATGTTGATAGATTAGTTAATATTATTTTAGATGAGACTGAGAGAGAACTAAAACCGCTTCAACAAAATAATTTAGTTGAAATTGAAAGGGTTACCAAAGGAATAAAAATTACCCTTACTGGATCTAAACTTTTTAAATCTTTATCAGCCGATCTAAATCCAGAAGCAGACCCGATTTTAGTCCAAATCGGTGGTTTAATACGAACATCAACCTTGATGAACATATACAAACAGAAACGTTGGTTACCATTATTAAATAGAATTAGTGATGCAAATGATACTTTAAATATTGAAATAAGAGCTGAGGGACATACTGATGATAAGCCAATTCCAATGAATTCAAAGTATAGAAATAATTGGGAGCTTAGCTCAGCTCGTGCTCTAAATTTAGTTCAAAGACTCAGTGAACTTGCTGAAATGGATCAGCACTATTTTTCTGCCTTAGGATATGGTGAATTTCGTCCTAAGATAACCATCAACAATATTAAAAACAGATCCGAGCTCGAAGAGGCAAGAGCGCAAAATAGGCGAGTTGAAATATATTTTGATGCTTTTATAAGATCTAAAAATGAAAGTATTGATAATATTTAGAATATATTTTTTCATTTTTTCATTCTGCTTATATAGTAGTGTATTTTCCCAAAATAAAGATAACACTAATAATAATTTAACTCAGGATTGGATTTTTGGCGATGGCCCTGAACCAAAGTGGGTTATTGAACTTTTACATGGAGCCTATCAAAATGTAAAAGAAGATAATAGTTATATCTTAAAAGTCCCAGTTACTGGATCTGGAATTAAATATTCTGCATCAGTTGACGGAAATGCTGACATTAAGCAGGACGGTGATTACCTTATAATTTCTCCTTTTGAAAATTTCAACGGCACAATATTAGTTAACCTTAGCCTTGATATGAGTTTTATACTCAATGTTCAATCTGTAAATGATAAACCTATATTATCAAATATTCCTGACCAAGAAATAAATGAAGATGAAGTTTTTAATATAAAGTTGATGGCAAAAGATGCTGAGGGAGATGATCTTACTTATGGCGCTACAACAGATGATAATGCAAGAATTAAGATTATTGATAATAATTTGACTGTTATGCCACTTCCAAATTTTTATGGTCCAATTAATATTAGTCTCGCTGTATCTGATGGTAAAACCACAGATGAATCTAGTTTCATACTAAATGTAAAACCAATAAATGATGCCCCTGTAATAGAATCTATTTTTTCTAAAACTGAAATTAAAAGAAATCAAGTAGATCTCATGATAGATGGATTGGATATAGATGGTGATAATTTAATTTATTCTGTCGCAGGTGATGGAGGAGCAGATTTTGATATCAAAAGTAATAAAGTAACAGTAATTCCTAGGGATAATTACAAAGGGTCCACTCCTATTACAATAACAACATCAGATGGTAAAAGTAGCATAGACACAAGTTTTACTTTAATTAATCCTATCCCAGGATTATCTGCATTCGCACCACAGTCAATGTTAGAGGATGAAGTTCTTTCGATAATTTTAAATATGAAGGATGTAGAATCAGATTCCTTCAGATATAATATAAAAAAAATTGATAATGCAAAAATTGAAATTAATGATAACCAACTTAGTATTTTCCCTGATAAAGATTACCATGGCAACCTTACTTTGGATTTAAATATATCAGATAATAAAGATTCTACGGATTTCAGTTTTAATATAAACGTGATTCCTCAGCCTGACACACCTATTGCTAATGCAGGAAAAGATATAATGATTAGCAATGGGTGCAATTCAAAATTATTCCTAGATGGGAGTGGTTCTTTTGATCCAGATAATGATATTTCTAATTATAAATGGACGCTACTAGAAAGTAATAAGGTAATTTTAAATCGTGTGAAAGGTTATTACAATTTTGAAAAACATGATAANGATATAAAACAAAAAATAATATTGACGGTTACTGATAATAAAGGGTTAGTTGGTCATGATACTCTTGATGTAAATATAATTAATGACAAAGCTCCTATCGCTAACGCAGGAGAAAATTTTATAGCACCATTTAATAAATATGTGAATTTAGATGGCTCTAAGTCAATAGATGACGACAGTGATTTAAAGTATTTCTGGAGTATTATCTCAAATAATGCATCGTTTATAAAGGGAGAGGAAACTAGACAGTCCCCTAAGTTTAAATATCCATCAGAGATCAGTAATCCAATGGACTTTTTAATAACATTGAAAGTTCAAGATCATGAATCTTTTTGTTTTTCAATGGATACAGTTATGGTAACGTGCCTACCTAATGTAGACATGGCAGACAGTACCGTGAAATATGAAATTGTCAAAGCAGATAAAAAAGATAAAAAAGTATATGTTGATTTGAATATAACCAATAAGCAATTATGGCCGTTTGATTTTGCAGCATTTACTCTAGTTTCTGTAAAAGATGAGAGAAATAAATTAGGTCAAATTGACCCTTATAAAGGGAAAAACACGGTGAAATATGGTATTGAAAACGATGAAAAAGTTAGAGTTGAATTAGTTTATGAATTTGATCATTCTCCAAGAAAAATTAATATAATTTGCAAATCAACAATGGCTCTAAATGCTGATTCTGTTCTATTTGTGCAAACATTTTAGTCNTTAGTTATCAATGACTTTGAATATTTTTTCCCCGGGTTTTACCATTTTATATTTCTCTCTAGCAATTTTCTCTATGTAATCCAAATCATTTTCAATTTTGTTTTTTTCATTTTTTAAAACTTCTTTTTCTTCCCTAAGCTGAGATATTTTTTTTTGAATCATTTTTCGTTCATTTTTAATATTATATAATTTTAAAAGTCCATGGTCACCAAAAATGAAAACTATGGCGAAACTAAAAAACAATAAAAAAACTATACCTTTATATAAGTGCTTTTGTGGGGCTAAGACAGATTTTGATTTATTAATTTTCCTTTTAGGGATTATTCTCCTCATACATTTTTACCTAAAACATCTATTGAGGCAATTGAAGCCTGGCTACCAAGATGTTCTTCGATTCTAAGTAATTGATTGTATTTTGCTACTCTATCGCTTCTAGATATTGACCCAGTCTTTATTTGCCCCATTCCCATTGCCACAGATAAATCAGCAATAAATGTATCTTCCGTTTCGCCAGACCTATGAGAAATAACCGCTCCATAATTCACTTTCCTTGCTAGNTCTACNGCTTGTATTGTTTCAGAAAGCGTGCCTATTTGATTTAATTTTATNAGNATCGAGTTCATTGATTTATTATCTATTGCTTTTTGGAGTCTAGTAATATTCGTAACAGTTAAGTCATCCCCAACTATTTGAACATTTTGACCAAGACTTTTAGTAAGTTTTTTCCAGCCATCCCAATCATTTTCATCAAGGCCATCTTCGATTGAAATAATTGGATATTTTTCAACTAATGATTCTAAGTAGCTTGTCATTTCTGAAGATGAAAAAGCTTTATTTTCTGACATTAAATTATATTTACCATTTTCATATAATTCGCTGGCTGCAACATCTAATGCGAGAAAAACTTCTTCACCAAGTTTGTAGCCTGCTTTTTCTATTGATTTTAAAATTATTTCAATCGCCTCTCCGTTGGAACTAAGGTTAGGTGCAAAACCGCCTTCATCACCAACAGCGGTGTTAAGNCCTTTTTTATGCAATTCAGATTTTAGTTTATGAAAAATTTCTGTTCCAATTCTTANAGCTTCNGAAAAAGTTGATGCNCCAAANGGGAATATCATAAATTCTTGAATATCTACNGTGTTATTTGCATGGCTACCACCGTTTAAAATATTCATCATTGGAACAGGCATTATAAAATCATTAGTAGTCCCCAGGTGCTGATAGAGAGGAATATTGTTAGCAGTAGATGCTGCCCTAGCCGATGCCAGCGATACTCCAAGAATAGCGTTTGCTCCCAATCTAGATTTGTTTTGTGTCCCATCTAAATTTATCAGAGTATTATCTATTTTGGTTTGGTCGTTAACATCAGTTCCAATAAGAGTTTTGTTAATTTCGTTATTTACATTATTTACAGCATTCAAAACACCTTTACCACTATATCTACTTTTATCATTGTCTCTCAATTCAGCAGCTTCATATTCTCCAGTAGAAGCTCCTGATGGCACTGCAGCTCTACCAAAAACTCCATTTTTTAAAAAAACATCAACCTCAACAGTTGGGTTTCCTCTAGAGTCTAGTATTTCTCTTGCTTTAATATTTTTAATGTTTGTTTTCATCAATTAGTCCATATTTTTGTTGTTGTAAATTAGATTTGGTAAACTTTTAGAAACAAATAATATAAACTTGCAATTCATTGTAGGAACAATTAATCTGCTGTTCANTTATAATAAAGCATGATAAAAATTAAAAAATTTTCAAAAAATAATTATGCTGCTTGGGATTCATTTGTCTTAGAGGCTAATAATGGGACATTATTTCATTTAAGAAAGTTCTTAAGCTATCATCCCGAGGATAGATTTAAAGATCATAGTGTTGAGATATACAAAAAGAAAAGTCTTTTGTCTGTCTTTCCAGCTGCTGACATAATTATTAATAATAAAAAAATNTTGAGCTCTCATCCAGGCTCATCTTATGGCTCATTTGTTTCAAAGGAAGAGCTTTCCATAAAAGATGCTATGGAAATGGTTTCTAAATTGATTGACTATAGTAGTAAAAAAGGTTTTGATGGTATACAGTTAACCATCCCTCCAGGATTTCATTCTAATAGAGTATCAAACTATATAGAGTACTCTCTTTTAATTAATGGGTTTGATTATTATAGAAGAGATGTTACAAGCATATTAACGATTGAAAATAGCAAAGATAAAATTTTAAATAAATTTAAACCCTCTCATCAAAGAGCAGTGAGAAAATCGAAAAAATTAGGGGTTACTACAAAGCTTACTGAAAGAGTTGACGAATTTTTTTCAATGTTAAAAAATAATCTAAAAATTAGACATGGTGTTTATCCTACACATTCCCTNAAAGAATTAAAATCATTGATTAAACTATTTCCTGATTCTATTAATATTTATGGTGCTTTCTTTGATGGTCAAATGATAGCTGGAGTATTAAATATTATCGTTAAGGAAGGNGTGGCTTTAGCTTTTTACATCAGCCACAAAGAAGACTTTCAAGAATTAAGACCGTTAAACCTTTTGTTTTTTGATATTTTTAAATGGAGCTTAAAAAACAATATTAAAGTATATGATTTTGGCACTTTTACTGATAAGGGAATTGCAAATATGGGGCTTGGTAGGTTTAAAGAAAGTTTTGGTGCTAGTGGTGTTTTCAGAGATAGTTTTAAAATTTTATTTTAGAATATGTCATTAAAAATACTAGGTAAAGAGTCCTTGATATACGGGTTTGGGCATGTTGTTTCAAGATTAATTACTTTTTTATTATTGCCAATTTATACTCATACTTTTTCTCCAAAAGAATATGGGACTATTTCTTTAGCTTATGCATTTATAGGCTTTGCTTTAGTAGTATATAAATATGGNATGGATACTGCATTAATGAAATTTTCTGTACAATCAGAAAACAGTGAAAGAAAATCATACATATCATCCATATACATATTACAATTTTGCACATCATTAATTTTTTCTGGTATTTTATTTTTNTTAAAAGATATCATATCTNAANCTATTCTTGGNGNAGNAGATAGNAGTTTAATNTCNTTAATNNCNATTNTAATTTTTTTNGATAACTTNTGGAACCATCATCTATTAATTCTAAGATCAGANAATAAATCAACCGCTTTCATTTCATTTAATCTCCTTAATGTTATAATGACAATGTTACTAAATGTAATTTTTGTTGTTAATTGGGAGCACGGTATCTATGGAGTTTTCTTTGCTAATTTGATTGCATCAGCTTCAGTTTTTATCCTCTCTTCTCCGGTCATTTTTAAAAGATTTTCATTCTCAGAAATCAATCTAGATGTTTTAAAAAACGTAATAAAATTTGGAATACCTTTTTTACCAGCAGGTTTATTGACAATGGTGATGGAACTATCTAANAGATATATGTTAGAGATGATGAAAGGAGTAGAGGCTGTCGGTTTATTCTCTGCTGGCTANAAACTTGGTATATTTGCTTTGGTATTGGTAATGGGTTTTAATATGGGTTGGACTCCCTATTTTTTAAGACGAATAAAAGAGGATGGTTCAAAAGAAGATTTTTCTATTATATCTACGCTATTTCTTGGGTTGATAGGACTTGTAATTTTTACAACCACAATTTGGATTTCAGATCTCATACGCATTAGCATAAATGGGAGCTATATTATTGGTAAGGAATTTTGGGTCGCCGAAAAAATTGTACCTGTTGTGTTATTTGGATATTTTTTCTTCGCCACATATGTATTACAACTTCCAGGTATTTATGCAAATAATATTACTAATTGGGTCCCAATATTTAGGGCAATTGGTGCCATCTCAAATATTTCATTTAATATTATTCTCATTCATTGTTACGGCGTTATCGGCTCTGCATGGGCCACAGTACTATCTTTTTTTGTTATGTCAGTAGCAGTATTTATAAAATTGAACAAAAACTTTAAAGTTAATTATAATTGGCTAGGGGTTCTGTTCCCGATATTATCTATGTTGATCTTATTATTTGACATAAAAAATATGCTCTTACGATTCATGTTGCCTATTATATATATATTAGTTTGGTACTTAGTCATTGTAAATGATGATGAAAAAAAAGCAATAAGAGGGCTTTTTAGTTGGTAGCTGTAATATCGTGCTCTCATTTTCCAGATGATGAAAGAATTTATNATAGNGAGATAANTGCNCTTCNNGAAAAAAATTATGTTATAAAATATTTTACATTATCAGATCTAAAAACAAATTTAAGTCAGCCTGGGATTGACCATAAGAACTATGATTTATCAAAAATTACTTCGAATGAATACTTAGAATGTGTTGAAAAAGATTTAATTAAAGATCCTCCTAAGGCAGTCCACATTCATGAGCCCGAATTATTTCCAGTAGCTATAAAAATGAAAAAATTATTTAANACAAAAATTGTTTATGATGTTCATGAAGATTACATATCTATGATTGATACTTTTTCTAGGTTAACTCTGCCTCTTAAAAATATAAAGATTAAATATTGGAAATATAAAGAAAAGCAATTTCTAAAATATGTAGATGAGATATTCATTGCTAGTCCTACAATAGTTAATTCGGACTTTGTTTCTCAGGGTTTTAGTCCAATATTATTAGAAAATTTCCCATTAAAAAAATTTATAGAGAAAGTGGAATTTAATTCTAAGATAAAAAATTCTATAATATATCATGGTAATCTCGGGCCAGAGAGAGGGATATCTGATTTAATAAAAGCAATGTCAATCGTAGTCAGTGAAATTCCAAATGCAAATTTATTTATTTATGGAAGTTATAGAATTTCTTCATACAAAGATGAATTAATGCAACTGATTAAATCTTTAGAATTAAAAAAAAATATTACAATTAATGACCACATAGAGCATAAAGATATTTGGGGATATTTAAGAAAATATGAAGTAGGTGTAATACCTTTTAGAAATAATTCATTGACAAGNATAAATACTCCAACAAAATTATTTGAGTACATGGCTTGTGGATGCAAAATAGTCTCAGCTAGTTTGAAACCTGTTCTAAGATATGATATAAAGGGGGTAGATTTTTTTAATGCCGGAGATGTAAATGGTTTAGCTAAGTCTATAATTACATCTTTGAAAAGTAAAAAACTAGATAGCTTGAATTATAATCAAAATAAGATCTTAAATACATATTGTTGGGAATTAAGTAAGAGTAAAATTACTGGGGTATATGAAAAAATTATAAAATGAAAATATTATATATTTCACCAGAAAATACAGTGGGGACAATGACTCTTTGGAAAGAGATTCATCAAAAAAATGGCAATGAATGTGAAGTCCTAACTATGTATAAAAGCTTAAATCAATCTGAACCTGGTATTTGCTTAAATTTACCCTTTATATCAAGTAAGCCAAATTATTTGACTGCTAGACATAAATATTATGAGATCTTTAGAGGTGGGTTGGGGGATTATCAAGAGCTTAACGGTTACCCACCTATTTGGGAGCCCAATTCATTATTAGAAAGAGCATATTTTAAGTTCAGAGATTGGATTTGGAGTTTTTATATTGAAAAAGCTATACGTGATTATAATTTATTTAATTATGATATTTATCATTTTGAATGGGGGTTAGATTTTTATCGGGATTGTCGTTTTGCAAAAGAGCTCTCTAAAAGAAATAAGCCCATTATTTGCACTTATCATGGACAAGATATGCGAACAAGAGGAGTAATAAAGGAGCTAGATCAAATAAGTGATTTAAATTTAACTAGTGAGGTTGATTTACTTGNAAAACATCCAAGNATNNAGTATCTATTTTTACCTTATNATACAACACATTATGATATTAATANAAGTATTTCTGATCCAATAAAAGTATGTCATAGTCCGACTAATAGATATTACAAAGGCAGTGAGGACATAATAAAAGTTTGTAATGAATTAGAGCGTGAAGGCGTAATTCAATTTTTGCTTATTGAAAAAAAAACGCAAGAAGAGGTAATTAGGATTAAAGAAACTTGTGATATTTACATAGATCAAATTCATAATCGTGGAGGGTGGGGTTATGGTATGAGCTCAATAGAGTCTCTTTCCATGGGCTTAGTTTGTATGACAGAAATGATTGATAAATACAGAAATTTTATACCAGACCATCCATTTATTGAGATAAATAAAAGTACTCTCAAAAAAAAAATAACCGAACTATCTAAAAACAAAGAAATTCTAATGCAGAAAAAAATAGAAAGTAAGGAGTGGGTAAAAAAATATCATGACATTGAAAGTGTCTGTTCTTCTTTATACAACTATTATGAAAAAAATTCATGGATGAAATAAAAAAACACATAGATATCATAATTCCTTGCTACAATGTTGAAGAAACTATTNAANATNNCACTGCTAATNAGCCTTTGCAATCAATCTTTATCAAAAAATGAATATAACTG
>FUFK010070049.1_pt1 | contig 11267 bp, 12 predicted proteins | sample 1021851 | NCBI WGS metagenome assembly FUFK01 (sample SAMEA51879418, study PRJEB19060) | metagenome
CGGAAAAAGATTTGGTGTTAAAGAACCAATCAAAAGATACATTGAAGTAGCAGACAGAATATCTAAACAATTAGGATATGAAGTAATTAAGTATATGGGGATTAAACCAGATTTAAGCGGTTATACAGGTGTTGAAGTTGAAGCACCAGTTTTACCAGGTCGTTATGATTTAGGAAATACTGAAAGAGCCAAAGTTAGAGGAAAAGAGTTAATGTCCGGTATGACATTATTAAATACATTGGAAGAATCACTAGATTTAAAAAAAGAAATACAACTCATAGTAGAAGGTGGAGCTTATGGACATATGTCGCATCCTTTTGATGACAATGAATTAACTTTTTCTGATTTGAAAAAAATTATTAAATTAGGTTTATCCGGTGAACTAAATCGTGAAGATGATGTAACAGAAAAAACAGACGGACAAAATTTAATGATTACTTATCGTGATGGAAAAGTTTTAGCTGCAAGAAACAAAGGACAGATTAAAAATCGTGGAGAAAATGCATTAGATATAAAAGGGATAGCTCAAAAGTTTAGTGGTCGTGGTGATATTAAAGATGCGTTTGTATTTGCTATGAAAGACTTAACAAGAGCAATAAATAGTTTAAGTGATAAACAAAAAGATAAAATTTTTAAAAATGGTAAAATATTTATGAACTTAGAAGTAATTTATCCAAAATCATCAAATGTAATAGATTATGATAAACAAATTCTACAATTTCACAATTCAATTGAATATGATAAAAATGGTAATGCTGTTGGTGAGGTAAAAGGTTCTGGTAGAATGTTGCAAGGTATGATTAAACAAGTAAACCAAGATATTGGAAAACATTTTAAAATAATAAAACCAAGAGTTTTAAGTTTGTCAAAAAAAATTGATTTTGGGAAAAAAGTTGATATTTATATACAGAGAGTAAATAAGTTACAATCTCAATACGGATTAAAAGATAACGACAGATTAGGTATGTATCATCAATCTTATTGGGAAGATTATATTTATAATGCAGGAAAACAATTTGGTTATACAATTCCTAAAACAATTTTAAAAAAATTAACTAAAAGATGGGCGTTTTTTGATAAAAGTTATAAAATACCACAAATGAAAAAAGATTTAAAAAAACAACCAAAATTTTTAGAATGGGTTTTAAAGACAGACAAACAAGACCATAAAAATATGGTGAAGAAAAATATGTTGCCATTTGAAAAGATTTTCTTTTCGGTAGGTGCTGATATATTGGAAAATTTAGCAAACTTTATTGCAGCTAACCCAACAAAAGCTGTAGAAAAAATTAGAAAAGACATTCTAAAAGCGTCTGACTCAATTAGAAAAAGTAAAGATATAAAAAAAATGAAAACATTAAAACAACAATTAGAAAAATTAAATTCAATTGGTGGATTAAAGAAAATAGTTCCGGTTGAAGGGATAGTATTTAAGTATAAAGGAAAAACCTATAAGTTTACTGGTGCTTTCGCTCCGGTAAATCAAATATTAGGGTTGGTGAGTTTTTAATGGCAGGATATAGTAAAGAAACAGAAAGACAGAATAAAGCACTAAGTAATTTACTAAAAGGACAAGAAGTTGAAAAAAGGTCAATGGTAGGTTATGAAGGAAAACAAAAAGAAAAAGGTGATATAAAATCAGAGTTAACTGATATTATGTCAGAAGTTAGAGTTCCTTTGTTTTGTCCTAAATGTAAAAAAACAATGAAGAAAAAACTTGATAATAAGTTTTGGTATTTGTATAAGCATTGTTTTAATTGTCAAGTTGATATTGAACACAAACTACGACTTGAAGGAAAGTATGATGATTGGGCAATAAACAAAGCAAAAGATAATCAGAGAGCTTGGGTTGATGATATGATTCAAGGTATTGAACAATGGAGGGAAGAAAGACCAGTTGACCAAGTTTATGATGTTGGTATTAAAGACCCGGAAGTTAAAATTGAAAAAGCACAAGTTGATGAAGAAGCTTTAAATAAACTTGCTGATGATGCTATAAAAGACTTGAAAAAAATGAGAGAAAACATATAACCAACTATTTATAGGTAAGGAGAAAAATAATGTTAAAAAAACTACTTGGACTACTAGCAGTAATAGGAACAATCTTTGGTGCTATCGCAGGTTCTAAAAAATCTAAAGAGTTAAAAGAACTCGAAAATAAGATTGATGAATCTAAGAAAGAAGAAAAAAGTGTTGAAACTAAAATTGCTAAGTTAGAAAAGAATAAGAAAAAGAACAAAAAAGAAATTACTTCTTTAAAGAGAAAACTAACCATTTCTAAAAAGAAAACAACNAAAATGGAAAAGACTTTTGAAAAAGGTGATTCTGATAAAGCCGCAGAGTTCTTAAAAGATTTTAGTAAATAAAGGTAAAGATATGAAAAAGTTAATAGTAATATTGGCTTTGTTTGGGTTTATTTATTCTCAAGATAAAGTTTATACTTTTACTGAAGAAGAAGTCACTAATATGGCTAACAAAGTAAAAAACTTACAAACTCAAGTTGAGGAACAAACAGAGCAAATTAGTATTTATGACGAGTTGATGAAAAAATATGAAAATCAAGCACAAATTGATTCAATGTTAATTTCATTTAAAACTCAACAAGTAGATATTTTAAAAGACCGAGAAGTNTTATATGAGAAACAGATTAAACTTGTTAAACCTAAATGGTATGAAAACAAGTGGTTGTATTTTACATTTGGTGTAGTTGCAACTTCAGTTTCAGTAAAACTTGCCGGTGAAATAGTTGATTAATGAGTGATAAAAAACAATTAAAAGAAGCCATTAAAAGAGAATACGCTAAATGTGCAACTGACCCTGTTTATTTTTTGGGTAAGTATGGAATAATNCAACACCCTGTTAGAGGTAAAGTTAATTTTAATCTATACGATTTTCAGGAAAAATCATTAGAATCTTTTATGAAACACGATTATAATATTGTGTTGAAGGCTAGACAATTAGGTTTATCAACATTAACTGCTGGATATGCTTTGTGGATGATGACATTTCAACAAGATAAAAATATTTTGGTCATTGCTACAAAACAAGAAACAGCAAAAAACTTAGTAACAAAAGTTAGAGTGATGCACGCTAACTTACCAGGTTGGTTAAAACAACCTTGTGTTGAGGACAACAAATTATCATTACGATATAAAAATGGTTCTCAAATTAAAGCGGTAGCGAGTTCTGAAGAATCAGGTCGTTCCGAAGCCTTGTCGTTATTGATTATTGATGAGGCTGCGTTTATCGATAAGATAGACACGATATGGGGAGCCGCGCAACAAACACTAGCGACTGGTGGTAGAGCTTTAGTTATCTCTACACCAAATGGTGTTGGTAATTTTTTCCATAAAACTTGGATAGGTGCTGAAGACGGAACTAATGATTTTAATTTTATTAAANTACATTGGTCAGTTCACCCTGAAAGAGGACAAGAGTGGAGAGATGAACAAGATAAATTATTAGGGCCTTCATTAGCCGCTCAAGAATGTGATTGTGATTTTATCACTTCTGGTCGTGGTGTTATTGATGGTTTACTACTTGAAAANNTNAAAGAAAGTAGTGTAAGAGAACCAATNGAAAANAGAGGTATAGACTCTAACTATTGGATATGGCAACCACCAAANTANACTAANAATTATGTGGTAAGTGCCGATGTTAGTAGAGGTGATGGAACTGATTATTCAGCGTTTCANATNATAGATGTAGAANCNTTAGAACAAGTAGCTGAATACAAAGGTAAAATCTCTACACAAGATTTTGGAAATATGCTAGTTAATGTAGCTAGTGAATANAACAATGCTTTGTTGGTTGTGGAAAACAANAATATTGGTTGGGCNGCAATTCAACAAGTNATTGATAGAGAATATCCAAACTTGTTTTANACAAGTAAAGATTTGCAATATGTTGATGTTCAACATCAAATNACAAATAAATATAGAAGTCCAAGAACGAAATATGGTTCCTGGTTTNTCAACAACANNAAAGACAAGACCTTTAATTGTTGCAAAGTTAGAGGAAATGTTTAGAGAAGAATCAGTTNTGGTTCATTCTCAAAGACTAATTGATGAGTTGTTTGTATTTATTTANAATGGAAANAGAGCGGAAGCNATGACNGGNTATAATGATGANNTNGTAATGTCTTTNGCAATAGCCCTTTGGGTTCGTGATACTGCNNTNAGATTAAGGAGCNGAAGGTATNGAACTTTCTAANNAAGCAATACAAGGTATCGGACAAAATCCAGGAATNTATACNTCTGAAGTTNAGAAAAATGATTCTTGGGAAATGGATGTTAAAGGGGANAAAGAAGATTTAACTTGGTTAATTAAATAAGAGGTGAAATAATGGCTGAAAGAGATTTATTCAGTAGATTACAACGACTATTTTCTACAAATGTAATTGTTAGAAATGTCGGTGGTAGACAATTAAAAATAGCAGACACACAACAAGTTCAAGCGGTATCCGGTAAAGACTTAGTTGATAGATTTTCTCGTTTGTATAAAAGTCCACACGGAATGAGTGGATACAATCAATCTTTGTATCAAAAAACAATGCGTATGGGATTATTTAGAGATTATGAAGCAATGGATTCTGACCCATTAGTAGCATCCGCATTAGACATTTATGCAGATGAAACAACATTGAAATCAGAATACGGAAAAATATTAAGTATTAAATCTGATAACAACCAAATACACGATATTTTACATAATCTATATTATGACATTTTAAATATTGAGTTTAATCTATACCCGTGGACAAGAAATTTGTGCAAATACGGAGACTTCTTTTTAAAACTTGANATTAATGAAAANTATGGTATTACAAATGTAGAACCNTTATCAAGTTATGATGTTCAAAGAGTAGAGGGTGAAGATATAGAAAATCCACACTACACTAAGTTTGTATTGGAAAGTGGAGATGTAAGACAAACACAACAAGGAGCAAAAACAGAGTTTGAAAACTATGAAATAGCTCACTTTAGAATGATTTCCGATTCAAACTTCTTACCTTATGGTCGTTCAATGTTAGAGGGTGGTAGAAAAGTATGGAAACAATTATCACTTATGGAAGACGCTATGTTAATTCATAGAATTATGAGAGCNCCAGAAAAAAGAATATTCAACATTGANATAGGTAATATTCCACCAGCNGAAGTTGACCAATATATGCAAAAAATAGTTGGTAAAATGAAGAAAGCTCCNGTTATTGATGANAACGGACAATACAANTTAAAATANAATATCCAAAANATCACAGANGACTTTTTCTTACCTGTTCGTGGTGGNGATAGTGGNACAAGAATAGAAAANCTTNGTGGTTTAGAATATCAANCNACAGACGATATTGANTATTTNAGAAACAAATTANTAGCATCATTGAAGATACCACAGCCTTATTATGGNTATGCTGAGAAAGCTNGTGANTCAAAAGCAACACTAGCGGCAGAAGATGTTAGATTTGCAAGAACCNTAGAAAGAATACAAAGAATTATGGTTAGTGAATTNACTAAGATTGGTATNGTTCATTTATATTCACAAGGATATACNGANNNAGANTTAGTNNANTTTGANTTAGAATTNACAAATCCATCTAAAATNTATGAACAAGAAAAGTTAGAATTGTTAGGACAACGAATNNNANCNTTCAANGANTTANCAAGAGAAAATTCAGTNACACCNAAANNNTGGNCNTATAAACAAATTTTNGGATTTTCAGATGNNGAAATANAAGNATTTGAAGAANAATTNGTTGAAGATAAAANANNAGANTTTAGATTAGANTCAATTAANANNGAAGGTCAAGACCCTAAACAAGCNGCTGANCAAGAACAANAAGANGNNGAAGANGATNNTANCTAGTAGAACNGGAACNGAAGAANTCGGTGAAGAAGGTGGTTCTCCTGAAGGCGGTTGGGAAGGTGCTGGAAGACCTAAAGAGATGCCACATTACGGAAAAGACGGAAGTGCAAGAGGTCGAGACCCATTAGGTAATCACGAAAGAAAAAAACTTCNTAGTTCTAGTCCAAGATACGGCAAAGCNTATAGAGAATCATTNGGTTTAGANAAATTNAAATCAAAANTTGATAAGAAANTAATNAANGAAGCNGAAGATGTTGATANTGAGTATNAAAANGAAGTTTCTTCGTCTTTAAATGACAANTAAATTGATTAATTATTTACTTNCATTATATTTATAATTGATAGAGTATATCAATAAGGATTGGTGTTTATAAAAAGAGGAGTTAAGGAATAAATATGTCCCAAAAAATAAAACATTCTAAGATAAAGAATACAGGTTTATTATTTGAAATTTTAACAAGACAAGTAACAGCTGACATTTTAAATAATAAAAAATCAAAATCAGTAAATTTATTAAAAAAATACTTTAATGAAAACACTGCATTAGGTAAAGANAAAGAANTATATGATATTCTTNTAACCAATTCTTATCAAGAAGAAGCAAGAGCAGAAAAATTACTAGAAGCTGTTATCAAAACAAGACAAAGAATTAGTAATAAANAANTAAAAGTAGAAAAATACAATTTAATTAAAGAAATATCNGAAACTTTTTCNNCTAANGATTTCTTTAACACAAGAGTATCTAATTACAAAACATTAGCGTCTATTTACAAATTGTTNTTNGTNGAAACAACAAAAATANANTTTAATCCAAAACAANTTATTGATACAAAATANACTATTTTAGAAAGTATCACTTCTAAACCAAAAAAACAAAAACCAANTTCATTGGTGGAAACATTGAGAAAAGAAGAAAGAGATACTCAATTANTATCATATCAAATTTTNGTTGATAANTTCAACAAAAAATANACCAATTTATCAGAATCACAAAAATCACTTCTAAGAGAATACATTAATAATATATCTAATTCTAATTCTTTTGGTAAGTTCATAAATGAAGAAATCACAAAGGTTGTAAACGAGTTAAAATCACTATCCAGAAAAGTAAATGATAAAGTGGTNAAAATNAAATTGACGGAAGCTATCAATCAAGCNAAAAACTTTACAACTAAATCAGTCGTTAAAGATAATCAAGTTATTTCTTTAATGAGATACTATGAACTNATNAAGGAATTNAAANATGTCACAAGCGTTAAATAATCTAAAAAAACTTATCATTGAAATGGTAGAAGAAGAAGTTTCTACAAATGAATATGNNAATACTCAAGCNAAAAAGAAAAAACAAAAAGGTTTAGAAGAAAAACTTAACTTATTCTTAGAAAAAAATAAACCAACCAATCCTTCCAAATGGTCTTATTACAAATCACAAGCAAAGAAAAAGTTTGATGTTTACCCATCAGCTTATGCTAACGCTTGGGCAGCAAAAAAATACAAAGCGGCTGGTGGTGGTTGGAAAAAAGAACAAATCGGTGAAGCTTCAGTAACTGGTAATTTAGACGGAGGAGAGGGGCCACCAAAAACACCTTACGCTTTTCAATCAAAGAAAAAAAGAAAACAAGATAAAGATAAAGAAGATGCAATAGCAACAGCTGGTGGTTATATGAAAGTAAATGAGGATTACTCAGCTATGTTTGTTGAAATATCAAAAGCTATTAAAGTAAACAGACCAGATGGATTAAATGCAATTAGAGATTTAGCAGATGAATATGAAATCGGTAGAGTTTTGTATATGGCAAGAACTAATCCAAAAGGTTTGAGAAAAGCAGTTGCCGATAGAGTAAAAGAAAGAAAACAATTCATCAAAAGTAAAAACCTAAGAGAATTAAAAGAGGGTCGTTATCACCAATGGAGAAATGACGAATCTTTAACACCAAGACAAAAAATCGGCAGAAGTATTCGTGAGGTTAAAAATTCTTTAAACGAATTAGACAAAACAATTAAAATGAATCAAAGATTAAAAAATGAATTAAAAGTAGATTCAAAAGATTATTGGAAAACTACACACAAAGCATTAAGTAGTATTTCAGAAAGATTAGTAAGATTAGCCAGTAGAGTAGGTAATTTACGATAATGAACTTGTCGGAGGGTGTTGCTGATAAAGCTAAAGCTTCCAAAGTAGTAAGAAAACTACAAAAAGCAGAAGCTCAGTTTCGTAAAACAATGTATGAACTTGATAAAGTTTTAAACAAGGATAAAGTAAATAAAAAATTATCCACAGAATTAAAAAAAGAATATCGTTCTAATGTAACAAAATTTATGAGAACTATGTTAGGACTAAAGAAAAAGGTAAAATAATGAAACAATTAATAGTAGATTATATTCCATTTGAGATTACACCACAACAAATAACTGAGTCTATGTCAACAAATGACGGAAAGTTAGTTGTTAAAGGTGTATTACAAAGAGCNNANGCTAAAAATCAAAATGGTAGAGTATATCCAAAAGANTTGTTGATGAGAGAAGCAAAAAAATACACAGAAAACTTTATTCAACAAAAAAGAGCACTTGGTGAATTAGACCACCCAGATTCGTCAGTAGTAAACTTACAAAATGCATCACACAATGTTATGGAAATGCATTTTAACGGAAATGATTTAGTCGGTACCGTAGAAGTATTAGGAACACCAAGTGGAAATATTTTAAAAGAATTATTTAAATCAGGTATCAAATTAGGTATTAGTTCAAGAGGATTAGGTTCAGTNGAAANNATCGGTGAAAGTGGNGCTCAAGAAGTTCAACCAGACTTNGAGTTAATTGCATTTGACTTTGTATCAAATCCTTCAACNCACGGAGCATTTTTATCACCAATGAANGAATCAGTTGATAAAACTCAACAATACGAACAAAGACCAGATTGTGGTATTTGGTGCAGAACAGAACAATTAATACACGATATCATTACAGAGAAATAATATGAAAATAACTAAATCACAATTAAGACAAATAATCAAAGAAGAAATTCACAATGTTAAAAAGTCAATGATGTTGACTGAAGCATTTAAAAGTGATGTTTTGAGAAATTTAGCAAGTGGATATGGTGGTCTAAATAGAGACTTCTTTTCACAAACAGCAAAAAGATACGGAGTTGAGTGGGATAAAATAGAAGACTATCACATTGAAAAATTAAGAACACCAAAGAACAAAGGTTTAGTTATTGCAGTTGCTGGTAAAAATGTAGAATATCTACCAAGTAAAGTAAGACAAGGTTATTATAGTAATAGTAGAGCGTATGTAGGTCTTACAAAAGGAAGACTTGTTGCAGTATTAAAAGACGGAAAAGCTTTATACACTGGTTCAAATTATAGAGCACAGATTGGAACAGCAGGTGAAGTAGATAGTTATTCAAAACGAATGGTGGGATTAGATGTATTTGGATACAGAAGTTTAAAAGCAATTCAAGATATTCCTGGATTAGAATATTATCATATTGATATGAAAAAAGGTGGTGAGTTTATGAGAGCTCTAAGAAAAGCAGAACTTAGACAATCCGCTAGATATGGTGCAACTAAATTTATCGACCACAAAGAGTTTGCAAAACAACAAAAACAAAGATATTCTGATTTGGTTAAAAAAATGAAAAATGACCCAAAAAGAATTAAAGCAATGGTTAACAAAACCGTAAAACATCTTGATAAAATGATGAAAGAAGTTATGGATTTAAAAAGTCCAACAATGAAAAAATACATCAAAATGATACAAAAAGAATACGGAGCAAATGCATCAGACAGACTTGATAGTAATCAATTTAAAGCGGCTAGTGAATTATCACAGCGTTCATCAAGATTGTATGAAAAATATAGTTATTATTTAAGAGAAGCAAATAAAAAAGATAGGTCAGATATTTTTAATAGTTATGTAGATAATTATGCAGCTGATGTTGTTGATGATTGTAGAGGTATTTTATCACAAAAAGCAATAGATTATATAAGATATTATTAAAGGAAAAATTATGTTGAAATTAAAAACACTAATCACAGAACAAGAATTCAAAGCCAAATCAAAAGAAACTGGTCGTGTTGTTGTTTACAAATCAAAAGATTCAATGGACAAAGCCATCAAAGGTGGAAAAGCAGAACCATTAGANAAAAAAACTNNTGNNAAACCAGAAAAGGTTAAAGGTGCTGACTTATTTACAAAGGATAAACCAAAATCAGAACCAAAGAAGGTGCCACCTAGAAAAGGCCCAGAGGGAATGCAAGGGACAAAAGATACATTAGCAAAAAGTTTGCAAACTGGACTAAATCCATATCAACATAGTGGGTTGGTTATACAAGTGCTAGACTTTGTTGGAGACTATCCAGAATTAACAGATAGAATAGAGAAGTTAAATCCACCAACTTCAATAGGTAAATCAGATGCTCAATACCAAAAAGAATTAGATGCTTTTAGAGAAACGGAAAATGAACTTAGAAACGATATAATTAAAGCTTTAAGTGATAAACCAAAAGAACCAGAAGAACCATATGATTTAAGTGACTTTGACCCACGAGAAGATGTAAAGGAGAATAAAATGAAACTTAAATCATTATTAAAAGAAGCTCAAGTTTGGGAAAGAAAGTTTGGTGAACCATTACCAACATTTTCAAGCGTAATGGAAAAACATAGTGGAAAAAAGATTGATGAACAAGGAGTTCTTTCAAGAAGAGCTGGTATCAATGTTTTTGGTGATAAAAAACTTGAATTAATTGCTAAAAGTTTAATTCATACAGCAAAAGATTTACATCATACAGCAAAAAGAAAAGATGAAAAAAACTTTGATGATGTATTAAGTAGAATAACAATATCTCTTGGTGTAATTAGAAGTTATTTAAATAAACCAAAAAGGAGTATGTAGTGCCAAGAACAAAAGACACACAATTAAGAAGTATTTACGAAAAGTTTAATAAGTTTCGTGATACTTCAAATGTTCTATCGGAACAAATGAGTCCAAAAGATAAACAAGCTTTTAAATCATCAGTTCGTAATATACAATTTCATATTGGTTATTTAAAAAATGAAATCAAAAAACTTGTTAAACTTCTAAATAAACAAGGTATGAAAAAGTCATCAAACGAACTTCAAATATCTTATAAGAAAAAAGTAATAGAATTTGGTTTAGATGTTCAAAACATTGCAAAACAACATTTAAGTGAAGCATTCCCACCATCAAGTTTGGGAAGTTCAACATATTCTAATCCGGAAGCAATGAAACACTCAATAAGTGCTGTAAACAAAGCAGGAAAAGAAATAGGAAAAGCACAAAAAAGAGTTATGGATATATTTACATCAGATATGAAAAATGGTAAATATGACAGAATAGATTTATCAAGAAGTATTTACAAAGGTAATATTAGAGACACAAG